>Ga0209172_10001437_pt1 | contig 50723 bp, 42 predicted proteins | sample LarsenN4metaG_FD_184113 | JGI IMG/M metagenome (GOLD analysis project Ga0209172, IMG submission 184113) | Hot spring sediment bacterial and archeal communities from British Columbia, Canada, to study Microbial Dark Matter (Phase II) - Larsen... ...
TAGCAAATCATCGCTTTGTATCATTGGAGACAACAGGGAAAAATCTTTGAGATGCACTACAGTTTACTTTCAGTCTTGATTACAACCCTTAATTTACACAACTTTGCGCCTTAACTGAACCGTATTGATATTTAGACCATAAATATCTCTTAAGAAGTAAGTAATTTTTCTTGAACAGCAAGAAAATTTTAATTAAATGATTCTTAGTTTTTATCAAAATTATAGTATTTATGATTTGGTAATAAAAATGTTGTTCAAGAAATCACTTGTAAAGTTTTTATTTTTGCTTACTTTGTCTTTCTTATTATTTGTTAATGTAGGTAATTCCAAAAATGATTTCTATTTTACTGGAATAGAATCTTCGAGGAAAATACCGCAAATAACAACAATCAATGTTAACGAAATTGCCAATCAACAACAATTCCAGAATCCCAAAACTCTAAGTATAGTCAACCAGCCTAAAGAACAGAAAGGGTTAAATATTTTCCATATTTTTATGGGTGTAATGGCTGGTTTAGTACTGTTTTTGTATGGTGTAAGCAAAATGGCGGCAGGTATGGAAGCACTGGCAGGCGATCGCGTCAGAAACATCCTTCGCAATTTCACTACCAATCCCTTAGCAGGAGTGATGACCGGCACAATCGCCACGACAATTTTAGATTCATCATCGGTGACAATTATTATTGTAATTGCGATGGTGAGTGCAGGGTTATTAACTTATGTAGAATCTCTGGGTGTAGTTTTAGGTTCTAATATTGGTACAACTTTCGGAGTGCAAGTTGTTGCTTTTAATATTGATGAATATGCACCTATAGCATTATTCATCGGATTTTTATTATTTTTGGTAGGAAAAAGTGAACGTCTCAAACAAATAGGTTTGATTTTACTTGGTTTTGGCTTCCTATTTTTCGGTCTGGGTTACATTGAAGATGCTACAGCACCATTTAGAGATTATCCAGAGTTTATTAATTGGATGGAGAGTTTAGGGCATAACACCTTACAGGGTGCTTTAGTGGGATGCTTATTCACGGTGTTAATTCAATCTTCCTCTGCCACTGATGCCATTGTTGTCACTTTAGCTAGCCAAGGTTTGATTTCATTACCCACAGGTATTGCGTTAGTTCTTGGTGCTGAAGTTGGCACTTGTGCTGATACCCTCGTTGCTACCATTGGCCGTGAACGTCCTGCTATTAGAACAGGTGTGTTTCACGTCCTATTTAATCTGGCTTCTGTTGTCGTGGGATTGTTGTTTGCCAGTCAGTTGGCAACATTTTCACAGTGGGTTTCTGCCTTGATGGGGGCGGGGGATGATGTAGCACGTCAGATTGCTAATGCACAGTTAATCTTCAATTTGCTGGGAGTATTATTAGTTCTAGGGTTTTTACCTTGGGTTGCCCGTGGATTAGAACGATTGATCCCAGATTAATCAGCTTGTTTTGCTGTCAGGGTTAGCACAGATTACCGTAGGTATCGCTACATTAAGAATAGAGAAAAATTACACTACAATCGTTGTTTATCCATCAACTGCTGCTCAAATAAAACCATGAGTGCAAATACTACTATTCCCGAAAATCCCCTACTCAAAGGTTCTGGCTTACCTCCGTTTGCCGACATCAAACCAAACCAAGTAATACCAGCCTTTGGGCAGCTGTTGGCAGAACTCGACCAACAACTTACCACTTTAGAGGCTAATATCCAGCCCACTTGGAATGGTTTAGTAGAACCTCTAGAACAGTTAACTGAACAACTGTCTTGGAGTTGGGGTATAGTTAATCATTTAATGGGTGTGCAAAATAGCCCAGAATTGCGTGAGGCTTATGAAACTGTACAACCTCAGGTCATACAGTTCATCAACAAACTCGGACAAAGCCAACCTATATACAATGCTTTTAAACAACTCCGCGCCAGTGATAGTTGGCAGACTCTAGAGTCAGCACAACAAAGAATCGTTGAGGCTGCTATCCGTGATGCTGAACTTTCTGGTGTGGGCTTAGAAGGCGAAGCACGGGAACGTTTCAACGCTATTCAAATGGAGTTAGCAGAACTTTCTACTAAGTTCTCTAACCATGTCTTAGATGCTACTAAAGCCTTTAGCTTAACCTTGACCACTAAAGACGAAGTTGACGGTTTACCCCAAAGCTTACTGAGTTTAGCTGCACAAGCAGCCCGCGCAGCTGGAGAAGAAAATGCCACGTCGGAAAATGGCCCTTGGCGTATTACATTAGACTTCCCCAGTTACACCCCTTTCATCCAGCACAGCACCCGCCGCGATTTACGTGAAAAAATCTACAAAGCACACATCACCCGTGCGGCATCGGGTGAGTTAGATAATAACCCCCTCATTGAACGGATTTTAGAGTTACGGCAAGAACTGGCAAATCTATTGGGATTCCCAAATTTTGCTCAATTGAGTTTGGCCAGTAAAATGGCCCCTAATGTCGAGGCTGTGGAAGCACTCTTAGAAGAATTACGTAGTGTCAGTTATGATGCTGCTACCCAAGATTTAGACGCACTCAAAGCTTTTGCGGCTGCTAAGGGTGCAGCAGAAGCTGAAGATTTGCGACACTGGGATATTAGTTTTTGGGCGGAACGACAACGGGAAGAAAAATTTGCCTTCACGGCCGAAGAATTACGTCCTTACTTCCCCCTCCCCCAAGTTTTGGCAGGGCTGTTTGGACTAGTGAAGCGACTGTTTGGGATCACCGTCACTCCAGCTGATGGTCAAGCCCCAGTTTGGCATCAAGATGTTCGCTATTTCCAAATCGCTGATGAAACAGGTAACCCCATCGCCTACTTTTATCTAGACCCGTACAGCCGTCCTGCCGAAAAGCGTGGTGGTGCTTGGATGGATGTCTGCATAAATCGCCGGAAAATTACGGACAATGGTTTTACTACTATTCGCTTACCTGTGGCGTATTTAATCTGTAACCAAACGCCACCAGTGGATGGTAAACCCAGTTTGATGACTTTCTACGAAGTAGAAACCCTCTTCCATGAGTTTGGTCACGGTTTGCATCATATGTTGACTAAGGTTGACTATAGTGGCGCAGCGGGTATTAATAACGTTGAGTGGGATGCAGTGGAATTACCGAGCCAGTTCATGGAAAACTGGTGTTATGAGCGCACTACCTTGTTTAGCATGGCGCAGCATTATGAAACTGGTGAACCGCTACCAGAGCATTATTATCAAAAGCTCCTAGCAGCACGCAATTACATGAGTGGTAGTGCCATTTTGCGGCAAATTCACTTTAGTAGTGTAGATATAGAACTACACTCTCGCTATCTTCCAGGTGGCAAAGAAACTGCCGCAGATGTGCGTCACCGTGTTGCTCAGACTACTACTGTATTACCTCCGCTACCAGAAGATGCTTTCTTGTGTGCTTTTGGGCATATCTTTGAAGGTGGTTATGCCGCAGGTTACTACAGCTACAAGTGGGCTGAAGTGCTAAGTGCTGATGCTTTTGCAGCTTTTGAGGAAGCGGGGCTAGAAGACGAAGCAGCCATTAAAGCTACAGGTAGACGTTACCGAGACACTATACTAGCTCTCGGTGGCAGTAAACATCCAATGCAAGTGTTTCAAGCATTTCGGGGTCGTCAACCGAGTACAACTTCTTTGCTCAGACATAACGGGTTGTTGGTAACTGGGGTATAGGGTATAGGGGTATAGGGGAAATAATAAATTAAACCTTTAAACCCTCACACTCTTACACCCTTACACCCCTAAAAACAAAAAACCCCTACTTTCGGGTAGGGGATTGGTCATTAGTCATCATTTGTTAGCGATCGCCACCATCTGAAAATCCAATATCAGCATTGGAGTATTATTGGAAGCGATCGCATCACAATTTAAAGAATTATAACAATAATATTTATGGAGATGTCAAAGTAGACACAACATAAATAACTCATATGTGTTGATTAATTGGTTGCTCTAGAATCAGAATAAACTTCCCTACCGAGTTAGTCCCTAGATTTATTAAGTATTGAAAATGAATGTTAAATATTGATGCAAAATCGGAATTTCTCTTGAATTTATTGCGGTATTTTTCAGATGATGTTTTCAATCATTAAATAAATTTCGGGAGCTTTATTCAGGTGTTAACTTCAACCTTACTTGCTGCTGCAACTGCACCCCTGGCATGGAATCCCTCAATTGGAATTATCATGATAGTTGCCAATATCATTGCCATCACCTTTGGTAAATTCAGCATCAAATATCCTAGTTCAGAGCCAGCTTTACCTTCTGCTAATCTCTTCGGTGGCTTTGGCTTACCTGCATTATTGGCAACTACAGCATTCGGTCATATTTTAGGTGCAGGAGTTATTTTAGGACTGCATTACCTGGGTAGATTCTAGTACAAAAAGGTAGGAAATAGACAGTAAAAAGAAGCAAAGATTTTTGCTAATTTCAGGTGGTATCTCTACATACTCCATGCTGAACTAAATAATTTAGTTATTGATTGTTGTGTCTGTATCTATGAACCAGGGAATGTATTCTCTGGTTCTTTTTTTAACAATTATGAGTTGGATTTAAAAGGCGACTTTCGTACTGGCATTAGATTGAAAGTCTTGACTAACATCATAGCGGATAGTTCTAAATTCTACGTGATTGGTGGTGGGAGAGTAGAGAGTATATTTAGCTTCCCCTGGTGTTCGTCCCACATTACCTACACCAATGACTTGGCATGGTGAAATCTTTGCAGTTTGGGAAGGTACTTGACTATCGAGGGTAGCAATACTGGTAGTGACTGCACCTCCTTGTAACTGATATTGAAAAGCCAAAGCAGAACGTCCACAGAATAAAGTGTTAGCTTGCATTCTTGAGAGGTGGTCAAGCATTGTAAGTGGTGAGGTATCTGGGGTTAATTCTGCATCTACAGATACAGTTGTACCATGAATTAATAAACAATCTAGTTCAAAAAAACCAAAATCTAGATTTCTCAGCCATTGTACTGTCTGGCGAGAAACAGAATCCCAGAGTAACTTAACAGTTTCCCCACCGTATTTTGCCACTAAATCATCTGCTTCCCCATTAGACCCCAGACCATGCAAAATTAAACATTTTTCTTCCCACCACCCTTTACAAACAAGTGGTTCTAGCTCACCATATCGTGGATTACGCACTCTTTCTACTAAGTTTTCTGCTTCTGGTCTTGGCCCAATTAAATCACCCAAAATATATAAAGCTTCGACTTGATTAATTTGGTGTTTAATATCTGCTAAAACAGCTTCATAAGCTACTAAATTACCTTCAATTCCACTCAAAATTGCCCACTTATTCATCTAAATTATCACTCTTAAATTACTATCTTGGAGTGTTGACCGTAATACCTCTATCTAGTGCAAACATGAGTTGGGTCATCAGCCCTTTCTGCATATTCCAAGCCTTGGGCTAAACGCCAAGCAAAAATTGCTGGTAAACCTTTTTCGATGATAGCTGCACAGGTTTTCTGATAATCGTAAGGTACTTCTCGTAAACTTACCTCTTGTGTATCGGTGTCATAGATTACATAAGTCGCGTTAGGTCGCCCATGTCGGGGTTCTCCCACTGAACCAACATTGATAATTCGCTTCATCGGTGCGGAAAAGCTGATTTCTTTCGCCTCTATTCCCACACCTTCAACACGAACTTGCAGACTACCTGTGTCTAAAGTACGTACATAAGGTACATGAGTATGTCCACAAAATAATACATCTGCATTTGCGGAAAGCACTCTCTCCAAGGCGACAAAGGCATCCAGTTCTGGTAACAAATATTCATGGTTACTTTGAGGACTACCATGAAAGAAAACTAAGTTATCTTGGCTCAATCCGTGGGGTAATTGAGCTAGAAATTCCCGGTTTTCGTCATGGAGTTCTTGGTGTGTCCATTCGTGGGCGGCTTTACCACGTTTTTCAGCTAATAACGAAGGGTAACTACACTCGCAGGAATTTAAGCCTTCTACAATATCCTCATCCCAACAACCTGCACAAGTAGGAATATCTAAAGAACGAATTTGTGTGACTACCGCATTCGGATATGGCCCATACCCTACTAAATCACCCAGACAAAAAATTTTTTCGGCTTTTTGCTGGTCAATATCTAGTAAAACTGCATCTAAAGCTTCATAGTTACCATGAATGCAAGACATGACTGCTATTTTCACTCTATATTCTCCTCTAGTAAAATTTGTTTGACTTGCTGTTGGTGTTGTGTAATTGCAACTTCTGATAAATAGCAATCTTCCAAAGTTTGCTTCATTGCAGACTCCTCTAAGTTATTTCCTAATATCTCCAGACCGCTAAATCGTTGTGGTCTTCCCTCTAAATGGCGCGGTAAATCTAATTCCAAAAACTCGGTTGCTGGTATACCTGCAACAAAATCTGCGTATAGCGACCTACCATCAGCTACGTCGAAAACTCCCTTAGCGCGACTCACTTGGCCATAAGCACCATGAGTAATTTCGTACCAAAATTCTTGTAAACTATCTTCATCAATAACTTGACCACTGCTGGGAACACGCCAAAGTCGATTAGAGACCATACTAGTGTCAATATCTGCACCTTTGATGATTTTGTCAGCCCAAGCATGATACTCAGAATATTCCAATTTTGGTGGGAGGATAGCTAAGGCTTGATAAGGTAACTCATCTAAGATTTGCTGGATACTGGTTAATTCCAAATAAAACCCTAATTCTATATAGACCGTATCGACTGTTGCTAATTGCTGGAGAAACTCAACTTCTTGGCCATCTTGAAAAACTTTAAGATTAGGAAACTCCGCAGCTAGGCGTGTTTGGTCGATGGGAACTTTCCCAGTCCCAGGACTAAAATAAATGACATTCTCATTAGCTGTGAGATTTTGTATTTGTCGGCAAATCCAAGTAGTTTTGCCACAACCAGCAGGGCCAGCAACAACAGTTATATTTAGTACACTCATTATTAAATGATAATCATTTTCATGACTTTTGAAAAGTTCATTGTGAATTGGACATTCAAAATCTGATTTAACTGGTGTACCTTACTTCTTCCCATTCCCATTACTTCTTTCTCGATAAAAAGCTAGCAACTGGCACACCAAAGTCTCTACAATAATTCCCTGGTTGATTAAAAAAACTATAGTTGTAATTATGACGAATCAAGCTCCTATCCCGGTGATTGTGAATGGTGCGGCTGGAAAAATGGGCCGTGAGGTAGTGAAGGCGGTAGCACAAGCACCAGATTTAAACCTTATGGGCGCAATTGACCGCAGTGCAGAACATCAAGGTAAAGATGCGGGAGAATTAGCGGGTTTAGCAGAACCTTTGGAAGTACCTATCACTGACCAATTAGAACCGATGTTGGGGTATGTGGCTGGGGAAAGACAAGGGCCTCCTGGGGTGATAGTAGATTTTACACATCCTGATTCAGTTTACGATAATGTGCGGAGTGCGATCGCCTATGGGATTCGTCCTGTAGTTGGTACTACGGGTTTGAGTCCAGCACAATTACAAGATTTGGCAGATTTTGCCGAAAAAGCTAGTACAGGTTGTTTAGTAATTCCTAACTTTTCCATCGGGATGGTACTGTTACAACAAGCGGCCATTACCGCCTCTCAATATTTTGATCATGTAGAAATTATCGAACTGCATCACAACCAAAAAGCTGATGCGCCTAGCGGTACAGCGATTCAAACGGCTCAATTACTGTCAGAAATGGGTAAAACATTTAACCCTGCTGTTGTGGAAGAGACGGAGAAAATCCCCGGAGCTAGAGGTAGTTTAGCTGGTGAAGGTATTAGAATACATAGTGTGCGCTTGCCTGGACTGATAGCTCATCAGGAAGTCATTTTTGGCGCACCTGGACAAATTTATACTTTACGCCATGATACTAGCGATCGCGCTTGCTATATGCCAGGAGTCTTACTAGCAATTCGCAAAGTTTTACAGTTAAAGTCATTAGTATATGGATTAGAAAAAATCCTCTAAACCCCATTCCTAATTCTCCATTCCCCATTCCCCATCTATGCTTGTCCCACTGACTCGCCAGAAATTTGAACAACTTATTCCCCTGATTGCCACTGGCCCACAGTACAAGTATTACTGGGGGAAGTTTGCCAATTTTTTGCAGCGTCTATTGATTTCTGTAGTTGTCGTAGCGTTAATTTTATCGGTCAGGGCAATTTTTAAATTGGATTTTGTCCTGATCTTTTTTCTCGGAGTAATTGGTGCGCTGTTTTGGATGTGGTATCCAGTATTTCAGGCCAGTATACGCAACGTCAAATGCCGCCGCTATAAATATAGTGGCTTTTTCCGTGGGCGGATTCTTGATTGGTGGATTACAGAAAAGTTGATTGGCAAACAAGAAACTGTCAACAGTAAAGGTGAATTGGTGATTGTGGAAAACCGGGAAAAACGGATTAACATCGAAGTTGGCGATGACACAGGCTTTAGTGTGGAGTTAGAAGCCCCATTACGCCCTTTTCATAAAGAAATTACCCGTGGACAGATAGCTGAAATGATTGTGATGTCAAATCGTCCAGATTTGAGCAGCATCGAAGATTTTAGTGATGTTTATATTCCCAGTCGTAATATTTGGGTGGGTGATTATCCTTACATCCGAAGGGAGTTCTTTGATGAAGTCAGCAGTCGCTTACGCGAAAACCGACAACCAAAACAACAAAACTCCCGCCGTCCTCGTCGGAGAAGGGAGTGAGTTAACAGTTACTAGTTACAGTCAACAGTTATTTCTGGGCTTTTTCATCTATCGTAGTAAACTCTAGCATCGCCGAATCCGCGATCGCGAATAAAGTTGTTCCATCTTTCAGCTTCAGTACGCTGGCTAAAAGGCCCTACGGCTACGTGTGGGCCTAAAGGTTGTCTTTTTTCTGCCACAAAGCCGTATAATCCCGTAACCTGTCTCACTTGATTAGCAATTATTGATAAATCTTCTGATTTAGTAGGAATAGTTACATAATACCTAGATTTTCTCCCGACATTACCAGAGTTACCATTGCCAGGAGAATAGGGTACTTCTTGCCCACTATCAAAACTGGCAATTCTTGAACCATAAATACCAATAGCATCTAACTCTCTAACTCTTTGTTCAGCGTTAGATCGTTGATTAAAGACTCCAGACTGAATTACAGAGCGGCCATTATACTGTCGAATATATGCGCTAGGCTCAACTTGGCGGATGCGTTGCAAAGTCCAACTGCTATTACTTTCAACATACACTGAGTAACGTTGGAAACTTTGATTGTAAGGAGATTGTGCAGGTTGATATTGATTAAACTCTATAGGCTGATTTTGTGAGTAGTTGGGTGGTGGTGGTAAATTTTCCAATACGGTTTGAGCCTGTACAGGATTAGTAAGCAGTGCAAAACAACTACCTAAGAATACAGACATGATAGGCAATGTCATATATTTGGCTGTTATTTGAGTAGACATAGTAAGTAGGTAGATGAAACAATTGATCTCTAGTGTTAGATAATACACAAAAGGCAAAAAGACGGAGAATGCTTGTTTGACTATAATTCTGTTGAAAAATAGAGTTTATTTTGCCTTCGTACAGGATACTTCAGATTTTCAGCAGGATACAGTTTTTCCAGTCTGAGCAGATTTAATTGAATATCAAGGTATTAACAGACTGATTGCTTCTCTATTTGGTGCGATCGCTCCTGTGAGTGATCTGAGGCTAAGTTTCTTCTGGGTTAGCCTCAGACTTTAGTATAAAAGATGACGCAACCATGACTCATACTGGTTGATTTTCCGAAAACTAGATTGGAGGAGCGATCGTTTGTACTCGGATATAAGTTTTCCGAGATCAGCGGAATCTTTAACGACATGACATTTTATCTATGCCGAGCGTACTGTATTCTGCATTCTCTAGTAAATTAGAATGTTGTTCTTGTGGAGATAAGGTGTTTGCAATCCTGTGAAAATCTTGGGCTTGATGTAAATAGACAGTAGCTTTTTGCCGATAATTTTGAGCTTTATCTTTCCATTGTCTGGCTTCTTCTAAAGATTTTTTCCTTTCAGCGTTAACTTGTTTTTGTTCGGCTTGTTTTTGCTTATTTTCAAAACATATTTGTTGCAATTCTGCTGCTTTTTGATTTTTCTCTGCTAGACTTGCTTGCTGTAATAAAATAATCCTTTTTCCTTGTTCATAGTTCTGCAAGGAAGTGGCAAATGTCAGAAACTCTTCTCTACTTACATGATTTTGGTTAATAAAAAAATTGAATCCCCATTGAATAATATATTTAGGAAAATCCATCAATGTATAATCTGATGATCCTAGCTTTATGTTCACAGTAGTATCTTTCCTGACAGCGTAGCTATCACCAAATAAGTTGCAGTAATTAAATAGATATACTCCAAATAAAGCTAATAATCCTCCTAATATTACGGAAAGTATATTTATATGCGGTCTGATCACATATTTTTTGGTAATTGGTTGAGAAACTGGATTTAAAGGAAAAATAACTATTTTATTAGCGTGAGAAGAAAGATCAGCTTTATTTTCAAGCTTTGAATTTAGACAATTGTGATTTGAGTTCTGAGCATTAGTAAAATTTTCCTCAAATATACCTATCTCTCTAGCAATATTTTCCTCAAGATGGTCAATTTTTCTCCTGAGAACATCATCATATATCGCCAGTTCTAAGATTTCTTCAATACGTGTTTGTTGTGATTGTGAAGGATGAGAAATATTGATTAGTACGCGGTATTCTTCTACTATTTCTTTCAGATTATTTTTTTCAGACTCTAATTGATTTGTAATTGGTGTCAATTTCCCCAAGAATATTACATTTAACCACCCATCAAGGTGTCTATAACTGTTCTGAGTTTTTGACTTGTTTAGAGTATTCATAATTAATTTAGGTGCTGTCCTACTGACTAAAAAACTAAAATTCACGGTAAATCTTTACCTCTGATTAAAACAAAGGTAAAAATTTAAGGCATCTAAGCCGTCTTGTTTTATTGTTCTAATTCACCCTCTAGATAGATAGTAATAACTTTGAACGAAATGTGACATGAAACACCGCAATAAATTTAGTTAAGTAAATTTCTAATTTTTAAGTATGATTAACTACTTTATATCCATAAGTCACTACCATGATAGTTAGATAATTGTCAAAAGACAAAAATTTTAGTCACATTTGATCAAGCAAAAACACTAATAAGTTAGCAATAAAGCATAAGCAGGAGTTGAGCAAGGATTTTTCCTTGGTTTTTTTGTAATTAAGGAAAATAAATTATATTAAACCTGATAAGCCTGGTAGTAAACCATCTTTCATTAAACACCAGTACCACCCCATTGGTCTTCAAATAGTTAGCTAAACAAGCAAGTCTCATTCAGAGTAAATCCTTTGGATAGATAAAAATCACCTCAAAAAAATGACAAACGCAAAAAATAGAGATGACTACCCAGAAGTAGCTGAGATATTGCAATCCGATAAACTGAGGAATCACATAAGGTTACGGCTATATGTACGTAAAATGAATAATGCACTATCAGACGAAGATGTCGTTAATCATGTGGTTCTATGTTTAGTTGAAACTTTACAGTCAGGAAAGTCAGTTTCCTATCCCATTGCTTGGGCAAAAGTAGTCAGTGAACGCTACATTAATAGCCAGTTCAACAAGTTGAAGAGTACCAAGACTACAGATGCAGATAAAATAGAATACCTGGCTAATCGACAACTAGAACAGAATACACCATTAGATGAGCAAGCAGAAATTTTACAAAAAATTAAGCAACTCACATCAGGCAATCAAAAACTTGTAATTTGGAGATTTTTTCAACATCTATCATGGCATGAAATTGCTGAATTACTCACCCAAGAAGAGGGAAAAATAATCAGAACTGCGACAGCAAGAAAAAGAGGAGAGAGAGCCATAGATGAGTTGAGAAAACAATATCTAGATTAGTTTTATTTCTTATAGCACATAATATGAATAAATTAAGCCATCCTCCTAATCTATTTTAGGAGGTTTTTAATTGTAAATTATATAGATTACATGAAGTCACATTTATATTTAATGAAATACTAATTAATTACAGAAACAGATAAAAAACAAGGTCTTTTATGAACAACAAGCTCAAGGATATAGTTTTAGCAGCAGTAGTTTCAACTCTAGTAGGTGGTTCATTGACACTAGCTATTATTGATGAAAATTACCGCTCTACATTTGTTGATTTAGCTAAAGTTGGAGTAGGTGGTTATATTGCTTTAACGATTCCTAAATCTCAATCTAAATAATAGAAGATGTGGGAGACAAGCGAGAAAATTACATTTTTATCTTCTTCTATCGTCTTGATTTCTGAGAATTGTTTATCAATCAATATTTGTATTTGCATAATAGAGGCTAACAAATCACAAATATAAAATTGATTTCCTAGCTTTTTGTGTTTTCTGGAGTTGAAATTACGGGAATATGAATTTGGACTGCTGAAATCATTTACTCTTCCCGTATTTCTAGAGTTTAGCCTCTATATCTTTATTGATGTCCACAGTTAAGGACGTTACTGACACAGTTCTTTTCTACCAAGCCTTGAAAGCAGATATGTTAGAATTGAGCAGTTAAAAATTTTAATTATTGTAGTTGTGGATCGCCAGGTAAATTTTTACATTCAGCAAGGCGATGAAGCCCAGCTTAATTGAGAGATATGAAAAAAGTCGTCGTTGGTCTTTCTGGTGGCGTTGACAGTTCCACCGCCGCCGCTATTCTCCACAATCAGGGCTATGAAGTGATTGGTTTAACCCTTTGGCTAATGAAAGGCAAAGGGCAATGTTGCTCTGAAGGGATGATCGACGCGGCTTATATTTGTGAACAGTTAGGCATTCCGCATCAAGTTGTAGATATGCGGGATGTCTTTCAAACCCATATTGTTGACTATCTCGTCAGTGGTTACAGCGCAGGAATTACGCCCTTACCTTGCTCCCAGTGCAATAAAACGGTGAAGTTCGGCCCAATGGTACAGTATGCCCGCGAACAATTGGGATGCGATCGCATCGCCACTGGTCATTATGCTCGTATTAGTTACGATGAGACTACAGGGCGTTACCAATTATTAAGGGCTGTTGACCGTAATAAAGACCAGTCTTACTTCTTGTACGATTTGTCTCAAGATTTATTAGCCGCATCATTATTTCCTCTAGGGGAAATGCAAAAAGCTGACACCCGCCGCATTGCTACAGAACACGGGTTAAAAACTGCTGACAAGCCAGAAAGCCAAGACTTGTGCTTAGTAGAAAGCAACGGCTCGATGCGGGCATTTTTAGATAAATATCTTGCCCCCAAAACAGGCGACATCGTTGATACCACTGGCAAAGTTTTAGGACAACATGACGGTGTGCATCACTACACCATCGGACAGCGTAAAGGTTTAGGGATTGCAGCGGCTGAACCTTTGTATGTGATTGAAATAGACGCGGTTAATAATAGAGTAGTAGTAGGCGATCGCACCAAAGCAACTCAGCCAGAATGTACAGTTAGCAGAGTCAATTGGGTATCCATTGCTGAACCCACTTCCCCCATTCGCGCGGAAGTTCAAATTCGCTATCGTTCCACCCCTGAACCAGTCACAGTTATACCGTTAGAAAACTCCCGCGTGCGCTTGGTGTTTGATGAACCCCAATTCAGTATCACCCCTGGACAAGCGGCTGTCTGGTACGACGGCGAAAAAGTTCTTGGTGGGGGAATCATTGAACAGAGTACTGAGAGTTAAGACTGCTTTGCTTTTCTACGAAACGCTAACGTGTAGCTTACTTTCTCATTCACGTAGCGTTCGTAGAAAAGGGGTAAACTCACAACAACTAATGTGCATCAGATTACTTTTTATTACAATTGTAACATTTACGAACTTTTGCCATCAATTGAACATATGGTGAATTCCTACTAGGCTTTGTTAAAGGCTCTACTTTAAGTATGACTAGCTTCTGGTCTGGTATAAATTCATTAATTATCTCTGTATCCAAAGATTTTTCTTTTCTTAAATGTACAATTCGTTGAACAGTTACTACTTCTCCTGGTGATGGAACAACGAGAGGATAAATGCTAGGGTAATCTTCAATATTTTTTTGTTGAATAACTAACGGTTTTCCAGGAGACAAAGAACCTGGAAAATTTTTAACTATACCTAACCATATCCATCCAGAAGAATTCACTTTTTCTGTTAATTCTAGATTAGAACTAGATTCTAATAAAAAACTTCTATGTATACCTGTTTGCCAAAAAAATAAAAGTATAGAAATACTACATACTATAATTAAAATAACTGTTTTATCAAGTATCTTGCTTGCTCTACGATGCCGACGGGTCTTTGATGATTTAAATACATACAACAAAGTTTGTCTTACGATATGTAAAAGAGCATTACCAGCAGCTTTTATAACGGGCATTACAACTGCACCCGTTTGCCGTGAATATTGTTTAATAGGGAAGGTAGGATCGGTAAGTTCATCGACTACTTCCTTGATACCTTGAGCGATATTGTGAAAAGCATTATCATGCGGTTTCCAATCAGTAATAGGTCTTTCACCTTTCGGCAAAGCAGGAAGATTATCTAATGCAAGTTTCCAATCATCAAGAACGGGACGCAGGAGAATAGGAATTACGCGAGCTTCTCCAGCCCTATGCCTTTGCATAGCCTTTTTTATCACAACTTCCCAGTTATAATTAGAAGCTATAAAATCTGAACTAATCAGCACCAAAATTATATCAGCCTCATTTAATTCTCTATCACTCTCTATTTCCCATTCTTTGCCAGGACTAACCATACCCTGATGCCAATCAGTGATCACACGTCTCCGCTTCAAAACTGTGAGATGAGTTTCTAATTTCTGGCGCAGTTGTTCATCTTTTACGGCGTTGGAGCAACAATAAAAAACTTTGACAAGTTTATATGCTGGCATTGAACTTATTACCTATTAATCTGTTTATATATTGAGATTATTGAATTTGAATTTGCTGATAATCTATTCGATTTTAATAATGCAGTTTCAACCGATAGGTTTTTATAAATTTTTTGCTAATTTTTTGCTAATATTTTGATAACTTTAGCAATACTTGAAAATACATTCTTACCATCCCTGCCATTTTTGCGCTCAGGAGTAGGATAAATCGTGCTTAGGATAAACTATATTTTTACTTGATTACTCTGAGAATGCTAAATTCACATTCTGAAATGAACTAAATTTTATCGCTAATAAATAAAGTCAACTCAAGCAGACTGAATTTATGTTTGAGTCTGCTTGAGTTGACTTGCGTTATGAAATTCGGAATTAATTCGGAGGCGCAATAGATGTGCTATGGCAAGATTAATTACTAACTCGCAACTTCAGCTACTTCAATAACCCGCCCTTCGTAATCTTTAACTAGAAAATTGAGGGGTTTTTGAGAGCGAATCTTAAATTTTAAACCGCGTGTTTCTACCCGCAATAAAATCATTTCTAGGCAATCACGATCAAAACAGACGTGACGTTGCTGATTTTTCATTCCCAAACTAGCCCCAGTAATAACGTGCAGTTGGGTATTTTTCTTTAATTGATACCACAGTCCATCATTGCCATTGCTCATTGTTTTCCCTGACCAACTGGGACTGGTGGACATATATAGTGGATCTATCCCCGTCGCGCCTATGGTTTGTTCGTAGTTGTAGTAGTAGTGCAGTGGTACTTCTGCGGCTGGCAAATCTAAGAGACCTTCATATAATTGTCGAGCAATCTCTAAATCAGACACCATGACAGTATGCACTTTGGGCGCACTTGTGAGGAATAACCACATAGCACCAGCATAGGCTGCTAGTAGCATCACCATAATCCCCTGGGTTGAAAACAGGCTATCTAGGGGTAAGGAGGGTAGGAAAGAGCCTAAAGTTAAAGGCGCGAGCAGAAACGATATCACACTAGCTGCTATAACCATGAACAAATTAAATATATAAGAGAGCCGCTTTTATTATTGTCGATCAAGACTTAAAAGGGGGTTTATTCTAGTGTACCAAGACTAAACTTGTCTGAGTCTTAACTCTAAACTGACCAACATCAAGATATTATACGGCTGACTCTCAAACTTTATATTGCCAATACTATCTTAACTACTATCTACCGACAGACTTATGCAAATTCCTCAATTTCCCGAAACTAACCACCCACTAGTAAAGTCGCTATTTCATCACAGCGACCAAGAATTGCTGGAACTGTTTCAGCATCATCCCGATGATGGTAAGTTCTTTACGGTGATTTTTTGCCGTTATAGCCCGATAGTTTACACCTTGATTCAGCATTCGGCGCGATCACCTGTCCAAGCTGAGTATTTATTTGCTCTGACTTGGCGGCATATTTATTATGAACTCGGTGGACTGGATTTAAACAACCCCTCGCCAGGTCAGGAAAGTATGACTTTGCAAAATTGGTTGATTAATATCACTGCAGTTTGCATTAACGAAATTCAACTACCGCCTACAGAAGCCATACATTATTCACTGGAAGCCACTTCTCCTCCATTATGGTGCTATGTCGAACAGGCATTAGACCAACTGCCGCCCATTTTAAGATTAATGGTGTTGATGGCGCAGACTTTTCATTGGAGTGAAACTCGCATTGCGGCTTATCTGCAAGCTGAAGGAGAAAATATTACGCCGATCGAAGTAGCCAATTTTCTCCAGGAAGGCTATCGTATGTTAGAGGACAAATTACCCGCAGACATCCGCACCATCTACTTAGAGGAAGATTTAGTGCAATCATAGCCTAAGTATATATGCGTAACCTGCTAGTCTTAATACTGCTACTTCAACCCGAATTTCAGGGGTAAATTTTATGAGACAAAGGCAGACAATTTTAAATTTCCCCTCTTCGATAATTCCAAAATATCGGTTGGTAAACAAATATAAATTTTTTAGTTCTTCCCTGTTGCTTTTGGCGGTGTTGTTGAACCCCCTGGTGGCGAATGCAGTTGACATCACTGAACAATTGCATAGACCGTTAAATAATTCCTTTGGTAGACAATCAAGAGATGATGCGGATGCTCTATTGCGTGTTGGTCAACAGCAATATACTAGTGGCTACCCAGAGAAAGCCATTGACTCTGGTTTACAAGCACTGGAAACTTACCAATTAATTGGCGACCTGCGAGCCAAAGGCTTGACTTATGATTTATTGGCAAAGGCTTATATCCAACTAGGACGCTACAAAGAAGGTGAAGACGCATTGCGCCGACAGTTAGCGATCGCACGAGATACGCAAGACTTTCAAGCGCAAATCTTTGTTTTAAATAACATTGGCACTTTATTTTTACAAGCTGGTGAAGCTATCCCCGCGGGAAAAACCCTAGAAGAAGCTCTAAAAATTGCTCAAAACGTCAAAAATGTAGAAGGTGAAGGATTATCCCTCAGCAATTTAGGTTTGGTATCGGCCCGACAGGGAGATTTCAACAAAGCCATTAAACTGTATGAGACAGCTTTAATCTACCGTCGCCGTACTGGTGATCTACGCGGTGAATTAAATACCTTAAATAATTTAGGCGATGCTTACTTAGCGGCTGGTAACTATCAAGATACCATTGCAACCTATGGTGCAGCGATGGGAATGGCCAGAATTAACCGCGATCGCGCCAACCAAATTCGCGCGATTGATGGTTTAGTTACCGCACACACTGCTGCAGGACGCTATGAACGCGCCTTTGAATTACTCCAACAACGTTTAATCCTCGCTCAAGAATTACAAAATTTGCCAGAACAATTAAGGTCTTTTGAATCTTACGCTCAACTTTATGAGCAGTTAGGTAATTACCCAACTGCTCAGAATTTTTATGAGAGAGCGATTATCCTGTCACAAAGTCTAGAAGACAGTAAAAAAGAAGTGCTATTACGCGATCGCTTAACCCAAATGTTAAAGCGGCGGATCAAGGGGACTGGGGACTAGGGACTGGGTACTGAAAGAGAAAAGTAGATAATCATGTTTCCAATACCCCATGTCCCATATTAATGACTAATTCAAAAACACCGAACCGTTTTCTTGAACTCGGACTGTAGTTTTCTCCTGTCCAAAGTTGGTGGTTGCGTTTAATCTCACTTCCAACATCCCTGGGGTTGAAGTAGGTTGTGGAGTTACTTGCAGCAGACCGCCATCATTGCGGTAGAGTGTGACTGTAACAGGTGCGTTTAAACCTTGTAACATGACATCTGATTTACCTTGAAGCGATCGCGGTGGTGTATCACCAATAACTTCATAAGTTACCTCAGCACCAGTCTCATTTACCAACCGCACATTAACCTGATTGTTCACTAGTGCGAGTCTAGTACTGGGTTGCTGTTGTTGACTGGGTAGTGGTGGTTGAGTTACAGATACCTCCGGAGTAGCAGGAATCGCTGCTTCTGGAGTGATCCCCCTTGCTTGTAATTGTTGGGTGAGAGCGTTGGGAGGACAACCTTGAGGTACTACGTTTCTAGAGTTGAAAGGTTCTTCATAGTAAATGCGAGGACAAGGATTTAGTCCGGGAGTACGTGCTTCTGGGGCTTCGCCACCCATACCTTGTGAGTACGGTGTTTGAGTAGTTGGGGACGTAACTGGAGGTAGCAATCCTTGAGCCTCTAATCTGCGCGTTAACGCATTGGGAGGACAACCTTGAGGTACTACAACCCGATTGTTATGAGGTTCTTCATAGAAAATACTAGGACAAGGATTTACTTTGGGAGATGATTGTTGTGCCGATGCTACTTGAGGAATTACTGGGATACTCATTAGTAAACTTCCACAGATAGCACCAAATAATTTTTGAGACTTTGTATTCATAATATTGCTCCTGATTAGTTGAAATCGTATCGATATATTTATGATGTAGTTAATACATTTAAGAAATTTATACAACAAATAACTAATTGGTAGAGGTGCAAGTCCTTGCACCTCTAATTGTGCTGAATTACTTTTCAAATTCTTACTAAGCTTCTTCCCACAGTTGGCGAATTTTGTTGGGTAGCCAACTAGCAATTTCTTCTATTCTTTCTGGAGACAATTCATCTTTAGTAGCTGAAAAAACAGCCTTAACAACTTGTTCCCGGTCTACATTCGGAGGCATTCCGCCTTCATTGGCTACCCGAAATAAAAAGCGATCGCTATCAATTTTGAAAATACCAGGCCCCTGCCAAGGTGGACGTACCCGACTTAAAAATCCTACCAGCGGATTGGTATCATGCCACAAATCAGCAATTTCCATTTGCAGAGATTTATCATCAGTGATTTCTGCTGGTTTGTGCAGTTCTTCTCCAACATGATCGGCTGCTTCTGTAGTCATCAAATCACGCATTACCCGAAAGACTACTTCTGTAATGTCTCTAGCGTCATAGACATCAGATAAACCACTTCCTAATTTAACTTTTTCTAAAAATGGTATATCTCTTTCTTGGATAGCAGTTGACATTATAAACTCCAAAAATTACTTCACAATCGCATTTTTCGGCACATACAATTACAGCCAAATCATGCAACCATTAGTAAACAAATTAATCAAACAAGAGAATATAATTCATCTGCCACAGGAAACAAATATTAATTAATCAATTAAGACTCAGGAGTGACTGGTAAACTCACAATAAAAGTAGTACCCTTACCTACAGTACTTTCTACTTGAATTTGACCTTGATGATGTTCCACAATAGCTTGAGCGATCGCCAGTCCCAAACCTGAACCTGTAGCACTGTCTGTAGCAATATTCCTCGTTTTGTGGGTGCGTGCAGGATCGACTCGATAAAAACGGTCAAATAATCTGGGTAACGCTTCATTTGGAATTCCGACACCAGTATCACTCACCTTAATTTGCAAACAAGGAAAACTATTGTAGCGAATTCGCTCGATCCTTGATAATTCCACATTCACCTCACCATCGGCTGGCGTATATTGCAAAGCATTGCCAATCAAATTAGTGAATAAACGCACTAATTGATCCCAGTTACCCCAGAGTGTGAACCAATTTTCTAGCAATTCTGGACTAATTTCAGATGCGGGATGGTCAACTAGATGTAAGTTCAGCTTAATGGCTTTTTCTGCGGCTAGGAGTTGTTGTTCCTCTACCACTTCCATAAGCAACGCATCTACAGGACAAGCTGTAAAGTCATCTTTGCTCATCCCACCATCTTGACGCGCAAGAAACAATAAATCATTCACTAACCTACCCAAACGCTGGGTTAGTCGTTCTACCACCTTTAACTGTTGGCGATAATTTTTAGCAACGCTAGCCTCGGTTTCTGTTAATTCCAAGTCCGTTAAAGCTACCTGCACATTAGTTTGAATCAAAGTAATCGGACTTCTCAATTCATGAGAAGCATCAGCCGTAAATTGTTTCAGCCTTTGGTAAGACTCGCCAACGGGTTGCATCGCCTTACCCGAAAGAAACCAACCGCTAGCAGCCACAGACACCACCATTAACCCTGTACCCAACGCCAAATCAAAAATTAACTGGCGACTAGGTTTAGTCACCTCAAACCAAGGATGACTCACCCGCAGATATCCCAACACCTGTCTTCCCATTTCTACCCGTTGAGTAATTTGGCGCAATAGTAGCGGAGAATCCGGATTTTCTGCGTTTCCCCATCTTTCTTGTTTAACTATGCGTACAGTTTCACCGGTGCGATCGCTATGTATGGGAATATTTAGAGGTTCAGAAAAAGTAGACCAAATTAATTCACCAGTCGGACTAAACCACTCTAAATCAATGTGGTCATCTTCTACCGTCTCTGCATTGTTGCGAAAACTGGCTTCTACATTAATGCGGAATGGTTCAAGCTCATTGTTGGCTCTTTCAATAACCAGTGATCGCTCGACTATTTCCACTACATGATTGAGGGTATCGTCAATCCGCTCAACTAATGTATTACGGACATATAAATACACGCCACTAGCAAACAGTAGTAGCAACACAGCAGTAACGGCAGTGTACCAAATAGCCAGACGGCGACGAGTAGCTTGAAACATTCGGTAATCTAAAAAAAATCTGGTCTTATCTTTTGTGGCGATCGCACCACCCCACCACATAAATTAGCGTAAGCTATTACGCCTTGAAATTAACCAGTCACTCATCAGGTTATTTGGCAGTCAACGCTCAACCGTCAACAATACGGATATTTCTCAATTCCCAAAGCTCTACTCTCTATAAGTCAGTATTTACCACATATTCACCTGTTTGATTCGAGTAATGATTATTAACGAAATAGAAAAATATACCAGTTTTTTTATACATAAAAAATCCCCTTAACAATGCTTAAATTTTTAATTACCGAATTTTGAGTTTTTAAGTGTTTACACGGAAGCAAACTTTTTGGCATAAAAGTTAAATTCTAGATGCAGTTGACCTGGAAGGAAATAATCTATAAAACACAAGAATATCAAAAGAAAAGACTTTATATTCGTGTATGTTTTAAAGTTTGTAACGAAAATGTAGTTGCAAAAATAATCAGGGCAAATTCATAGATAGCACGAACTTTACTTTTACTCCCCTACTAGCAGTTAACCACTCATACAGCAGCAACCGAATATATCTAAAAAAACTCCTAGCAATCGAAAAAATATCTCTCGTAACTGATAGATATTAAAGTTTAGAAAATCTGGCATCTATCCAGTCACACACAACCATTTACATTCAGCAATTAGAACTCCTGCTTCTAATTTGGTTGCATCTCCACAAAACCAAATGTTGCTTTGAAAGCAGCAAAAATCATCTTTGGTTGACTGACGGAAATAAATTTGTGCTGCATTGCCGTAAATCATCAAGTCTGAGCCAGCGTATTTATTTAGATGTTGACTTTCTAAAAATATAAAAAATAATTATGGGTACATATAACAGTACAACTCCTTTTCCTGATCCTGGTAGTAGCACATCCACAGCATTAGATACTGCGACTTATATTGGTGGTTCTCTCCTCGGTACACCAAGCTTATTTCAAGACGCTCTCAGCCGTCTCAGTCCATCTGATTTATCTGACTACTACAGATTTACTTTGAGCAGTTCCAGTATAGTCACACTGGAAATGGATGGACTAACTGCTGATGCTAACTTATTCCTGCGAAATAGTGCTGGTGGCTCCCTACGTGCTTCCAGCAATACCGGAATTACCCCAGAACTAATTCGCTTTAGCCTGAATAATACACCCGATAACGTATTTTATGCACACGCTTTTATTCCCAGTGGTTCAACCACAACCTCATATAATCTTAGACTCTCCGCAGAAGCGATTCAAGAAAGCAACATAGCAAATCCATCAATAGATAATACAATTGGCACAGCCAGAAATATTGGTACTTTCACCACCAGCAATACAATTGCTCCCATAACTGATTATGTAAGTGGTTTAGGTCAGATTATAGACGCAGAGGACTACTACAGCTTTACATTAAATGCCAGTGGTACGGTTAATATTGGCTTGAGTAGTCTGAATGGAACAGATACACTCTATGCTGATCTGGAACTGAGAAACAGTGTCGCATTGTTACAAAGTAGTGCTACCACTGGCACAGCATCAGAATCAATTAGTCGTAGTCTTGCCGCAGGTACATACTATATTCGGGCTGTAGCCAATTTACTACCCGGTAACTATCAGTTAAATTTTAGCTTCACCTCAGATCCACTAGACGGAGGGGGTAACTCAGTCGGAACGGCTACCCCGGTTAACTTACCCGCTACCTTTGCACAGATTGCCTCAGATCAAGTCAGTCTCGCAGACACTAACGACTATTACACCTTCACCTTAGCCTCAACATCTCTAGTAGATATCCGCTTCACATCCCTAACAGCAGATGCTAACTTATTCCTGCAAAACCAAACTGGTGCAACCATTATTAGTTCAACCCAGACCGGAACAGCCTTAGATCGAGTTCGGATGAGTCTGAATGCTGGTACTTACAATATTCTAGTGAATCGGGCTTCAGCAGACACAGCCCAGTATATCCTCAGTGCTTCTGCGGAAACCATCGGCACTGATCTAGGAGCTAACAGTACAACATCAGCCCAAACGTTAAACTTAGCTAATCCCATCCCTAGAGACTTTGTAGGCAACCTAGACACTAACGATTACTACAGATTCACCCTGAATGGATCGAGTGAGGTAACTATTGACCTGAGTATTGTCAGTAGCTATTTAGATCCACAACTAGTCAATGCAGATTTGCAACTACTCAACTCTGTTGGTACACAAATAGCCATATCTAATCAAACCGGAAATAGCAACGAAAGTATTAACACAACTCTTAATGCAGGTACATACTTTATTCGTGTCTTCAACTCTGGGTTAGCCAATACTTTCTATGATTTGAATATTGAAGCACAGCTCCAAGCCACATTAGTACAAGACATTAATCCTATTGGCAATTCCGACCCTGCCAATCTCACTGCATTAGGGAATACGTTATATTTCACGGCTAATGATAGCTCTACGGGTGTGCAGTTGTGGAGTAGTAATGGTAGCACAGCCACTCGTTTGAGTAATATTACTGACTTTAATCCTAGTAATCTGACAGTCTTCAACAACAGGTTATACTTTACCGCCAGCAATAGTAGTTTTGGTCAGGAACTATGGGAATATAACGGTACTTCAGTTAATAGAATCAGTGATATAAATACTGGTACTGGTAATTCTAATCCCAATAATTTGACAGTAGCTGGGAACAAACTTTTCTTTACTGCCGTCGATAATAGTAGCACTCGAAAATTGTGGGTTTATAATGGCACAAGCCTCAATTTAGTAGACATTAACCCCAGCTTCGCTACTAGCAGTACACCTACTTTTACCACTGCTTTTAATAATCGTCTCTTCTTCACAGCCCAAAATAACCGCCAACTCTGGTCAACCGACGGTACTATAGCCGGTACTCAAGTAATCACTGCTGGAAGTGCTACTAACATTACTCCCCGCAGTTTGACAGTTGTTGGTACTACCTTATACTTCACAGCCAATAATGGCTCAAGTGGACAGGAAATCTGGCAGTATCAAAGCGGAACTACAGCTAGCTTACTCAAAGATATTACCCCTGGTAATAACTCCTACTCTCCAGATTATTTGACAGCCGTAGGTAACACCTTGTACTTTGTCACGGATAGCGACAATGACTTTAACTTTGAACTGTGGAAGAGTGACGGTACACCTGCTGGAACTCAAATAATTGGGACTGATGGACAAGCACCCAATCTAGGTATAGGTTCTTTCTATTTAACTGCTGTGGGAAATACGCTCTATTTTGTAGCAAATAATCCTACTTCCGGTTTAGAGCTATGGCGAACAGATGGTACAACCACCAACATGGTTAAGGATATCTCATCTGGTAGCCCTGACAGTCTTCCCACTGGTCTTGTCAACTTCAATGGCGAGCTTGCTTTTGCCGCTTCCGATGGTCTCAGTCGAGAGGTGTGGTTCAGTGACGGCACAGAGCCGAATACACGTAGGGTTAGCAGCATTGATATCGAAGGGAATGCTAACCCTGGCTGGCTCACTGTCGTTGGTACGAAACTGTTCTTCACCGCTACAGACGGAGTTACCGGCACAGAATTATACGTACTTTAAGGAGGTGATGACTAAAACCCAAAATCTATCTAAAAGGAACAGCATTTAATTGGTTGCAGTGTTTTGAAGACTTCAGCCACTTGTAGACAAAACATGGCATTGATTCCACAAGATTTGCTAACAGTCAACACAGATTGACACAAACACAAAATATAGGGAGATGTATTCCGTTATGAAGAACAAATTTTTAGCTTTAGCCGCTTTCAGTGCTGCTGCTTTAGGTGGCGTAATTGTTTCTGCTCCTGCTAACGCGCAAATTCCCCAAGGTTCAGGCCCAACCCAAAACATTACTGTTAACGTGAATGTTCCAGAAGTTCTGTATTTGAGAACAATCACCACTGCTAATGTTGACATCACTGCGGCTGACTTGACGACTGCTACATTAACTCCAACTGCAAGTACCCCCCCTGCTTTAATTGGCAGTAATCAGAGTGCTGGTACCACTGTTGATCCTACCTCTCCGTTTGCGGGAGGATTTGCAGACCCCGCAGGTGCAGGTGTTCCCAAAACTATTACCAGTGCCTATATTGTTTGGTCAAATTCTCCAGCAGGTACTTACAGTGTACAAGTAACTCCTCCTGCCGGTGGATTTGTTGGACCTGGTGCAGCAGTTGTTAATGCTACCATTGGTGGTACTAACCCAGTTCAAGTGCCTGCTGAAGGTTTAGTTACTTCCACTCCTCAAGATATTGCCTTAAACCTTACAGCTTCAGATGACAACATCACGGCTGGAACTTACACAGGACAACTAACTGTCGAAGCTTTCACACCATAGGTTGTTAAGCTTAATGTTGGTGGCATAGTGAGTAAAAGCTTGTCTTCAAACCGACAAGTAAAAAGCAGGCTTTACTCCTCTTGCCTACAAGATTCAGTTAATTGGTTAGCTATCTGAATCATCTTTCTCACCCCCTGAAAAATGGGGGTATTTCCCATACTAAATTTTTGAGTAATGAATCTAACAATCCTCAAAATATAGTTGAGCTTTATCTGATTCTATCTCGATTGATCTCGATAATGTATGAAGTTTTAGCGACAATACATTGTCAAGTTAATGAAGTTGGGAAAACCTGACATGACTTGAACGTGGGCAATTTACTCATATGTCCTGGCATAAATTCAAAATTCACAAAGGCTATCTGCTCAAATATTTGGGCTTCAGTACGGCAATTGTAGTGGGCTTACAAACTCAAACATCAGCACAATTTATTTCTATAGCTGAACCTGTAGAAATTTATCAACTAGCTACACCCCAGAGATTGACAGTTCCGCCCATAGCACATTCAGAACTTTCTCTGGCTATTAAGAGTGAATCAGTTCGTGATTCATCAGATTTAACCGCACCTCCCCAATTAAACACTGAAATAGTGAGAGAATTTCCTGGGATTTGGCAGATGCGTGTACCTGTGGAGCAAGTTGATTCTCTGTATGCCATTTATGAACTCAAAGCTGAAAATGGTCGCACTAGTGCAGTGAGCAATGAACAACGTGCTGATGCTGCTGTAGCAGTGGTACTAGAACCGTTACCAATTATAGAAATTTCCCGCGATCTCAATAGTAATACTGCCTTGGTTCAAGGGGGATTCCGTTTGAAAATGGATATTTCTAGTGCCAATTTTGCAGGTGATTATGCAGGGGAATTAACAGTGATCGTAGATCGTCGTTAATTGTTTGAAATGAACATTTAAATAAATTGTTTTACGGTGTGTTGTCAAGTGAATAATTTAATCGATATGTTGCCAATACTCAGAAACATTACCTTGGGTGTAATTGGGGCATTAGCATTAGGAATACAACCAGCTAAAGCTCTAAATATCGGTGTTACTCCCCCGAAAATTCATGTAGATATTAATAGTAAACAAACCCGCTCTCAAGTGATTAAGGTGATGAACCTTGATTCTAAGCCAGTGGAACTCAAAGTTTATGTACATTCTTGGGATTTGAATGAACAAAATAGATTGCGCGTCCTACCTCCTAAAGAGCAATCATTAGAACAGTGGATTGTGTTCACACCTTCTCGATTTACAATTCCTGCGCGTGGTGTGCAAACTATTCGTTTTGCTGTTCGTCCGAGAGTAAAACCCCAAACAGGTGAACATCGGGCTGTAATTTTTGTAGAAGAAGTACCTGCTGGTGAGAAAAAAGGTGTAAACATCGTTGGCAAATTGGGCGTAGCAGTTTACGGTTATGTCGGAGATATTAAGCGAGTTGGTGTGTTAAATGCTGTGAATGTCAACAGTAAACCAAATGCGCTTAATGCCGTATTTGATATTTCCAGTCAGGGTAATGGATATGTAAATTTGCAAGGTCAATATGCTATCTGGCCTGCTGCTAAATATCCCGGTGCAGAAGCGACGAAACCCATCCCTAATTTCACGCGAGACACCAAAATCAATGAACCTTTAGCAGACGCAGGTTTATTACCTTCAATACCTGTATTACCTGACAACCGTCGTCAAGTTTTACTCCCAATTACTAAGAAATTACCCCCTGGCGACTATGTATTAGATATCAACGGCGAACTAAATGGTGTGGCGATTAAAAAAGGCATACCTTTTACAGTCCCATTTAATGCGCCAGTAGCAGAAAATAGACCTCCCCGCACTCCATCTGGTTCACAAAATCTCAGAAATAATCTGAGAAATACTCCGAGACGCAACTAGTGTTTGCACGTTGCAAGGCTAGACAGTTTAGTCTGACTTTTCGCGTTATGTGGAACAGTTAACGCAAAACCTAACCCCCTAAACCCCTTCCCTGGTAGGGAAGGGGGAAAATTAAAGCCTCTCCCCTACAAGGAGAGAGGTACCCTGCGGGAAGCAAGCTATGGAGAGGGGTTTTCCAGACCTCGTGAAAAGTCAGACAGTTTAGTAGGATGCGTCAGTGTCAGAAAACCTAACTACAACAAGAAATTATTCGTACTGACGCACCCTACATTTGGAATATTTTTTTCTCTGGAAGTCTCTATGTTCTACCAACCATCTACACCTCCCCCCCCAGCTACAACTTTACAGTCAGAAGATAATGCTTGTAAAACTTTATCAGATGTCAGTATCTCTCAGGAAAATCAAGTTGTTGCTGGAATATTAGCAACTCCCACTACACCAGAAACATTACCACCAGAATTTTCTTCCGAGAAATTAAATTCAGCTTGTCATCAAAAACAATTGGCTAAAAATGTAGATAAGCAAAGTATTACAACTATTGATACAACTAATCTACAAATTGCTAGTGAAGACACTCGAGAATTTGACGAAACACAATTGAGTCAAAAAGATTGGTTAGTAGATTTACAGAAAATTTCTCCAGCAACGAGTGAGACTGTAAATTTTTCTGATTCTGAAATTATCGCCCCTACTTCTACAACATCCTTAATTTCTCAAAAACCTGCTAATGACATTACAAACAATACATTAACAGAAGTCAAAAATGACCAAGGGAAATCTAATACAGAAAATGTAATCGTATCTGAAGAACAACCTCAAACTGCTAATAATTTAGTTGCTCAAGATCCTAAAGCTTCCACAGATAAAAATCCCCCAGCTAACAATACTCCCGTCGATAATATTTTAGCTAATGCCAAAAATTTGTTAGTTGGTGTAGTAATCAACAGTAAAGAAGTTGGCAATTTAGTAGTTATTCCAGAGGATAAGACTTTATTAATTCCTCTAGATGATTTTGCCCAAGTTGTGGGTTTGGAAATCGAGAAACTGGAAGATAAGACTCAAATTAAGACACCTTTAGGTGTGGTAACTGCTACAGAAGCTGACTTGAGAAAAGTTGATGGTGTTGTCTATGTGACAGATACCTTCTTAAAAGAAAAATTACTGATTAATTTAGAGCTAAAAACTTCAGATTTGGCTTTAAACGTGGATGTACCTTGGCGCAGGGGTTTAACAGCATCGAGAGATCAAGTATTTGATTTAAAACCAGAAGTTACACCTCCTGGCAATAATTTGTCTAATCTTCGACAAGAATTAGACTTTTACACCAGTTCTGGTGATTCCAGATTCCGCAGTTCTACACTTTTAGGTGGAAGGTTAGCGGGTGGTTCATTCCGGTTACGTTTAGATAATAATTTTAATGACCAACCTCATTTATCTGAATATTTTTATTTTAGACGCTCAGGGCAGTTTCTCTATCAAGTTGGCAAGCAACAACTGTCTCTCAATCCTGTAATGTCAGGCTTAAATTTAACAGGATTGCAGTTTGGTTATACAAATCTACCGGCAGATCGGTTTAGTACAAATTACAGTGCTTCCGAACTTTTACCACGACGTTCTCAGCCTACACAAGCATTCCAGGGTGTTGTTCCTCCAGCTAGTTTTGTACAGTTAAGAGTTGGTGGTGTGGTATTTGCTCAACAACAAGTAGGACTAACTGGAGAATATGATTTTCAGGATGTGCGTTTACCTTCGAGTTCACTCACTGAAATTGAGCTTTTGGTATACGATCGCAATAATCTGAATGTACCAATAGAAGTTCGTAATCTCAGCGTCAATTCTTCAGATTTGTTATTACCATCGGGTGGTAATGTGCAGTTAGCAGGTTTGGGTGTAACTGGTAACTGGCTACAAAATAGTTTGTTTGATGATTTTAATTCCAGAGACGCTGGACGGTTTGCAGGGTTTTATCAAGTACGTCAAGGTATTTCTGATGATTTAACTTTGGAAGCGGGCGTACAATTACTACCAGAAACTACTCAAGCTCAAGCTGGTTTTGCTTGGCGGTTAGCTAGGCCGTTGATTTTATCTGCGAATGTGGGAACATCAGCAGGTGAAATGGCGTATAAGGCTGATTTAGATTTTCAGTTGAATAACTGGCGGATTCTGGGAACTTCAGAATCTTATCCTGGAGGTTATCTATCAGGTTTTTATAGTGCTATTTCTGGCGATCGCACCAATAATAGTTTAGATGTCAGCCATAAGTTTAGTAATAATTTGACTTTAGGATTTATTGCCCGTAGCTACCAAAGCCAGAGTAGAGACTCTGATTATATTTTACCTACTTTTTCTTTCCGCCCCGCATATAACTTATCTTTTAGAGGCTCACCTAATTACATAGGGGACTACGTATTTAATGCGAATTATCAACCGTCAAAAAACACTAGATTTTTGTTTAGCATTTATTCTGATGTTTACTCCTCAGATTTCACCTACAGTCTAAACCGCCAGTATCGCTTATCTTTCGGGACAGAATCTGGTGCTGATTTACCGACTCGTTACACTTTAACCTTCGGTCGTAGTGCGTCTAGTCTGTCAGATTTAAGCTGGCAGGTAGGACTAGGTTATCGAGATGGCGAAGTAGGAGCGATCGCAGGTGCTAGTATGCGACTTATCCCTGGTTTATTCGCCAGAGTTGACTATCAAGGTATCCCCTCTAGAAATCGCAACATTATCGGTGGTATAGGTGATGAGCGTTTCACTGTCTCACTAGTGTCTGATTTATCCTTTGCTGGGGGAAGAATTCTACCATCTGAGTATAGTTCAATTGGTAAAGACAGAGGTGCGATCGCAGGCAGAATACTTGTCGAAGGTGGTAGAAATGGTACAGACCTCGGTGGTGGTCTCATCCAGGTTTACAATAACCGTGGTCGTAGCGTTGGCGGTGCAAGAATAGACTCTCAAGGTAACTTCTTTGTGGGCAATTTACGGGAAGGTAATTACTTCATCCAAATCGACCCAGATGAATTACCGATTGAAGTTAACGTGCGGAAAAGTTCTATAGTTGCTGAAGTAGCAGGTGGGGCTGTAACTCAGTTAGATTTTCCCGTCAGATTAGAATACGGTATTGCGGGTAAGATTACCGATGTCTCAGGTCAACCAATGTCAGAGGTAGAAATAGAAGTAGTTGACGCTGAAGGTAAAAAAGTTGCTACAGGCACGACAGACCAATTTGGTCTTTACCGTGTAGATGGTCTACCTGTTGGCAAGTACACACTGCGCGTTCCTCAACAGGCAAACATAACTAATACTGAAACTCTACCTCAAGTAGAAGTAGCAATTAGTCAAGATTTCATCTACGACCAAAATCTGCGCTTGCCAGTTTCCGCAGCCGTGAAGCAAATAGCAGAGTAGGGAATGGGGCATTGGGGCAATAAGGGAGCAGGGTAACAACTGTTGACTGTTGACCAATAACTATTAACTGATAGCCTGATTTCAATTACTATGTGTATTGTCATCCAACTCAATGGGCTGCATCAGGCTAGCCTGCGATCGCCATGCCTAAATCTAAAAAAAGCTCTACTTCTATTAATTTAAACGATCCACAATATTATATTAACCGAGAGTTAAGCTGGTTAGAATTCAACAATCGAGTATTACATGAAGCTTGCGATCAGCGCACACCATTGTTAGAACGGTTGAAGTTTTTAGCCATCTTTAGTTCTAATTTAGATGAGTTTTTTATGGTGCGGGTTGCAGCCCTGAAGCAACAGGTAGAAGCAAAGGTAACTAAGTTAACTCCCGACGGACGCACGCCTCAACAGCAGTTAGATGATATTCGTTTACACCTAATACCTAAAGTCTCTCAAGAACATCAACATTTTGAACAAATTATCCGTCCATTGCTAGCCAGTCATGGGATTCATATCCTGGATTATATTAACCTGACTCAAAAACAACGCACATATCTAGATAATTATTTTGAAGACCAAATTTTCCCAGTTCTGACCCCCTTGGCGGTTGATCCTAGCCACCCTTTCCCCTACATTTCTAATCTCAGCTTAAATTTAGCTGTGGTGGTGAAAAACCCAGACACAGATGAAGAGTTTTTTGCTAGGGTCAAAGTCCCTAGTGTCTTACCTCGATTTTTGCCACTACCCCCGGAGTTAGGAATTCAGTTAGATAATGGACAACCAGCACACTGGACTGGTGTACCTTTAGAACAGGCGATCGCCCATAATTTAGATTCCCTATTTCCAGGGATGAATATCCAAGAGTATCATCCCTTCCGCATTACCCGTGATGCGGATTTGACGTTAGAAGAAGACGAAGCTGATGATTTATTACTGGCGATCGAACAAGAACTCCGCAAACGCCGCATTGGTGGAAATCCAGTTCGCATCGAAATTCAATCCCAAACGCCTGAACCAGTCCGCACCCGCTTATTACAAGATTTAGACCTTACAGAAAGCGATGTCTACGAAGTCGATGGTTTGTTAGGACTGCGCGATTTGATGTATTTTATGGCCTTACCCTTGCCAGAACTCAAAGATCCACCACGTCAGTCTGTAGTACCCATGCGTCTGCAACGGTTAAGAGAACCAAGTCTTGATCCAGATGTTTTAGAGTTGGACGAAGGGAAAGATTTCTTTTCTGTAATTAGAGAAAAAGATTTATTTGTCCATCATCCCTATCAATCTTTTTCGGCTACAGTAGTACGCTTTATCACCCACGCCGCTCATGATCCCAATGTGCTGGCGATTAAGATGACTTTGTATCGTACATCGGGAGATTCACCAATTGTTAATGCCTTAATTGCGGCGGCAGAAAATGGCAAACAGGTATCAGTTTTGGTAGAATTAAAAGCCCGATTTGATGAAGAGAATAATATTTACTGGGCAAGAAGATTAGAAAGGGTAGGTGTACACGTTGTTTATGGTTTAGTGGGTCTGAAAACCCATTGCAAAACCGTCATGGTAGTGCGGCGAGAAAAAGACCGGATGCGTCGCTACGTGCATATTGGTACAGGTAACTATAATCCTAAAACAGCACGACTATATACAGATTTAGGTTTGTTTAGTTGTCGGGAAGAATTGGGCGCAGATATCACAGATTTATTTAATTTCTTAACAGGATATTCTCGACAAAAATCTTATCGGGAATTGTTAGTTGCGCCTGTGAATATGCGCGATCGCTTTTTGGAATTAATTCGGCGTGAAATTACCAACACAAAAAATGGTTTGACTGGCCGCATTGTGGCTAAAATGAATTCCCTTGTTGACCCTCAAATCATCACTCACTTGTATGAAGCTTCCCGCGCTGGAGTACAAATTGACTTGATTGTGCGGGGGATTTGTTGCTTACGTCCAGGACTACCAGACCTGAGTGAAAATATTCGTGTCATCAGCATTATCGGACGCTTTTTGGAACACTCCCGAATGTATTATTTTTATAACAATGGTCAAGAAGAAATTTATATTGGCAGTGCTGATTGGATGAGCCGTAACCTAGACCGACGAGTGGAAGTGATTACGCCTATTGGCGATCCAGATATTGCTAAGGATTTGCAAGAAATTTTGGGAATTATGCTAGCAGATAATCGTCAATCATGGGATTTACAAGGTGATGGCACATATATGCAACGTCGTCCCGGTGATGATTGTCCAGAGGCTAATTCCCAAACAACTCTGATGAATATGGCCTTACGTTCCACCGGCATCACAACAAATTTAATTGATGCTAAAAAAAGTTCTCTAGCAACAGATAATTAGATCAAGTCTGTTCTTTATCAAAACTTCAATTTTTTACCTGAAGTTTCATGAATTCCTATGGTTATAGATCCACTATTCAACCATAGGATAGAGTAATTATTAGTATTTCTTCCCATACACTAGAGGAATTATCGTATTTAATTTTTCCCTGGAATGTTAATGATCTCTTGTGAGTCTTCTACCTTACGGGTTCTAGTGGTTGATGATCACGAACTGACTCGCTTAACTTTACAATTAGCTTTTGCGGGTCAGGAAAATATTCAAGTAGTGGGTTCAGCCAGCAACGGACAAGAAGCTATAGAAATGGTCAAGGTTTGCCATCCTGATGTCATTGTCCTTGATTTACAGATGCCAGTGATGGATGGTTGGATTGCTTCTGGAGAGATTAAAGCTATCTCTCCTCATACTCAGATATTGGCTTATTCCTCAGTGGAAGAAGCCCATTTACCTGATAAAAAAACTATGCGCAACTTTGACGAAGTTTGCAAAAAAGATGTCCCAACCAATGAACTGGTTGCTTTAGTCAGACAGCTAGGAAAAAGTGCAGAGAATGGTTCTATTTCTAAGTAGAAAAAAGAAGTTAGAAACCAGAAGTTAAGAGCTAGGTAATAGAGTTTATCATCATTGGGTGTCAGATTGCATGTGATTAACTGGATTGAAAAAAGTATTGTTAGTGTATTCCCTATTAAGCCAAAATAATAACCTCTAGCCCTTAACTTCTGGCCTCTGCCCTTTTAATTTTCTGTTTGTGGAATAGTCCGCCTAAATTCTTCAATCAACTCATCTAGTTCTTCTAACGCTTGATTCACGTCAACTCTCAAAATGCCTAGGTTGGGTTGCTCTAAAAGGCTCAGTAAATACTCGCGTTTACTTTGAACGACTGCAATTCGCTCTTTAAGAGTCTGTAAATCCATTGTTTTCTCTCCTCGTATTCTCTTCAAATCTAAAGTTAGCGCAAAAAAGACTACTTGTAACTGATCCCAAATTACACAATTAGCGATCGCATCAAATAATTTAGACCGATAATGAAATTTGATGTGTTAAGAATTTATACTATCCTGGGATTATGTTACGCCAAATTTCTTTGGGGACTCTTGGTTTAAGCGTCGGTGGAATCCTGACTCTCGTAGGCTTCGTTGCCTATGCTGCTGATAACGCCACACTCAATTTAGTCGGATTTTTCTATGGCTTTCCACTATTGCTGGGGGGACTAGCACTCAAAGCTAATGAACTTAAACCTATTCCCTTTAGCCAACCGACACCACCTTCTGTTTTAGTATTGCGACAACAGCAAGCAACTGTCACACAAAATAAAATTCGTAAAGATGTCACTCGCTATTGCTATGGGCAGAATGCTCATTTAGATAGCGCACTTTCATATTTAGGTTTAAGTCCATCAGATGACGAAAGACCAGTACTTACGGGGTTACGGGAAACAGAAATTGATGGTGCTTATACCTTAATTTTAGAATTTGATTCACCGTCTATAGAACTTAGTGATTGGCAGCAAAAGCAAGAAAAGATGACTAAATATTTTGGCCCAGGAATAAAAGTAATAATTAAACAACTCACTGACAGTCAAATTGAATTAACACTGATTACTGATGGTCAATCATAATTAATTGGGCATCGGAAATTAGGTAATTCAACTTTGGATTTTGCGTACCCCTCTGGGGAAGCAAGCTACGCGCAGCATGTCGGAGACCAAATTCCTGTAGGTGGTGAGCCACTGCGTTGGTGTTAGCGTAGCAGTAGCTACGTAGTGGCTCAACTTTTCAAGACAGATTGGTGATATTTTGGTTCAGGTCTTAGGCTTCATATCCGGTCTATCCAAAGAGTGTAACCTCTACTCTCAGCAGTGTTATTGACGCAGGAGTCCCACTCGAAGCGATGAGGATATCAATCCAAACTCTAAAATCTCAAATTTTTTGCTCTCTTGCGCTATCACAACGACAAGTTTTCCCATTCCAGACTTACTTCTCTAAACGCACTGCATACCATTGTAAATATCTGCCTACTCCAACATCTAACTCACAACTTGTATCAATTAAATGTTGGGCTTGATCATCTAAAGAATTAAATTTTTGTAACTCTAATGACAAATCATTAAAATCAATTTTTTGCAATTCGTCTTTGAGTTTCGTTAATAATTCTGCGGCTGTGAGAAATTGTTCTGGTTGATTTGTCTCTAGTACAACAAAGTTTTCTTGCTGGTACATTAATGGGTCTGGCATACAGAAAATATATTTAATTAGTAATTGAATATGGTGAATACTGGTTGTTAAGACAAGGCAGTATTTAGAAAATATTTTAAAAGCTTTGAGTAATCTATTAAATAGTTTTTTAAATTCCCTTGCAAAAACAGAGGCAGTGTATTGCTTTTAGAGTAGCGGTAGCCACACAGAAGTTTAGGTGGTGAGGTCTTGAGAGTTTCTCCATCAATGACGACCGAAAGGCTTTATTGACTTGTAGCAACTCCACGAGCTTGGAGAAGTTTATATCTTTTTCAGGAGGTTTAGGTAGATCAATAAGTGCCTAAAGCCGTAGCTAACCCTTGCAAAGCATCCTCTTATCAAACAAGCTTCATAGCCAAAGATGAAGTTCTCTTTTTTTATGCCCCATTCTCCACTCCCTGTTTCCTTTTTCAATTCAGCAGGGTACTATCTTCCGCTTGAGGCTAACGATCATGAATTCCACCCCACTACTGACATCGCTGGTTAACTTTATTTCGCTCTAAAGCAATATTTTAGCCTGCTCACACTACTAATACTATCACTAAAACCCGAAATGATTTGTATGCTTTCAGTAACTTTACTTAGGCGATTGGCATAAAATACAGTTAAGTTTTATTATTGTAAAATTAATAAAACAATGTAATTGATGTAGTTATTTATATATTTCTAAAATAGGCTTTTTAAAGATGGTGATTTAGTGACAGCTACTCAATATAAGGCTTAGACGGATTTGTTAATATCATCTAGCAGTAAATTTAATTTTTAGTGCTGAGTATCTAAAGTGACTGTAACTAGTCTGTAAAGATATCATGCCGGGATTTGAAGTTTTACTGGTGAGCGCAATTAAATACTATCAAGCGGGAAATATAAAAGTAACAATTCTTAGCATGGTTAACAATGAGCATTAAGTTCATCAATACCTTCATTTTCTATATAAATTTACAGAGGGTCTACACAAGCTAGTATGATGCTTTTCTCTTGGTTAAACATGATCGAACCGTTTATTATCCCAACAAGTTTCATGGCTAGATTAGATAGGTGCTGGCTCAAAATTCCCATATCACTCAGTGAGAGATTATTTTTAGGCGATTGCATAAACAATAGTCAATATTTACACACATTATTCAACCAGAGATTAATACTATCTCCGCTCAGGGGTAAATTAGCTGAAGATATTTTGCGAATTGCTTGTAATCTGATCAACACTAAGTAATTATTCTCATCCCTAATTGGTGACTCACCTGACAGTAGCTCATTTTCCCTAAAACTCGCTTACAGGTGATTGATTTACCAGGAACAATATTGTTCTAGGTTTGCTCCTCCTCAACATTCAGAGAATTCCCGTGGAACGCAACTCATGTCACGCATAAGCCCATATTCTCTTACTAAACAACCTCCTGTAATTTTGGTGGCTGATGATGACACTACCATCCGAACAATGTTGCGTAAAGTGATGGAGCAAGAAGGCTATCGAGTAATTGAGGTGACAGATGGCAAGCAGTGTATAGATGCCTATGAGGCCGTCAAACCAGATATAGTCTTGTTGGATGCTGTGATGCCCATCATGGACGGCTTTACTTGCTGCAAGCAACTAGTACAAATTGCTCGAAACAATTTAATTTCAGCTTTAGCTAATATAGATACTGATTCTGGCTTGGATAGTATGATCATCTCCAAATTATGGGAGAGAACTCCGATATTAATGATTACTAGCTTAAATGATGAAGAATCCGTAGATCGTGCTTTTGAAGCAGGAGCAACAGATTACATTACTAAACCAATTCATTGGGCAGTTCTACGTTTGCGTCTGCGTAGACTATTACAACAAGCACAAGTATATAAACAGTTGGAAGCAGCAAACTTAGCTTTGCAAGAACTAGCTAATGTGGATGGCTTAACTGGGTTGGCTAATCGCCGTCGCTTTGATAACTATTTGAATACACAGTGGATCAATCTAGCGCAAACAGGTTCACCCTTATCGCTAATTTTGTGCGACATTGATTTTTTTAAGTTTTATAACGATTGTTATGGTCATCCAGCAGGGGATGTTTGTTTACAAAAAGTTGGTACTGTATTAAGTCATACAGCGGAAAAACATCGAGATTTGGTAGCACGTTACGGTGGTGAAGAATTTGCTGTAATCATGCCAGATACTCATGCAGCAGGTTCAATTCACGTTGCTCAATCTATGCACAATGGCGTGAGCAATTTACGAATTTTCCATGAAAAGTCTACTGTGAGTCAGTATCTTACCCTCAGTATGGGTGTAGCAACTATGACTCCTGGATGGGAAGTTTCACCTTCGGATTTAATTGCAGCGGCGGACAAAGCCCTTTATCAAGCTAAAGCCCAAGGGCGAAATCGAATTTGTTGGGTATCAGAGAGTTAAAAACAGGGATGTAGGGAACAAGGTTGAGGTTGCAACTTAATTGCTCGATTTCTCAATTGTGAACTGGCTCTGTTGTCTTGATTTGTGCCAGAGGCCTAGTGTGATCAGTTGTCCTATATTTTGCCTGGCACTAGCCTTACTTAATTGGTATTTAGATTCCCGAACATACGAGCATTATACTGAAAATCAATAGATCACAAAGTTTTTTCGAGCAGTGTGATCGCCGAAGGCTTAACCTTTGATTATCGCCAACTGTTCAAAACTCAAACCCAGGTACTATAAGCTACACGATTGAGGTTTTTACTGTGGTTTTAGTCCTGATGGTAAAAAGCTGGTTAGTACTTGTGAAGACAAGACTATGAGAATTTGGAAATTACCATAGCGACAAAAAGCTCACTTACCATGTAAGGGTAACTCCTCTACTGATCGTGGTTTTACGCATTGCTTTGATTAGGGTAGATATATATGTTTAAAATACTCAAATATATTAGTATTTATCTCATTAGTTCCTATTTGCTATTTGCTTGTCATACTTGGACACAAACAGAATTAAAACGCCCTCCCTTGAAAATAACATCTGGATATTTTGTTGGGGACTATCCAGCCATCATTGCTCAACAAAAAGGATTCTTCAAAGCCCAAGGGGTAGATGTGGAAATAACTCATAAACGATACATCCGATTAGAAGCAGCAAATTTCAGTGCGGGTAAGTATGATGGTGTTATATCTTCCTTGGGCAGTTTTATTATCTTGAGTGCCACAAATCCAGATATACAAGGCGTGATGGTTGTAAATGAATCAACAGGGGCAGATGTAGTAGTTGCCCAATCAGAAATTAAAACCGTTGCTGACTTGAAAGGTAAAAAGCTGGGTGCAAATCTAGGCGGTTTTAGCGAAGTTTTCGTGACTGAGATGTTGAAAAAAGCTAACTTAACCAGCGATGATGTGAACTTGGTTAAATTAGAGGCTTCAGAAATTCCTCAACGTCTAAAAAATAATGTTATTCAAGCCGGACACACTTGGCAACCCCATCTTTCTGAAGCTATGAAATCAGGGGGACATATTTTATTTACCAGCAAACAAACCCCTGGCTTGATTTTAGATCTGATTGTCTTTCGCAAAGAGATAATCCGCGATCGCCCCGAAGATGTTCGTGCATTTGTGCGAGCATGGCTGCAAGCAGTAAACTACTGGCAAGCAAATATTCAGGAAGGAAACGCTATCATCAGCAAAGTGTTAAAAATTCCTAGCAATACAACCTCTCTGGAGGGATTACACCTAACTGATTTAGGTGACAATCAAAAATTATTTCAATCTACCAACCCTAACTCCATCTACAAAACTGCCAAGATATATGCAGACTTTTTTATTCGCGCTGGAAACATAACGCGCCTTCCTGAGTTAAAAAGTTTGTTCAATTCTTCTTTCTTGAACCCTCCCTCCTAGTATAAAGTTATGCAGCAGACTTTTTTGGGTGGAATTCGTAGAAAGTTGATCGCCTCGTTTCTCATTGTGGCTTTGATTCCGTTGCTTTTATTGGCATTTATCAACAAACAGACAACAGAAAACGCGCTTACTGACAATGCAAAACAGGCTTTATCTGTAGCAGCTATGGAAACTGCTAATAGAATAGATGCCTTTATTGATGGAAATCTTAATGCTGTGCGCGTAGAGGCGATTTTACCAGGTTTGGCACGCTACCTCAGCCTCACTCCACAACAGCGGAATGATAGCCCCGAAATGCAATTGGCAACAGAAACATTAAGCCGTCTTAGTCGCAAAGATATGCTCAACATTCTCTCATACTCTTTGCTCGATTTAAACGGAAAAAATGTATTGGATACAGATACATCGAGCATTGGCAAAGACGAATCAGTAGAAAATTATTTTAAACAACCACTGCAAACTGGCTTATCCTTTGTTTCTAGCATGAAGCGATCGCCAACAATTCCTGACCTTGTTACCCTGTTTTTTAGTAGTCCGGTTCGCAATGCCAAGGGAGATATATTAGGTGTATTACGTGTTTCATACAATGCTACCGTTGTTCAGCAATTAGTAACTCGACAAACTGAACGTGCTGGGTTAAAATCTTTTGCTATTCTTTTGGATGAAAACAATATTTATCTGGCACATAGCACTGAACAAAAACTACTTTTTAAATCCATTGTATCCCTGCCTTTGGATGTTGTAAATGAATTACAAAGTAAAGGGCGTTTACCTAATTCTCCTGTTAAAGAATTGGCAACTAATGAGTCAACACTTAAGCAAGCATTAGATGATAAACAGCCGTATTTAATTGCACCTTTAGAAGCAACAGGCAATCAGATTAATCTGATTGCGATCGCTCGGTTACAATATAAACCTTGGTCTGTATTGTTTGCACAGCCCCTTGCTGTTGCCCTAGCACCTGTAGAAAAGCAAATTCGTGACGCAATGTTTTTATTTGCAATTATTGCTTCAGTAGTGACAATCATTGCTTTTGCTATTGGGCAACTACTAACAAAGCCAATAATTTATCTTACCAATATAGTTTCTCAATATACCGCAGGTAACTTAGATATCCGTGCCGAAATTAGCTCAAAAGACGAAATAGGTCAACTAGCGAAATCATTTAACAACATGGCACTTCAGTTACAAACATCTTTTGAAACCTTGGAACAACAGGTACAAGAGAGAACAGCACAGTCAATAATTGCTAAAGAAAAAGCAGAATATGCAAATCAGAAACTAGAACAACTGGTAAATCTAGATGGTTTGACTCAGGTCGCTAATCGTCGCTGCTTCGATGGACGACTGCAAGCAGAATGGAAACGTCTTGCACAAGAACAACAACCCCTGTCACTGATTTTATTGGATGTTGATAAATTCAAATCTTACAACGACTACTATGGTCATCTTGGAGGCGATCATTGTCTCATCAAAATAGGGCAAACACTGCAACAGACAGTTCATCGTCCTGCTGATCTAGTAGCGCGTTATGGAGGAGAAGAGTTTTCGGTACTCCTTCCCAATACTGACTTACAAGGAGCAATCAAAGTAGCACAAACTATTCAACAAGCAATTCACGCTCAGGCCATCCCCCATGCACAGTCTGATATTAAGGATATCGTCACACTGAGTTTAGGTATTACTTGTGTCATCCCCAATTGCAACATCAAGCCAGATACCATCATCGCTTCAGCCGATAAAGCACTGTACAATGCCAAAGAACAGGGGCGCGATCGCTATTGTACTTATTTAGATATATAGAATCATCATCAGATAGACGATAACATCTGGGGTCGCACTCTTGTCGATCATCAATGTCAGGTATTGTACATTGGGTAACTGCCGCTGACCCACTCGATATTTAGTGGGAGGAGTAGCAAAGAACCTATGAAATTGGAAGACTGACTTCCTAAGAAGGACACACAGGCAAAGTAAAGTGAAACCATGCACCACCTTGAGGGTTAGAGTCTACCCAGATTTGACCGTAATGCGCTCTGATAATACGTTGGCATAAACAAAGACCTATTCCGTAACCTTCAGTTCCTTCATCTCGTTCTAGACGGTAGTGGTTTTCAAAAATGCGATCGCGATTTTCTGGGGGAATACCAGGCCCGGTATCGCCAATACTAAACTGAACTTTTTGAGTAGTGCGATGTAGTCCAGCAATGCTGATTTTTCCGCATTCTGGAGTGTATTTGATGGCGTTATCCAACAGATTGACCAAGACTTGACGAATACGCTCTGGGTCAGCGTAGACGTAGGGTAAATCTTGCGGGATATCGGTTTCTATATTTTGAGATTTGGCTATGTAGCGATCGCGCAATTCTTCGATTACATCTAAACAGAGTTGACCTATATTTGTCTTTTGCGGAACTATATTAAACTCTGTATCGTTACCCCGACCAACTTGTAATAGATCGGCAATCATTCTATCAATTGTCTTGGCTTGGCTACGGGCTTGTTTGAGTAAATGAGCAATTAATGCTGGTTTGAGGCGTTGAAATTCGCCCGTTTCCGAATTGTAGTTAGATTGTAGTGTGTCAATTGCGATCGCTGCAGCAGTCAGAGGATTACGGAGGTCATGGGCTAGCATACCAATGACTCTATCTTTAAATTGTAATTGCTCTAAAAGTTTCTCTTTTTCTTGTTTGAGGTGAAAAATTTCATCAGTAAGTCGAATCAATTCCGCAGAAACCGCAACTGAACGGATAGACGATTTAGGTTGTGAGGTGCGTCCATGATCATCTACCCGTTCTTGTAAGTCTTCTTGAAGTTTTTGGTAAGTTTCTACAGCTGTTTGCCAGCGAGGCCACCAGCTTTTAAGCTGGGCAATAATATTACTACCGGCTAAAATCTGTCTAGGATCTGGGTGAATTTTGATTAAAGCTGGTGTTGCTACTAATTTAAAGTGTTCTGCCAAATAAGGCTGTTGACCCACATCGATGATCTGTAGTTCAAAGTTATACCCAGCCTCTAATTCTTTTAAGTAAGCACGGATACGCTGCACCTGTTGTTTGGACTTGGGTCGTCCATCAATGAACAGTAGGAGCTGGAGTGGGGCTTCAGAATAGATTGGCTGATCCTGGGAAACTTGCATGTCATCGTGTTTCAGCACTGGCAACAACCTAGCGACGTTTTGCAGAAATTAGACTAGACTGACGGTTGTCGGTGGTCGTTCTTTTGTTCTCAATTTAATATCTATTTTAGATTTTGCATACACCCATCTGATCGGGGTTTTTGGCATGAGATACATTTTTTTGAGCTTTTTGCTTCCAATGGGGCTAACTTGTTGGGATACAAAGGTTTTTGCTGTACAGTATCAACCTTCATCTCCCCTTCATCATACTCTGGCTTCAGAGTCAACAAATGAAAATTTTTATACTCAGGCAAGTCATATCATACAGCAACATCTGGATCTAATTGCCCGGATTGAGCAAGCATTAGTTAATCCTGATCCTAATCGTTTGCGATCTGTTAGGGGACAGTTAATTATCCAGGCAAAAGTTACTGAGGGGTTTCTTCGAGAACAACACATCTCCAGTACAAGTTTGTGTAGTTCCCCTGATGTTTCCCCTGTATCTGGCCAGTTAACCAAATCGCAAGTAAAAATTTACTGCTCTTTATATGCTTCTAGTCAGGAATTGGGGAAACTTGTACCCGTACTAGATAGGAGTTTATCTCGTCGGGGCGAATTAGCCCTGATTAGAAAGCTCCCTTTAGTTAGTGGTGAGCATCAATCAGATCCCGTGCTATCGATTGCGCCTGTGCAACATCCCTATCTAAACAAGCCAGCTACACCTTTTGCTATTTGGGAAGCCAATCTAGCACTACAACGGTCTAGAGAGTCTGATGGTTCGGCTTTGCCTGTGATTGGTAGAGTTAGTAAGACAGCCATAGCTAACTATAACCCACCTATACAGCCTGCGATCGCATCACCAGAAACAGCACTGACGATTTTGGCTAATGCTAAACAGTATCTCAGTACAACCCAAGTTAACTTTCCTGCTGACCATCAATTCACGGATGCTCAGGAAACTGCGGCTAGCCTTGACCGCTTTACTTATGGTTTAGATCCACAAGAAGGGCAAACCTACGCTCGTTTTCTGCAATTACCGCGTACTGGCATTTTCCGTGTGCTAGCGGCTTCAGCATACCAACGTCCACTCAACACAATATGGAATCGTCTGCAACCTAACGTGAGTCAACGTTATCCTTTTCCAGCCTTAAAAGATGCCCAAGGAAGTTTTAAACCTAGTTTAGCACTGATGTTAGTTGGTGATCGCTTCCAAATGCAGCATTCAGGAGTGGATTACAGCTTTATGGTGGATGTGGGCAATTTACCCTTGGAAAAGTTGGATAGCCAACTGCAAGCTGTACCATCATCCACACGGAAATTTTTCCTGAATTACCAACCACCCAGAGATTTAGAAAATTTGCAATTGGAAAGACGCAGATTTTTGACTGGTAAAGACCAAAACTGGGATCATAGCCAAGTGATTTTGGCTAATGCTACAGCTAAATTGAACCATACGTATTTGGTGCGATCGCTGCAATTTCAGCTACCAGAGATTGTCTTACATGGGCAGCTAATTCCTGCGGAAAAGAGACGCTACTTAGACGCATTACAACAAACACAAAGTAGTGACATAATTGTGGCTTTCCGTGCAGTACGTCAGCGTTCTGATGGTAGTTATACTGTACTGTGGCGAGTTTTGCATGAATCATCTGCACCACAAATTCTAGAACTATAAGCAGATGATTTCTGATAAATGATTCTTGGCCAAAATGGCTGACTCAATTATTTTTTCTATTCATAAAACTATCAAATTTTAGCATTGCTTGTGTTAATGATATCAGGAGGAATCAACTCCGAGAGATTTATCAACAACTAAAACCTCAGATGGCAATTAAATGAGGACAGTATGCGCTAGGGTAGGAATTGACGAGCGTTTGTGATTTCCCGTGTTTCTCTGTAAACGTCCAGCTGTACTTCTGAGTTTGGCTGTTGTAATTACTTCTTTAACAGCCTGTACCAATGCACCAACTGCCAAAAATTTAGAACAGTCTTTGGCAGCAGATCCCAGGTTAAACAATAATTCGGCAATTTTTGGTCAATCCCCCACAGGTAATTCACCATTGGGACGAAATGAACAATCAGTGCAGTTACCTGCGGATTTCCCCAGAGATATACCGCTATATCCCAACGCCACACTACAGGAAATTACCTCTGGTAATGAGACACAAAATCAGGTGTCAACTCGTTGGCTGAGTTCTGACCCCAGCAATTTTATTACTAGTTTTTACCGTAACCAGTTGCAGTCTAACAACTGGCAAATTGAGCAACAGCCAACAGATGATGTAGAAGGAAGTTTTGTAGCTCGTCGCAATGACTTACAGGTAAATGTGTCTATTCAGCCTCAATCTGTGACTAGCCCTGCACCTAATCAACCACAAACCTCTACATTATTGAAGATTGAGTACACACCAAATAGCACTGCCTCAACTCAGCCTAATGAAACTGCATCTAATAACGATGTCCCCCAACCAGGTGATCCGCAGTTTATTGGCCCAGTACCCCCAGTCAATTCAGCAACACAACCAGTAGAGACGACTGAGACATCAACACCTCAAGAATTTAGCGATGTCAGTAAAGCACCCCCACAACTACAGCAATATATCCAAGATTTAGCAAATTTAGGGGTATTTGGATCAGATTCGTCGGCCAATAAAACCAATTCTCCAAACTCAACCCAGCAATTTGAACCTAGTAAAATTATCACTCGCCGAGAATATGCCCGTTGGCTAGTGGCTGCTAATAATGCGCTGTATGCCAATAATCCTGCCAAGCAAATTCGCCCAGCCGCAGAAACTACCCAAGCAACGTTTAGGGATGTATCGCCTCAAGATGCTGACTTTTCAGCAATTCAGGGATTAGCAGAAGCCGGATTAATTCCTAGTTCTTTGTCTGGAGACTCTACGGCTGTATTGTTTCGTCCTGATGCACCCTTAACACGGGAACAATTGGTGTTATGGAAAGTACCTCTAGATACACGCCAAGCTTTACCAGCGGCTAATTTAGAGGCCGTTAAGGAAACCTGGGGTTTTCAGGATATTGGTAAAATCGACCCCAAGGCGTTGCGAGCCGTTTTAGCAGATTTCCAAAATGGCGAACAAGCGAATATTCGTCGCGTATTTGGTTATACAACTCTGTTTCAACCCAAAAAGCCAGTGACTCGTGCGGAAGCAGCGGCAGCGTTATGGTATTTTGGGACTCAAGGTGATGGGATATCAGCTACTGAAGCACTGAAATTAAAGCGATCGCCATAAATGAAATTTTTATCTTTACTTTGCTTCTCAAAATTCACAGTAATGATGAAAATCCCATAAACATGAATCTGACTTGAGATTTTTCCTGATATGTTATTGGTAATTCAGTAAACTCACTTAAGCACAATCACGTAAGTCATAACTAGACTAGTCGTGATGTTTTTAGCTTGATGACAATAATATTTCAGTATCAAATCAAACATGAAAACTAACTTTTTAGCAGCAGGATTCGTGTTCATCTCTGTCATGCTGCCGCTGAAAGCTTCGGCTGCAAAATTTACCGGGTTTTATATATTTGGTGACAGTTTAGCTGATACTGGCAATATATTTAACGTTACAAGTAACCTTTTACAACCCCCAATACCTACTCCACCAAGTCCACCATATTTTCAGGGACGCTTTGCTAATGACTTGATATGGGTCGATTATTTAGGAGACGAGCTAGGATTAAAACCGACTTTGGTCACTGATATACTGCTTAATAATGCTATTCCGACTCAGGGAATTAACTTTGCCACTGGTGGTTCTAATTCAGGATTTGGTAATGCAATTGCGCCTAACGCACCCTTACCAGGAGTCTTAGAGCAAGTTATAGGTTTCGTACAAGGAAATGGCAACTTTGTAGACCCTAATGCACTTTATGCTGTAGTAGGAGGTGCAAATGATTACCTCTTCCCACAAATACCCAGTGATCCTAATCAACCAAAGCCTTACACTAACATCTTTCAATCTGTAAATAACCTAGTCACAGCAGGTGCTAAAAACATTGTGGTCTTTAACCTGCCGGACTTGGGTGTGCTTCCAGGGTCTAATTTACCAACGCGTAATCCTGTTGATTTGACCAAAGTGACTCAAGAGTTTAATTTCAATTTAGCTAAGGATTTAGCAACAATTCGTCAAAATCCAGACATCAACCTCATCGAAGTTAATGTTTATTCTCTAGTTAATAGTTGGCGGCAATCTCCAGATAAATTTGGTTTTACTAATACTACTGATGCTTGCTTACAATTCACTAGCCCCACAACTTATATAACTTGTAATAATCCACAAGAATATTTATTCTGGGATAATATTCATCCTTCCAGCCAAGCCCATAAACTAATAGCAGACGCAGTATTCGTACCTGAACCTTCAACAGCAATGGGGATTTTCGGACTTGGTGCTGTGGCTACATTAGTACAAAAAGGCAAAAGTAAAAAAGCCAAAGGCAAAAGTAATAAAGTTGCCATCGAAAGTTAAATTTAACTTCAGTGGTTAAGTAATTTTCTTGAGCTAGCTAAATTCATGTGGGCAGACGATCGCTTGTTTGAAACTATCACCGAATTGGTCATGCACCATTCTCCTAGCGGTGCAGAGGCGGAAATCAATCAATTTTTGATGCAGCGATTTTCTGCACTGGGTGTGGAAGTTTGGAGCGATCGCGCCGACAATATCATTGCTAAAATTCCTGGGAAAAATGCTGACAGGGCGATCGCAATTACCGCCCACAAAGACGAAATTGGGGCGATCGTTAAAAATATCGGTGATGATGGTAAGGTAGAAGTCCGCAAGCTAGGCGGGGCTTTCCCTTGGGTCTATGGGGAAGGTGTGGTGGATTTATTAGGAGACAACGAAACCATCAGTGGTATTCTCAGTTTTGGTTCGCGCCATGTCTCCCACGAATCTCCCCAAAAAGCCCAGCAAGAAGAAACAACAGTTAAATGGGAAAATGCCTGGATTGAAACTAAGCGCACTCAAGAAGAATTAGAAGCGGCTGGGATTCGTCCGGGGACGAGAATGGTGATTGGTAAACATCGTAAACAGCCCATCAGACTCAAAGATTACATTGCTAGCTACACCCTGGATAACAAAGCATCGGTGGCAATTTTATTGGCTTTAGCACAGCATTTAAAACAACCATCTGTCGATGTTTATTTAGTGGCTTCTGCGAAAGAAGAAGTGGGGGCAATTGGGGCGTTATTTTTTACTCAAAATCAGCAATTAGACGCTTTGATTGCTTTGGAAATTTGTCCGTTATCTGAGGAATATCCGGTTAAAGACGGAGAAAATCCGGTTTTATTATCTCAGGATGCCTACGGTATTTATGATGAGGGATTAAATGGACAATTGCGCCAATGTGCCAAGCAATTAAATATGTCCTTACAGCTAACAACCTTAAGCGGTTTTGGTAGTGATGCTTCGATAGCAATGAAATTTGGCCATGTCGGACGTGCTGCTTGTTTAGCCTTTCCTACCCAAAATACCCACGGATATGAAATCGCTCATTTGGGTGCGATCGCTAACTGTATGATTTTATTAAAAGCTTTCTGTGAAACTGAATTCGAGTAAGGTGATTTTCCTGTTTCCCTACTGACCATTCCCGATTGGAGACGTGTAGATACTCGTAAGAGTATAATCGCGTCTTTATTCACCACTTACATAAAGAGCCGATGACGGGATTTGAACCCGTGGCCTGCTGATTACGAATCAGCTGCTCTACCACTGAGCCACATCGGCATACACGATAGAAAATTATAGCACTATTTACCTATGGTAGAACCAAATCCTAAAAACCGCTTGAATGCAGAAAAATATGCTCGATTGAAAGCTGAAGCAGTATCGCCCTATCGGGGCTTGCGACAATTTTTTTATATTGCTGGTGGTGCTTCTGGTTTTATGGGTGCATTTGTTTTCTTTTTTCAACTGCTAGCTGGCAGAGATATTGATCACACTTTACCTAATTTTGCTCTTCAAGTGGGAATAGTAGCATTGATGATTTTTCTCTGGCGTTGGGAGCAAGGTCGATAAAAAGTCACTGGGGTGAACTGAGGGCAAAATATTTATTTAAATGTAGCGGGGCGCAAAGGTAACGCTAAGGGGCGCAGAGAATTTGCGCTCATAATCTACGGTAGTCAAGTAATTTTACTTATCGGTTTTGAGAAAGTAACCGCGATGTTTGTTTCGTTATTTATTTCACAAGTTCATATATATTTATGCTCTTTATAGAAGTTTAGATTTTTACATACTCAGAAATATAAAGAGAGGAAAAATAAAAAAAATATTAGGAAATCAAGAAATAGAAAAATTTCTGCGAAACTGGTAAGTGTTCAAACGGGATCAGCCAATATAAAGATCCTGAATATAAACCCGTGATTTACAAATGGGGTCAAATTAATTTAAAGACCCCAAACTTAAGAAAACCATAAAAACACCAATGCCAGAGTCAGTTTTTGCTGATCCTGGCATTGATATTTTTGAGATGAGAACTGATGTAGACGGGCGATTACTTCTGTGCGATCGCCCAGCGTTGATTTTTTGTCAGTGTTGAGTCTATGGAACTCTGACCACATAGGAAGAAGGCAGCGGTTGGGCGCGTCCAGCATTCACTAATGCTTGATAGACAAAAGCTGCGATTTCTGCCCTAGTAGCTTCACGATTGGGATTTAGTTGATTAACGTTGGGATAGTTAATGACTAATTGCTTGCTGGTTGCTGCCGCAACGGGGCTAAGTGCATAATTGGGGATTTGAGCCGCATCAGTATAAATGGAAATGACATTCTGATTATCGGCTGTTAAACCTAGTCCATTGGCTAAAGCTACCAAAGCTTGCACTCTAGGAATTTGTTGCTGAGGTTTGAAAGTTCCATCAGGATAACCTGCTACAAATTGGCTCTGATAAGCAGATCTAATAGCAGCGTAAGCCCAGAAATTACTGCTGACATCTCTAAATTCAATGGCAGATCTTTTCGCTGGTGGTGTTAAAGCTTTGGTAATAATAGTGGCGAATTGGGCGCGGGTTACAGGATCGTTGGGTTTAAATGTACCATCAGGAAAACCAGCAATAATATTTTGTGCAGCCAAGGCTTCTATATAGCCTTTAGCCCAGTAATTTGCGGATACATCTTTAAATCCTGTTCCTGAACCTGGTTGCTCAACGGTAGCTGCAACAAAATCTACCTGACCAAAAATCTTTTTCTGGTCAATATCGTTACCCACCGCGAGAATGCGAATTGTTTTGGTGGCGTTATTCACATCGTAACGGGTGTTAGAGCGAATCAAGTTACCACCAGGATTTTCATTAGTACCTAAATCTGGTTGAGCCGAAATAGTGGCTACAAGACCGTCTCGCTTATTATTTTGAATTACATTATTACGCAGGACGGGTTTGGCTGATTCTGAGATAAACAGACCATCTTGATTCTGCACAATTTGGTTTTCGGCTACTAAAGGTGTAGAAGTTCCCCCAATCGCTATACCAAAACCCGTGTCTTGAAATAAGTTATTCCGAATTTCACCTTGAGCAGATTTAGCAACAGAGACTCCGTTACCTGTGTTCTGTACAAAGACGTTACTTTCAATTTTGGGATTACCTGTACCAGTGACAAAAACGCCATCTCTAACGCTTTTCGTAAAAGTATTATTTCTGATAATGGGATTAGTAGATTCTACCCAAACACCAGTACCACGCTGATTGGGGTTGGTGACAGTTAAACCTGCAATTGTTGAATTTTCAGTAGCTAAAACAGTCACGTCTTGTCTAGCAAAGGTGCGACTTGTGTAAAATCCACCACCCGTAATTAATATTCCTTGCCCTTTGCTGGCTTCATCTCCTCGCAGTGTCACCCCTGGCTTCAGGATGAGAGGAAATTGTTCTCCAGTTTGATTATTGTAAGTTCCGGGAGCAAGTTGAATAATAGTACCTGCTTGAGCCTGATTAAGAGCGTAAGTAATTGTTTTATAAGGTGTGGTGGCTGCATTTCCCGCACCTGCTGCGTCTGTACCAGCTGCGGGGTTGACATAAATCACGGATGCAGTAGTGGGAACTTGTGCGGTGATATTGGGCTGGATTGCTTGCGGTTTAGCGTTGACTTTATGGGAAATTACAGTGACAGCACTAGTAGCTAAAACCAAAGCGATGATTCCAGTTGATAGAGATCTTACCGAATATATAGTTAAGCCCTGATGGTTCATTTTTACGTCTGTAGCCTGTTGAATGTGGGTTGTTGAGTAGGTGTTATGTAGCCGATATCTAGCTACCAAACTTATGCAAAACTATAGCGGATGACTAAGGGATCAGCAGCTATGTTTCGCAAGAAAATACATAAATTGTCTAGATTAAGGTGAAAAAACTGACGTTGATCATAATTGCCGGAAAAGCGATGGGCTACACCCCGTCAGGAGCGATCACACTTCATTTTGGTATATTAGATCACAAATTTCTTCTGACAATCTATGTTGTTAATTCAATACGGTTCAGTTAAGGCGCAAAGTTGTGTAAATTAAGGGTTGTAATCAAGACTGAAAGTAAACTGTAGTGCATCTCAAAGATTTTTCCCTGTTGTCTCCAATGATACAAAGCGATGATTTGCTA
>Ga0209172_10001442_pt1 | contig 50669 bp, 49 predicted proteins | sample LarsenN4metaG_FD_184113 | JGI IMG/M metagenome (GOLD analysis project Ga0209172, IMG submission 184113) | Hot spring sediment bacterial and archeal communities from British Columbia, Canada, to study Microbial Dark Matter (Phase II) - Larsen... ...
GGAACCTTCGGTGGCAGGTCTGGTATGGAGGAAACCTCTCGGGCAGCTTCTTCCACCTAGCCCCACTGCGCCGTGTCCAGACAGTCCCGTTTAAGACCGCTCGATTGTCTTTCCATGGCCTCCCCCTGCCGTCCCCTTCGGCGAGGGGAAGGAGGAATCAGAGGTTCGATGATAGCCCATTGCTCATCGGTTAACTCTTCTCGTCGTACCATATCTAATCCTCCCCTACGGGAGATTTTACCATGAGTCATGGTATTTATGAGACTGCTTCTAGTCATAAGCAGACCCCCCTTTTGTTCTAACGAGTAGCCAGAGCGGCTTTTCACAAGATAACAACAATGCCAGGCGAGCTATTTGCTAGCGCGGCTCACCTGCAACTGAGCTAGCACTTCAGCCTCCTGCTCAGGCCTGAGCATTCCCCGCCAGGCGCTGACTACTGTGCCGCCATCATCAACCAGGAGCAAAGTAGGTGGCCCCTTATTCCAATTGATCTGAACGAAGCTTGCTTTATATCGACTATGTTTATCCCTAGGTCGTTCAGGTATTGTCTACCGTTGTTAATCCCCTCGGGAAATAGTGCAATCAAGCCAGTGCCCTGTTGCCCCGATTGCTCTTTTGCCAATTGCCGATAAAACGGCGCGCTTTGTGTGCAATAGAGACAGGCAGGCGAAAGAGCAAGCACAATTGTTTTACTGCTCTCTTTCCAATCCACATCCGGTAGAGCGATCTTTGATCCTATAAGTTCCGATTTAACAGGTTGAGGCTCCCTTTGGGGCGACTCTTTATTGCTCAAACTAGAACCAATGAGGTGGTTCTTTATCAAAACCGCAGATAGAAGCGCAGCAACAATAATGATTGCGATATTTGAAACAAACTCGACTTTTTGCACTAGCTTATTCATCATTGACCGCGGCAGCCAATGGTTATATCTCAACCAACATCGACGCAGCATCAGCAGCAACCTGACAGGTTGCTGTACATTACAACTCCGCGCCTTGTTAAGGGGGCGCATCCTTGAAGCAGGCATCAGCAGCAACCTGACAGGTTGCTGTACATTACGGCGGCAGCCAATGGTTATATCTCAACCAACGTCAATGCAGCGTTAGTATTAACCAGATCGCTTCGAGCGCGCAATAGGCCAAAACTGCTATTTATAGCCCAATCTTGCTATTTTGCTTTGCCAGGGTCCTCGGTCGGCTTGTTTCCAGCAAAATAACTGGCCCTATACTCAGATGGTGTCAGACCATAAATCTTCTTGAAATCTCTCCAGAAGTGGCTCTCGTCTCTTATTCCAATCCTACCTGCAATCTGTTTGATTGTTAGCAGTGAGGTCTCTAAAAGCTGCCTGGCTCTTTGCATTCTGAGCCATCTCTGGTACCTGGCCGGGCTCATACCAGTTTGCAACTTGAATAGATGAGAGAAGCGAGAAGGTGACAAATTAACCGATCGAGCCATTTGATCAAGCGATAGCTGCCGGTCAGGATCGTGGTTCATCAGGTCAAGGACTCTTTGGATTCTCGTATCCATACGGTCTCCCCACCAACCATATATCTCAACCAACCGGGGACAAGGATTAAAAGTTCTCTGCGGATCAACCTCTATTTTTCAGTTTGGTTTAGCGAAATTTGCCTAAAGTTTACGAAAGCAAGAGGGAAAGTCAAGGCATTTTTTAGAACGCCCGCCTTGAAGGGGCACCTATTTGTGGGTGTAGAATGGACCCTCTCGGAGAAAGAAAGGCCCCCATACCCGGCAACCTGCGCCTGATTGCGGCCTTTGTCATTTTCTCTTAGAAGATGCGTCAGGCAAGTTTCAGTATAGGTATGACTTCGGTCTGAATCGGCTGGCCTGTTACAATTGCTTCTCTCTCGCCCACATAAACATCTATCTCGCTGCGCACGCCGAAATCGCCTTCCAGATAAATACCCGGCTCGATTGAGAAGCAGGTGCGCGGCACGATGCGGCGCTCATCCTTTGTCTCCAGATTGTCGATATTGGCGCCATTTCCGTGGACCTCTTTGCCGATTGAATGGCCGGTTCGATGAATGAAGAGATCGCCGTAGCCGGCCTGGCTGATCACTCCGCGAGATACATTATCAACCTGCCAGCCGTAGAAGATTTGGCCTTCCTTCACTGCCTGTTGCACGAACTCAACTGCTGCGTCGCGCGCTTGGCGCACGATGTTGAAGACGCGCGTGTACTTTTCCGGGACCTCTTCTCCGATAAAGCCGGTCCAGGTCAGATCGGCATAGACGGCCCCCTGCATGCGGCGCTTGGCCCAGAAGTCGATCAGGATGAAATCGCCTGCTCTTATTGGAGAACTCTTCTCTTTACTCGGCCCGTAATGAGGATTGGCGCTGTTGGCATTGACTGCGACAATCGGCGGATAGTTCGTCTCAAGGCCCCCTTGTTCAAACAGGCTCAGCATGTGCTGCTGAATCTCGTATTCTGTGGTGGGGACATTCGCCCTGATGCGGCGAGCGATCTCCGCCCAGGTCTCATCTATAATGCGCCGGAGCGTTGTGGCAGCATACAGGTGCATCTCCAATTGCTCTTCCGTCCAAACGGCTTCGAATTGCTGAACCAGATCGGCAGATGAAATAACCTCGACTCCCAATGAGTGCACTAGCTCAACGGTTCCGGCATCGACGCGAGATATATACGGGATGGCATTGCCGGGAGAATACTGCATTGCTACGCGCTTTTTGCCTGCTAGCGTCTGGCGCAAGAGTTCATGTTGTTGCTGCCAGGGCAAGTAGACCAATCTCTTTCCCGGCAAATGGTCCAGGCGTTCGCGCTCGATTGAATGGACGATCTTAACCGGCTCGCCATCTGCCGGAATAAAGTAGTACCAGCGCCGGGTAAAATGATCGTGCTCATCTATTCCCAGAATGCGGTAGGCCAGGGGGTCGCTGCCGCGAAAGTCATAGAACAACCATCCATCCAATCCTGATCTTCGCAGCGCGTCCTGTATCTCGGTTATCCTTGAATTCAAGGGGCCCTCCTAAATTTGCGTTTGAGTTATGACTTAATTGAAGCCGGAGCAATAATAACAGATTGCCTGGCGCGCTGCCAATGTTAGCGGCTCCGCGCCACTTCTACAGGTGATGTCGGAGCCGCCGGTAAGATTGAAACTGAATTTAGGTCTGGTGACAATCGCTACTGAATCACGTCAATTGTTCGGCTGTCGGGTCGTAGGTTGCGGAGTTGTGCTCTTCTGTTCCAGGGCATTTACTGTGACCATTTTGGCCACGCGCATCTGCCCGCGCATACCCATGTGATCCATAGTTGTCCTGCCGGATGCAGTGGAACCAAGCTCGACCGTGATATTAGTGCCGGTGATTCCAAGACCGGCTGGATTATCACGGAGAGCGGCGGATAGATCAACTGTACTGCGAAGGACTGTGGATGGGTCAATCATCACATGGTGCTCAGCTCCCTGCGCATCCTTTACGACCAGCATTGCCGATGCGATTGTGCCGGTGACGATCTGGCTCTTTGCCGTGTCTGTTGTTCCCTGAGGGGTTGTCGTTTGCGTCCGCTTATCCTGCTGATCCTTCGTGGTCGTATCCTGGGATTTCTTCTCTTGCTGAGCAGGATCTCGCTGTTGTTGCGTCCAGCCGAAACCAGCAACAGATAAGCACAGCGTAGTTAGAAATGTGATTATAAATCTTGTCATAAAGTAACCTCCTTAAAGATCTAGCGATTTTTCAATTCGCAAGCATAGTGGATTTGTATTCAGGATTTATCGAGCAACCTATATGCCAGATGGGACAAGCCTTTTCAGGCAATGAGAATTTACCGATGGACACGTTGTTATCAAACAGACTATCATCTTGCCTTCAATATCGAAGAATAATGTTCTATTTCAGCGTACCGGCTACATACGCGAAGCGCACAGTAAATCGCGCGGCAGAAGAGTTGCTGCCGGTGGACGAAAAGAGAACGGAAACCCGATAACCGATGAGGGGGCTCTGTTTGAGCGACAATATCAAGGCTAGATCAATTTACCTGGGGCTCATCGTGGCAATTGCAGCCATATCATTTGCATCCATCTTTATCAAACAGCTTGAGCAGGTTTATCAGGTGCCTATGCTGGTTGTGGCTTTCTATCGGATGCTGTTCGCCACTCTGATTCTCCTTCCAGCAACTCTTTACCGGAGGGCGCGGGAGATCTTTAAATTTGGCTCGAAGCAGCTCTGGCCGATTCTGCTTTCCGGTCTCTGCCTGGCAGTTCATTTTGGCGCCTGGACGCTCTCGCTTAAGTACACTTCAATATCGCGGTCCGTACTGATAGTAGACAGTCAGCCGATCTTCACCGTGCTTGCTTCTTATATCTTTTTGCGGGAGCGGCTGCCTCTGCCGGCGATCTGCGGAGTATTGCTGGCGATAGCAGGAATATTCTTGATATTCTTCGACGGCCTGATAGTGGCGCAAGGGATGCTCAAAGGGGACATTCTCGCGCTGGTGGGAGCCATCTCTGTTGTCGGCTACGTTCTCATTGGCAGGAAGATGCGCGCTTCTCTGGATCTGCTAACTTACGTGACGCCGCTTTACGCCGTGTGCACTCTGTTTCTGCTCATAGCAGTAATTATTAGCGGGGACAGGCTCACCCGGTACGGTTGGGATGAGTACAAACTCTTTATAGCCCTGGCCGTAGTGCCAACTATATTCGGGCATACAGTCTTCAACTGGGCGCTCAAGCACGTCAAAGCCGCCGTCGTGTCGGTGAGCTTTTTAGGGGAACCGATTGGCGCCAGCCTGCTGGCATTTCTGTTATTAGGCCAGAAGCCTACTATCGCCACCCTCGTGGGAGGGGCAATGATAATGGCCGGCATCTACCTGACGACTTCGGCTAAAGGAGAGTGATATGGTGATCAACAGACAGATTTCTCGTCGCAGCTTTATCGGCGGCCTCGGCGCGAAAGTAGTTCTGGCGGGGGCCCTGCCAGGCGCCGCCTTGGCGTCACGGCGCGGTCGCCAGGATAGTTTGAGCGCGGATGAGCCGGTTATCCTGAGCAGCAACGAGAGCCCCTACGGCCCTTTTCCGTCTGCTATCGAAGCGATGCGAGGGGCCCTTCACCGAGCAGCGCGCTACGCCGACGATGAGAGCGAACGGTTGGCGCAGTCGCTGGCTAATATGCATGGCGTTGAGCAAGAGATGATACTGCTCGGCGCCGGTTCGACCGAGATCCTGAAGATGGCGGCGCTGGCTTTCCTCGGCCCGGACAGAAGACTGGTTATGGCCGATCCGACATTCGAGGCAATTGCTGACTACGCTCAGGCCAATCGCGCCAGAGCCGTTAAAGTTCCCCTGACGAAAGATTACAAACACGATCTCCACCGCATGCTTTCTGTGATTGATAAGAAGACCAGATTGGTATACATCTGCAATCCTAATAATCCCACAGGCACAATTGTCGGCGGTCGCCCGCTGCAAGATTTTATTTCAAAGATCCCTTCAGAATGCGTGGTGATAATTGATGAGGCTTATCATGATTTTGTTGACGATCCCGATTATGAGAGCATGATCGAGAAGGCTAAGAGCGCGAAGAATGTAGTTATCACGCGGACATTCTCGAAGATATATGGCCTTGCTGGACTGCGTACAGGTTATGCTGTTGGGCACCCTGATCTGATCCGCGCTATGGAGAGGCACAGGGTATTTGACAGTATAAACTTGATGGGCGCAATCGCAGCCAGAGCGAGCATTGCCGACGGCGAGATGGTGGCGAAGCGAAAGAAGATGAATAACGACGCCAGGCAGAAGCTCTATGACGATCTGCGCCGCCTGGGATTTGAGTACATTCCATCGCAGGCTAATTTTGTTATGATTGATCTGCGCAAAGATATTAAGCCGGTGATAGAGAGCATGATCAGGCGGGAAGTCTATGTTGGCAGGCTCTTCCCGGCGATGCCGAACTTCTTGCGCGTCTCGATGGGCAGCGCTGAAGAGATGCGCCGGTTTCTGGCAGCGTTGAAAGCTTCTATTTGATTTAAGCAGGCTCGACCGTCTTCAATTCTGGGGCCCTCAGAATTGGAACCGGTTGAGATAGGAATGGGTAGTGAAAATGTCTAAGGCAAAAAGCGAATTGGAGAGATTGCGGGGGCTGCTTCATCCAATCCTCGTCGAAGTGGAGATGGCTATTGATAGCCAGACCTATCCTGATTGGGGAGTAGTCAAGGATAATCTGCTGCAAGCGATTGAGATTGTGCGCAAGCTGGAGAGAGATCAGCTGTGGAACAAGTTCAAGAAGTGAGATCCGTTGTCAAAACTGCTCCTTTAAACTCTTGAGAAGCTCCCAGGCGAGTTCGCGGACGAATGCGTCCTCGTCATCTAGCGCCGATTGCATAGCAGCGATTGCCGATTTGCCGCCAATCGCTCCAAGCGCTAGAGCAGCTTCTCGCCGGACATCAATAGAGCTATCCTGTTCAAGCAGTCGCGCCAGTTCCGGTATAGCGTCTTCATTTTTGAGCAAACCGAGCGCGCGGGCTGCTTCCCGACGCACAAACTCATCCTTGTCTCGAAGCGCTTTTATCAGCGGTTGAACTGACGCCGGATCCTTGATCATCCCGAGAGCGGTTGCGGCAGCAGCGCGCACTTCCGCATCTGGCTCGGCGAGCGCAAGTTGTAAAGCAGATGAAGATGAGCTGTCACCTAATTCGCCCAGAGCGAAAGCAGCGGTCTTCCTCAAAAAAACTTTTCTGTCTTTCAAGAACGGGATAATATCGCCAACGGCTCTTGTATCGCCTATCTGCGCCAGAGCATCAATTGCAGCCGCCTTCACCGCTTCGTCTGAATCTTTCATAGCATCGGTTAAATAAGATAATGCCTTCGGGTCCCCTAAAGCGCCGAGCGCGATAATGGCATTGCGCTTCTGCTCAGAGTCTCCGCTGCGCAGCCGCGCCGCTTGCTCCTTGATGACTTGCAGTGTGGCTTGCTCGCGATTCTGCTCTTGAGCTGCCGCTTGCGGATTCAAAAAGAATAAAGATGCCAGTATTGTAGTTATCATCGACATTGATACTTCACCTCGAAAGCCGTTCCGTAGCCTGCGGCGATTTGAGATCTCCTCATCACAAAGATGGCGCAGGCGATCAGAAATCGAACTCTATTCCCATACCTCCATCTCTGGCCCGGTTGTAAACATAATTTGCCGTTGCCAGATCCTGGAATGCATTTCCCAGGCTGCGATAGATTGTAATCTGCTGCGGCGATTCGCGCCCGGCCGCTTTGCCAAGAACTATGTCCCCCAGGTTGATCAGATCATCTCGCTTGATAATCTCTCGCTCGACGGCTGAGATAATATCGCCTGATTCTCTCAGCGCTGCTTCTCGCTCATCGCAGACTATTAGATCGGCCTTCTCAATCGTCTTGCCGTCCAGCTCGCCACAGGTCGGAGTGTGAAACCCTATGGCATTGACAAAGGCCCCCCTCTTGACCCAATCCCCATCGATTACCGAACCGGCGTGATTGGTCGCCAGGATAATTATGTCAGCATCCCGGCATGCCTCTTCTGGAGAAGCGACTATCTCAATCGGCGCGCCGATGCTGTGTGAAATCTCATCGACCCATCTACTCCGCCTCTTGCCGGAAGGAGAGTAAGCGCGAATACTGCTAATAGATCTGATTTCAGTTATCGCCCAGAGCTGCACAAAGGCTTGCTCTCCCAATCCCAGAATGCCTGCGCTTTGAGCATCCTCTCTTGCCAGGTACTTTGCCGCTACCCCTGAAGCCGCGCCGGTTCTCATAGCAGTAATGTATCGTCCGTCCATAATCGCCAGCGCGCGCCCCGTATTTGGATCGAGCAGAACGATGATGCCGAGAATGCTGGGGAGCCCCCGCTCTTTGTTGCTGGCGAATTCGGTGACGATCTTGATTCCGTAGGCGGGATCGGGCCGGCTATTGAGAGCGCCCGGCATGAAGTAGCCTGCTCCACGCTCTTCGGGGGCAAGCACCTTCAAACGCAGAGGCACATTAGCCCTACTAGAAGCGTAATCAATGAAAGCCTGCTCGATGACACTTATGCAGTCTCTCATCGTGAGCAGTCGCTTGACATCATTGTAGCCGAGTAGAAGCGCCATGACTTAATTCTCATCTATGTTGAGCGCCGACGGCGCGCGGCGAGATCTGTAGCAAGATCAGCCCCAGCGCCAGCAGCGTTATGCCAACTACTATTGCTGGAATTGGCAAATAACCTGTTCCACCATCGGCGGTGATTGCCGGTCCGAGATAATCTCTCAGAAATGCGATATTGCCTATGGCTACGGCAGAAGCATTGTTGACCGCATGGCTCAGAATAGAATTGTAGATGCTGCCCGATCGGTAAGCAATCCATGAAAGCAGAATGCCCAGCAGCGCCGTGCTGATAAAACGATAGGGGCTCAAGTGAAATGCTCCGAATAGCAGTCCTGTCACTATCACCGACCAGAGCGCGCTGTAGCGTTTGAGCAAGCTATTGAGTATCAGCCCGCGATTGAGCGCCTCTTCGCAGATAGCCGGAAGAACAGCGATGATAATCAGCGCCAGGATCGCTTCGCGCGGGTTCTGCCACTGGAATGCTTTGCCCAGTTTCTCCATTGCCCTGGAGAACTCAGGCGGAGGTTGAATTATGCGGTTGGCGAGAAGGGAGATCTGCAACACTACCAGCAAGCCGCCTGCGGCTGACAGCAGAGATGCAATTAGAGACAGTGGATGAGGAGTATAGAAACGCAACACATCTTTGGGGGACCATCGGTTGATCCTTATCAACAGCCAGACGGGAGCAAAGATGAGAGCAATCTCTGTGATCACCAGGCCGCGACGCAGATTCTGTTCCTGCACGTAAGAACCAACGTAATAAAGTAGCACAAGCACAACGGCGAATGTCAGCAGTCCATGCCAGGGTTGCAGCTCGGCGCGTAAGCCGGTTTTGGGGCTGCGCCAGAACATCCAATCGATCTCGCCGGAATCGCGCAGCAGAATCTCTTCTCGCTCGAACAATCCTCTGGCAAACTTCAGTGCGAGCACAGCCAATGCCGCAGTAGCGAGAAAAGTGACTGCTACCAGATGAGGCGCGACCGAACCTTGCAATGCCTGTCTGGTCAAAAGAGCTACATTGAGCCCTGGGATCAGGGCGGTTAAAAGAGTCAGGTTTATCCCCGGCAGCATGGCCGCCTGCGCAGGCAAAAGATTTACCAGCATGAGCGGCGTCATGTAGTTCTGCGCTTCTTTGAAGCTGCGCGCCAGCGATGAGACGGCAAAAGCCAGGGCGCTGAACATGGCAGCAAAGGGAATCAGCACAGCAAAGATAATCAGCAATTGAGAGAGAGTTACAGAAAATGCGATTCTCTCCGCTCCATCTCCCCGGTTCAGGCTTGCCGCCAATCGAGAGAATGTCAGCGCCAGCGATCCCAGATTGATGAGCGCAGTGATGATCGAGATGGTTATGATCGCCAGATATTTGCCCGCCACTATCTCCGTTCGGCTTACCGGCGCAATGAGCAGTGTTTCAATGGTCCCCCGCTCTTTTTCGCCCGCTGCCAGATCGACTGCCGGATAGAATGCGCCCAGCAGCGCCATCACAATAAGCAAGATGGCGACAATGGGACCGAGAAAGAAGCCGCCGCGCTGCTGCGCCGAAGCCTTATCCACGCTCTGCATTTTGACCGGTTCAAGCAGATTGGGGTCGAGGCTGTGCGCCGATAATCTGCTCTTCACTATCTCGTCTGTATACTTCCTCAAAGCGCGATCAATCCTCTCTTTGGTTTCACGAGAGAGTTCGTTGGCGCTGTTGAAGAGCACTTCTATCTCTGCGCGGCTGCCTTCGGAGATCAACGGCTGAAACCTGGGCGGAATATTGATAGCTGCCTGGATCTCGCCTTTAGCCAATGCCGCGACCGGATCAGGCGAAGATACAAGATTGATTCGCTCCTCTGTGCTCAGGAGTTCGGCCAGCCGCTGAGCATCTGCCTGTCCTGTGATGGCAGCGACCACCTGCTTCTCTTGAATCTTTTGTCTGAGGATGGTTGCTGCCTGAGTTACTACCAGCATCAGGAGCGGATACAGGAGCAGCGGCAGCACAATAGCGGCAAATACCGTGCGACGATCGCGCAATGTCTCTTTGAGTTCCTTGAGGTAGATGGTCTTTATTTTTTGAATCGAGAGCATAGAGCCCCTTTGATCAAAGAGAGTTCACTCAAGTAAAGTAACATATTATAAGGCAGAGGCGGAGTCTCAGTTAAATGGCCTATGCGCCGGATTGCTACCGGTTGCGCCGCCGACCGCGAAGTGGCGGATGAAGCGGCTATCTGGACGCAGACGAATGAAAATGGTAATTTTATTTTGAACCATTTCCTGCCTGAGCGAACCCAGTGTTTGAGCAAGGATGGAAGCGAGGCGAGGCGGATCGGCGTTGTAGTGCGAGGCCGACATAAAGTTTCGCTTGCAATTTGAGAAGAATTGATGTATTTAGCTACGAAAAAATTCTTGCCTCGTTAGATGGTGGGGCTGAAGAAGCCAGAACTGGCGCGCTTCTTCAGAGCGTCTTTAAAAATTGCGTACATTTTTAGGTCTCGCTTGCCGATAAACTTTGTAGCTGGCTGCTACGGATTCGCTGCTGTATATTACAGCGAACCTTGCCGCTAGAAGGAACATCTAGAACTATGCAAAATGTTTTTCGGCGGAAGGCGAGAAGGAAGGTGGGGCCGGAGCCAAATAACAAAGGGGCCCACCGTAGATGTTAAGAATGAGGATATAGAGATGGAGAACCAGGTTTTCAGGACATCAACCATTCAAGTTCTTGACCCGGATTTGAAGAGCCCCCGGGCGCAAGAGTTCGAGGACAGGCTCGCTGCTCGCATAGTCGGGCAGGAGCGAGCGGTGCGCCGCATAGCAAATCTTTACCAGATCTATTTGGCTGGTATGAACAATCCCGGTAGGCCGATTGGCACTCTGCTCTTCCTGGGACCTACCGGATCTGGCAAGACGCGCGTTGTGGAAGCCGCCGCCGAAGTTTTATTTAATGACGCCAATGCAGTAGTCAAGATCGATTGCGCTGAATTCCAGCACAGCCACGAGATCGCCAAGCTCATCGGATCGCCTCCTGGCTACTTAGGACATCGTGAGACCTCTCCCATGCTTACTCAGGAGAATCTCGACCGCTATCATACCGATACTGATAAACTCACTTTTGTGCTCTTTGACGAGATTGAGAAGGCCAGTGATGCGTTGTGGCAGTTGCTGCTCGGCATCCTTGATAAAGCGACGCTCACGCTGGGCGACAATCGCAGAGTCGATTTCTCGCGCTGCATAATCTTCATGACGAGCAATCTGGGCGCTAAGGAGATGACCGATCTGATACAGGGCAGTATCGGCTTTGCGCCCAAGCACGGCCAGCAAGTGCAGGGCGAATCGGATCTCGATCAGAAGATATATCGTACTGCTGCTGAGGCGGCCAAGCGCAAATTCTCGCCCGAATTCATGAACCGCATCGACAAGGTTGTAGTCTTTCGCTCATTGAAGGAAGAGCAACTGAAGCAGATCCTCGACCTTGAATTGAAAGCATTACAGAACCGAATTATGCGGGGCAGTGGCGAGAAATTCATCTTCCAGTGCACTGATGGTGCCAAGAACTTTCTGTTGAATGAAGGGATCGATTACAAGTATGGCGCGCGGCATCTGAAGCGCAGCATTGAGCGCCATCTCGTCTTCCGCTTGTCGAACCTTGTCGCCAGCGGCCAGGTCAAGACCGGTGATCTTGTCATGGTCGATTTCGATGAGCAATCAGGGAAGCTCATATTCACCAAACAAGAGAACGGCGCGCTTGTCTCTCCCTACGGCAATGAATATGCAGAGCATTTTGCCGATCTACAGAAGCGCAGTGGCGCGGCGGTCGCGATAATGCCGCAGAGATCCTCGGCAGAAAGCACCTCGATGATGGCCGGTGATAAGAAAGATTCCTAAGTTTAGCTGATTGAGTCTTGCGCTGTGGGCCGCTGTTAAATCTAAAGGCGGCCCATTTCTCTTTTGCGCGCCTGAGACTGCACCAATTGCCAACATGCAAACCCGCTATCGACTAGTTAAATTCCGTTTTCACCTTCGCAATGATCTCCGGCAGTCCCTTTAATGATTTGGTTTCGCTCGTGCTCTGATAGAGGGCTCTCATCTCGGAATCTATTGTCTTATTCATATTCTCCAGTCCAGGCCCCTCTGAAGTGACGACTGCTCGCGCGTAGCTCATAATCATCTGCTCGCGTATCCCTTTCAACTTATTGATCAGCTCTTGCTGTCGCGCCCTGTTCTTTTCTGCCTGGGCCATCACCCTGATGCTTTCATAAACGGCAGCCTGGGCGCGTCCGAGCATATAATGAGAGAAGAAGTCCCTGGGCTGATGCTTTATGGCTTTGTTCAGGCTATCAATAGCTGCTTCGTTCTGCTTAGCGTCTATTTGAAGGATTCCAATCGAGCGGTAGAGCAGACCCATTCGCAGATCGCGCTGTTGCTGCCATTGCTCAGGAGAATACTCGGCTGGATAGTCGCCTGCCTCAAGCTTCTCTGCCACTTGCTTGCCGTAAGCGATCCCATCATTAGTGAAAGATTTGTTTCCCTTTAACACCAGGTCACTGGCGGTATTGGCAAGTTGCAGCAGCACGCTCAAGTTATTAGGATCTTCGCTGAGCGCCTGTTTGCCGGCCTCAAACGCCTTTTCCGGATTGTTCAGCGTTGCGTAAGCTATGATCAGATCGCGATAGATCATGCCGCGCATCTCGCTCTGTTTGAATTTATCCAGGAATGCTTGCGCCAGCTCCGCTTTCTTCGCCTGATCTGCAATCTCCGTAATCTTGGTGATTTCAATATAGCTAGTGTACTCTTCCTCAGTTTTAGCCGCGGGGCGCTTCCTGGCCGGTTGTCCGGCAGCCTTTTCTTGAGTGGCCTCCTGAGCGAAAACAGAAAGAGCCAGTACCAGAAGGATGGCAACAGTGGCAAAGGCCAAAAGCTTTTTCATCTTATCCTCCTAAAATATCTTCGACGGCACGTTTGGCCATCTTGAATTCAACCTACAAAAGATTGCTTCCGTGATGGGAGTATTTGCTGGATGGCGCTATTATTCCCGAACCGGATGATAAGCACAAGAGGAAATTTCCCGGCTGAGCGATTTTAAGAGATAAGATCATCTCACTGCGCGCGGACTCTCTGGAATTTCGAGGCGATTAATTATTTCCCATCTTTCAGCCGATATTTCATTCCGCCGCGCTCGGAGACAGTTTATGAGAAGAAACAGGTTCATGATAATCGGTTCTTTGGTAATCATAATTGGATGTTTTACTGGAATCCTTCTGAACAAACTGTCCTGCCCTAGCCTGACGCCACAAGAGGCAGTTGAAGATGGATACTACTATCTTAATCTCGGAATGGCCGATACAGCCTCTGCCAGGTTCCGCGCGGCGCTGGCCTCAATGCCCGAAGATGTTCGCGCTCGGTTGGGGTTGGCCCTTTCAGAACAGAAAGCAGGGCGAGAATCGAGCGCCATCGAAGAATTTATCTCAGTGCTGAAGTTAGAACCGCAAAATAGCCAGGCGCTGAAGCAGCTTGGGATACTCTACAGCCACAGATCAGAGAACTGGCCTGAGTCGATCAAAAATTTATCGGCTTACCTGGCGCTCAAGCCTGATGATCGTGAAGCGCGCCTCCATCTGGCAAGCGTGCTGGCATGGACAGGGGAACGTCAGGAGGCGGAAGAACACCTGCGCTTGATGGTCAACTCGGATTCATCGGATAAGAAAGCGCGCTTGATGCTTGCTCGGGTGCTCGCCTGGGAAGGCAAGGGAAGAGAAGCTCTGCCACTGTTTGAAGAGATCAAGGGAATTGGGGGCCTGCCAAAAGAAGCTTTGCGCGATTATGCGCTCTCGCTCTGGCAAGCAGGGAAGATTGACGAAGCGGCAAATCTCTACGAATCGCTTGTCCGCTCCAATCCGAATGATGAGAGTCTGCAAAGAGAGTTCTCGCAATTTAAAGCTGCCCGCGCTTTGACTAAATCGAGCTGATCACTAAAAGAGAGATTATCCAACTCCAGTTGAAAGCCGGGTATCCTTCAGATGAGATTTTGGGGATGACGCAGGGTATCATATCTATGCTAAAATAGCGGTCTATTCAGGCAATTCAGCTTGAAATACCATGGAGGCACTTAGAGCATTTGAACATGACAGCTGTTATTCTACTACCAATGATCAATCAAAGGCTTCCTAAAGAGGACCGCAAGAATCTCTTCGCAGATTAATCTAGCCGTAGCTTTCTCCTCCTTCAAATTTGTTGCGCATTCCAGCTTTAAATCCAGGCGCAAACTATAACCGAAAGATACTAGAATCTTTGATAAGGAGTAATTCAAATATGATAGCTACTGCTAGATTGCCGGAGATTAAAACAGAGCTTCCCGGTCCGAAGGCCAGGGAAATTTTAGAAAAAGATCATCGCTACATCTCGCCGAGCTACACGCGCCCATTCCCTTTTGTGATGAAGCGAGGCAGCGGCGCGATTGTCGAAGATGTTGATGGGAACCTCTTCCTGGATTTCAACGCGGGCGTGGCCGTCTGCTCTACCGGCCATTCGCACCCGGAGGTGGTCGAAGCTATCAACAAACAGGCAGCCGAATTTCTTCACATCGGCTCTGCCGACTATTATTACCCTCAGCTTGTTGAGCTGGCGGAGAAGCTTGAACAGATCACGCCGGGTGACTTTCCCAAGCGAGTCCATTTTGGCAATTCAGGCGCTGAAGCGGTGGAGACTGCGGTGAAACTGGCGATGTACGCCACAGGCCGCAGCCGGTTCATCGCCTTCTATAACGCTTTCCACGGGCGCACGCTGGGGGCCCTTTCGCTGACGGCGAGCAAATCAACCCAGCGCCGGGGATTCATTCGCCAACTGCTCGATGTTACTCACATCCCCTATGGCAATTGTTTGCGCTGCCCGTACAAGCTGACTCCGGAGATCTGTGACGTTGAGTGCGGGCGAGTGATCGAAGATCTGCTCTTTAAGACTACCGTCCCGCGCCAAGAGTGCGCGGCCATTGTCGTCGAGCCAATTCAAGGGGAAGGCGGTTATGTCGTCCCTCAGAAGCGATTCTTGCAGAGCTTGCGGCGCATCGCCAGCGAAAACGGCATTCTGCTGATTGTCGATGAGGTGCAATCGGGAATGGGCAGGACGGGAAAGTTTTTCGCTTGCCAACACTTTGATCTGGTGCCTGACATTGTTTGCATTGCCAAGGGGATTGCATCCGGCTTGCCGCTGAGCGCGACTGTTGCGCGAGCAGATCTGATGGACTGGCACGTTGGCGCTCACGCTTCGACATTCGGCGGCAATCCGGTCGCAATTGCTGCTGCCATGAAGACAATTGAGCTTCTGGAAAGAGAGTTGATCGAGAATGCTGCCGATGTGGGCGACTATTTGATGCGCGGGTTGCAAAAGATCAAAGACAAATACGAAGACTGCATTGCCGAAGTGCGCGGCCTGGGGTTGATGATCGGCGTGGAATTCGTCGAAGACATTCACACGCTCAAACCGGCAGTAGAGCTGCGCGACCGAATTGAGCTTGAATGCTTCAAGCGCGGCCTGATCCTCATCGGCTGTGGCGAGAGTGCTATAAGGTTCTCGCCTCCGCTCGTTGTAGAACGCGATCAAGTCGATTGCACGCTTGCTATATTCGATGAGGCGATTGCTGCGGCGAGGAACCCTTAACAAACTTGCCGCCGGACGCGCAGCAGTCGCTCGATAAGGCTCTGATCGGGGCCTCTTCAAACACACCGTTAGAGCGCGTCTGAGAAATAGTCGCCTCAGGCGCAAAGGCAAAGAGATGATAAAGAAAGAGCCAACGAAAAAGCGTAACTGCACAGCCCCGGTAGCGGCGACCTATTTATAGTAGGCAGTGAATGGAATCTTCCTCAGCTCCGTAGGAGCGACCTGTTGGCTACAGGCCGCTTCTACGGAGCTAGGGAGGTCTTTTATTTCTCGATTCTATAAACAGGTCGCTCCTATGGAGCTAAGCATCCCGTTTCTTAATTTCGTGTGGAGTTAAGCTGATGACTCAGTCTCCCTTAAAGCCTGTAGCTGTTTCCACTCGTCTCTTTCTATCTCCACTTGTATTTGTGAAACGGAGTGCTAAGCACTGCTCTCGCTGAGCAATTACGAATTCCGGTTCGGGCGCTGCAGCGCCCGAACCCGCTGTAATCTTTTTCTTGTAATCTTTTTCTTGATGTCATGAAGCCGGCGCCTCCTCCACCTCGTGAGTGATAAAATCTCACCAGGTGGATGGACATTAGATCGCTTAAAGGAGGCGCTGTGGCGATTTATTGTGCAGCGGATTTTCATCCACGACAACAAACTATTACTTATTGTGACACAAATGATGGTGAAATCAAGCATCATAAGTTGGATCATCAACAAGATGATGTGCGTGCCTTTTACTCTCAGTTTCACGGTGAGGTGATCGTCGCTACGGAGGCTAGTGGTTACAGGCGAGTGGTTTGAGGATATGCTCGCTGAACTTTCGGCGCCAGATCTGGATAGGCAATGCCAGCGAGATAGCCCGCCGCCGCTCGCGCGCGGAAGAATGATCAACGCTACGGCTGATTTGATCTTTGACTTGATCATCAAGGATGAGTTCCCGCGCAGCTTTCGTCTGAGTAAGCAGAGCCGCCAAATCCTAAGCTTGTTGCGCCCGCGAATCGGCTGGTAAAAATCAGGACGATGATTCGCAACCGCTTGCAGGCGATCGCGATTGCGCGCGGGCCTTTCGCTCAAGGCCAAGTGACGGACTAGAGCAGGACGTGAACGTCTCAATCAACTGCCGCTTGATTGGGCTCACCAATCAAGCGGCGAGAGTGGCTCGAGTTGGTTGATCAAATCAAGCGGGCGGATCACTGATATCGAGCGAGAACTGGAGAAACAGGCTCAGGGTGATGAGCGCGCTTGCTGAAGCTGCGCACCCATTCAGGCATTGGGCTGCTCCCCTTCGCTGGCCCTTGTGCAACAGCAGGAGAGAGGTCTCACGCCATCAATCAAGTCGCAAAGTCACTGCCTATGCTGGAATGGAGCCGTGTGAACGCTCCTCAACTGAACGAGCGGCGCTGGGGCGCTACGCAGCAAAGCTTTCTTCACGCCTGTTATGGTTTCTACTGATTGAGGCGGCGCAGTCGGCCATCAAACAGGACGATGAGTTAAGGCGCTTCTACTATCGTCTAGTTGGGCGTCGTGGCCCACAAAAAGCTCTAGTGGCAGTAGCACGAGTGGCTGCTCCGTAGGAGCTTACATCCTGTTGCGTGATAGGATCGATACGGCCGAGTTTCAGCCATCGCTGTCGCAGCCGGGGCCGGCCCGATAGTCCTTTAGGCTACAATGCCTGATTCTTGATTGAGCGGCCAACCTCTCTGATTAAGCAGAGAGTGCGGATTAAACCTCTGCGGCGAAGAGATGCTCGAATAGATGATTGATCGCAGCTATGTCTGTGATACGGATCGAGGTTACCTGAGACAGTAATTTCAAAGAACTATTTTAGCAAGCGATCTGATGGCCTCTAAAAGTGAACTTAATGAGAGTTTTTCGGCTCACGCGCAACCTATCAATCAGGAGAGGGATGTTTTTTTTCACCTTGACATCAGAGTCGGCTTCATAGATAAGGGCTATAGTTTTCTCTGGGATCTCTGTGCCTCTGCGGCAAAGATTATTCTCCACTAACGCGCTTGATCTCCTGCGAGTGTTTTTGCGCGACCAGGTGATTGGCCAGGACCAGATTCTCCACTGTTCCGGCATCGACCCACCAGCCATCGAGTATCTCCCAGTACATCTCGCCCCGCGAGATATAGATATTATTGACGTCGGTTATCTCAAGCTCGCCTCTGGCGCTCGGCTTTATAGTTCTTATAATATCGAAGACTTGATCATCATACATATAGATGCCCAGCACAGCATAGGTTGATTTAGGGTGGCGCGGCTTCTCTTCTATCCTGATGACCTTCTTTCCTTGCAGCTCAGGCACCCCGAATGGATGCGGATCGGCAACCTGCTTGATGAATATGCGAGCGCCACATCGCTGGCGGCGAAATCGCTCGACCGCTGGCCTGATGCTCTTTTCGATAATATTATCTCCCAGGATGACGCAGATAGGGGCCCCATTGGCGAAATCTTCTGCTATCGCCAGAGCGGCGGCGATGCCCCCGTTGCCCTCTTGATAAGTGTAGCTCAACCTCTTCAACCCGAACTCTTTGCCATCGCCCAGGAGGCGCAGGAAATCCCCCGCATGATTGCCGCCGGTCACAATGAGAATATCTTTGATGCCCGCTTCGACCAGCGTCTGAAGAGGGTAGTAAATCATCGGCCTGTTGTAGACAGGCAGAAGGTGTTTATTAGTGATCTTCGTCAACGGGTAAAGGCGCGAGCCCAGCCCTCCTGCCAGGATAACTCCCTTCATCTAACATTCCTCCATCAGTAGTGCGCAGATCCTCTTATTAGAACTTGTCGCTCGCGCGGCTCTAATCCCGCCCGGATGGGATTCTATGCCGGGGCGATTCAAGCCCACGCGAGCTGTAATTCAATTGATAGAACTCCTGAAACTGTCTGCTGCGCGCCCTCTCGACCCACTCGCTATTATTCAAATACCAGTCTACAGTCTTGCTGAGCCCGGCCTCGAACTGCTGACGGGGGCCCCAGCCCAGCTCGCGCTCTATCTTGCCCGGGTCGGTAGCATAGCGCCGGTCATGTCCCGGTCGATCTTTGACAAAGACGATCAGGGAATCCGGCTTGCCCAGTATCTTGAGCAAAAGGCGCACAACTTCAATGTTGGTCTTCACCGTTCGCGCACCGATGTTATAAATCTCCCCGCCGCGACCGTGAAACAGAACTGCTTCAATTGCCCGGCAGAGGTCTTCCACATAGATCCAGTCTCGCTCGTTGAGCCCATCGCCGTAGACGGGCAATGGCTCATCTTTAATTGCATTGGAAATCATCAATGGGATCAATTTCTCAGGAAATTGATAGGGGCCATAGGCATTCGACGAGCGAATGATCACCGTGTCAAGGCCGAAAGTTCTGTTAGCCGCGCGCGCCAGGTGCTCAGCGGCCGATTTGCTTGCCGCGTAAGGGCTGTTAGGCCGGAGCGGCGAGTCTTCGGTGAAGAACTCTCCTGCTTCCAGACTGCCCATCACCTCATCGGTAGAGATTTGAACAAAGCGACCGACCTTGAATTCTATGGCCGCATTAAGCAGCACCTGCACGCCCAGCACATTTGTCTGCACAAACTCGTTTGGGCTGTAGATGCTGCGATCGACATGAGATTCAGCGGCGAAATTGATGACTGCCTCGACGCCGCTTGACATGGCTTCGCAGACCGCCTGCGCATCGCAAATATTACCCCGAATGAATCTGTAATTGGCAAACCGCTCGACCTCTGCCAGATTATCCAGATTGCCCGCGTAGGTGAGGCAGTCGAAGTTGATCACCTCAATATCGGTTCGCTCGTTGAGCAGCAATTTAATAAAATTGGAGCCTATAAAGCCGGCTCCGCCGGTAACCAGAATCTTCATTCGAGCTTGCCCCCAACCTCATTGATGCGAACTCCGGAGATGCAAAATGTCGAGATTCCCGGAGACGCAAGGTTATTGGCGAAGACTATCTTCGTCTGCCCGCTATCATCGGTAGTAAACATCACTCGTATAGTTTCAAATCCGGCGCTCTTTTGAATTCCTCGATTGCACAGCCAGCGCGTCTGATCGCTGCCCAGGGCCCCAACAGAGCATTCTCCATCTTTCACCCAGATGTCAACAGCCAATTCATAAAGCGTCTCCGGCTCCAGTTGGAAGAAATCTGAATCGAGCTGGTAGTCATAAGTCGATAGGTTGGTGACAACCTGAAGACATTCGCTGTCCCCTTCCTTCAAAAGCGAGAAGCTGCGCTGCGGCGCAGCTCCTCGCTGCGCTGCAAGCTGGTGGAGGGCTGCGGGCGAAAAGCTCTTGATTGCCTGCGCCGCCTGCATCTGTTCCTGCGCCAGTACCCCCCGGCGATTCCCATTGAAGTAGAATCTTTTCACCGGCTGATTCTGATACCGCTCTTGCTCGCCGATGTAGTATATCCGAATATTGCCATAGGCTGTGTTAATCAGCTCAGCCATTAAAGAGTAGATGCCTCGATTGTCTTCAATATTCTTGAGGAAGTCGGGATTATTCTTAATCTCGTGCTCATCAGCGATCAGCGTCAGATCATCTGAATTGGCAATCTTCTCCCAGACGCCGTAGTTAACCATGTTGAGGGCGATATAATCATCCCGATCGCTGAAAGCCAGCCAGTGAGTGGAGAACCCTGCCGGCGTTAGCTCCTCAGTTATCACCTGGCGCAGCACCTGCGCCAGCTCATCATAGCTGGCCGCATCCAGATTCTTAGCCCAGTGATAATACTGATAGACCATGCTCGACGCGCGGTAAAGATAAAAGCTCAAGAACAGGGCCGCCGCCAGCATGCCGACGCGACACAGATGATAAGCCGCCCTCCGAGTCTCTTGCGCGCTCCGGTCGAATGCATAACTCTTCAAGAAAGAGAGGAAATCACTTACAAACACGCCGACGACGAGGCTGAACCAGGTGGTCAGATATGGCAGATAGCTGCCGGTCTTATTCATCACCTCGGTTGCGAAGAAGATCACGCAGGCGAGCGTCGCCAGCAGCAGGCGGATCCTGCTGTCGCCCGCCAGCGGGCCCCTTTTGACCAATCCCCTGATCAAATATGAGATCAAGTAGATCAACCCTATTGCCGTCAAAGCCTGGAACATCACAAATGGCATTAGCTTGAGCAGGAGCCCCTTGAAGAGATTGAACCAGTGCCAGTAGACGGCCTGAAATTGATCGCGAAATAGATAGATCACAAGCATGACGGCAACAAAGACGATGCCGCTTGAGATCGCAATGATAAGTTGTCGCCGGGCAACAGGCTGCGACTTTGATCTATTGGAAAAGAATAGCTGGGCCCGCCTGACGATATAAATGAACAGCGCAAGCCCGACAAGATCGGCAATGTGCCTGGGTTTGAGCTGCTTCAGCCAGGTAGTTGCGTTGTTGCCTGCATTCAGTATCCCTTCGTACCAGACACTGTATCGCCGCCACTCTTCGCTGGCATTCAGTATCATGCCCGAAGGGCTGATGCCCCTTTCGCTGCCCCCCGCGTAGATGAACCACTGCTGGCGAAATAGCTCAATGTCGCGCAGCAGGTAAATGGTATAAGGCAGCAGAAAGATCAAGGCGCCGGCAGCAAATAGCCATACCGCCGGCCTCAAAAGTATCGTTCGTCGATAGTCGATCAAGAAGTAAAGAGCTATTATTCCAAGATAGACAAATGCATTCAGGTGGGATAGCACGCTCAGCGCAATGAGGACGCCCGAGATTAAATAGAGGAGCTTTTTGTCTCTGTCCCGGGCAACGAAATAGAGATAGATGCTTGTCAATCCCAGGAATATAGGCAAGAAGTCATTGCGAAGGAATCGGCTGTTGTTGAAGTAGTTGACATCGAACGCTAGCGCCGCTACAGCAATTATTCCTGCTTTCCAGCAGAAGAGGCGGCGGGCAATCAAGTAGACAATCACAAGCACACCGACGCTGATTATCAGATTGAAGACGCGAGCCTGGACTATTCCGAAGCCGAATAGCTTGAAGAACAGAGCGAGAATGAAACTGAATGCCGGATTGAAGATGAACTGGCTCTCCATATTCGTGCCTACCAGCCGGAACATAGGCAGCGAGATTCCGTGCCCTTTGAGCAGCTCATAAGAAGGCTGCATCAGCCACGGCTCGTCTTGCCAGGGGGGCGGCACAAAGCCTATGTGGATAAGAGCTATTGAGAAGAAAAGCGAGCAGAAAGCCGCCAGCAGAAGCAGATCCGATTGCTTGGCTAATTTCCCCAGTCTCGCCGTCATCGGACGATGACCTCATAAGAGTGAACTTTACTTCTCTGCCAGACAGATCACCGAAAGGCCGTAAGGCAAGCTGGCTGCCGGCACCTTCAGGTAGCGCGCCTCCAGTTCCAGCATCAAGCGCAACGGGCTGTTGAGCTGCGTGTAGCTGAGCGGCTTAACATCAGACCCGGTGTTGCCGATATTGATTCGCTTGAGCATCCTGATCAACGCGGCAACGGGAAAGAGCAGCGTATTAGCATAGGAAGCGCGTTCCAGTCGAAAGCCAGCTTGCTCTAGCTTATCACTTAATTCGCTAAGGGAATAACGATGAGGCACACCCAACACAACATCGCAGGTGCTGTGAAGCCATTGGTACGCCGGCACCCTGATATAAAGTCTGCCCCCGCGCTTCAGCACCCGATTGAATTCAGCCAGTGCAAGCTCGTCAGATCCATCATCCGGCAGATGGCAGATTACATCAAAGCAGGTAACCAAGTCAAAGCTTTCTTCGACAAAAGGCAATGCAGTTACTGAAGCCTGAGCCAGCAGTCGCTGTCCGCGCTGCCGCGAGAATGAAAGAGCGACGGCTGAGTAGTCCACTCCGAAAATAGATTGAGGATCGCCGTACCGCTGGAGCCAGGAGAGGTTCTGACCGGTGCCGCAGCCAGCGTCTAACATCCTTAGCCGTCGCCCATTTCGACAAACCGGATCGAGCAGCGCCGCCGCGATGGCCCGCATACCGGCAAACCACCAGTAGTCCCCCTCCAGCTTGAACAGATCTTCATAGTCCTGTCTTTGCATAATTACAACCAGAACTTAACCTGCGCTTCCCGATCTTGCCCCTGGAGCGAAGATAAGACTGTGTTGCGCCTAGATTACAGGCATAACTGCCTTGAGTCAACTGATGAAAGATTTTACCGAGATTCAATTGCAAAAAGTCTTCTTGATTTTTGTGAGTTATGTTAAAATCTGGATCGAGTAATCAATCAGCTTGGCAGGGAATTACCTGAAGGCTCGAATTCAAACGAAGCGTGATTTGCTATGTTGCCCTTAAATTGCGCACTTCACTTTCCGTGATAGGCAGAGGGAGACACAGTAAAAGGAGACACTTCTATGAAGGGGAAGAAGATAACGTCTCACATCTTTGTCGCGCCACTCACTGCCGCTTTGCTCGTGCTCCTATCCAGCGCCACACTATCGCAAACAAGTAGCCAGAGTAAAGAGGCTAAACCGCAGAATCAGTTAACAAACTCCACAACAGCGCAGCAGGATCAGCCCGTTGTAAAATTAGGCACAGAGCTGGTGAGCCTCACAGTCACAGTCACCGATCCTTTTGGGCGATTCGTCACCGCGCTGACCAAAGAGAATTTTGAAGTCTACGAAGACAAAGTTAAACAAGACATCGCCTTCTTCAGCGACGCCGATGCCCCGGTCTCGATCGGGATTATCTTCGACATCTCAGGCAGCATGAAGGGGAAGATCTCGCGGGCGCATGAAGCGATGAGGCGATTCGTCGAATCAAGCCACGATGATGATGAATACTTCCTTGTCGGCTTTAACACCTCGGCAAAAGTCCTGAGCGATTTTACTGTCGATAGCAGCAAGCTCGTCAATAGCCTCTCGCTGGTCGAACCGAAAGGCAATACAGCGCTCTACGACGCAGCTTATCTCGGCGTGGAGAAAGTTCGTCAGGGACGGCATAGCAAGCGCGCGCTGATTATAATCAGCGATGGCCAGGATAATAATAGCCGATACACTTATAATGAGCTGCGCAAGATAGTCAAAGAGGCCGATGTTCAGATCTATGCCATAGGCATAGTCAGTCTGTCGGGTGGCAGTTCACTGGAGTTTCAAGGGCAGGCCATTCTTGAAGAAGTTACCCGGACTACCGGCGGGCGCGCTTTCTTCCCTAACAGCGAGGTGGAGCTTGAAGAGGTTATCACCAGGATTGCGCTTGAGCTTCGCCATCAATACAGCTTGGGCTACTACCCCAAGGATACTTCACAGAATGGCCGCTGGCATAAGCTGAAAGTGACGGTCAATCCTCCGCGAGGTCTGCCGCGATTGATAGTGCGCTCAAAAGAGGGCTACTACAGCACGCGCAAGTAGGCTGCGGTTTTGTTCCGGCAACCCGGCATTCATTCCTGGTCATCCCAGGAACGGTTTGGCCATAGGAATCCAACAATGATATTAGAGGTTTGATAGATGTCAGGACTTTACAAGATTCATAGTCGTGTACTGCTGGTGCTGCTCATTCTTTCTGTATTTTCCTTAACAAGCTTCTCCCCTGCCCTGGGCCAGCAAAAGAACGAGCAAAAGTCAGGCAGCAAAGAAGAGAAGTCCAAACAGAAAGATGAAGATATACTCCAGCTTCGCACCGAACTTGTGCTGCTTGATGTCACTGTAGTCAATGAGAACAATCAGCCGGTGAAAGACCTGAAGCAGGAACTGTTTCAGGTCTACGAAGACAGGATCCTGCAGAAGATAGAATTTTTCAATCGTGAAGAGGTGCCCGTCAGCATCGGGCTGGTGATCGATACCAGCGGCACAATGCGCAGCAAGCTTGAGCGCGTCATTAAAGCATCGATAAATTTCGTCAAACAGAGCCGCCCCAAAGATGAGCTATTTCTTATCGATTTCAAGGAGGAACCTACACTGGTAGAAGATTTCACCGACGATATAGGAGCGATCCAGGACGCGCTCAATGACCTGGTCGCCAGCGGGGGCACAGCTTTGCTTGATGCGATTGTTGTCGCAGCCGAGCACGCGCATAAGAATGGGAAGCATCGTCGCAAAGCTCTTGTCGTTGTCAGCGACGGATTGGAAGAAGACAGCTATTACAAAAAAGAGCAGGTGATCGATAAACTTCGTGAGGCTGATGTACAGGTCTATCTGGTAGGCTTCACCAACGATCTGGATAGTTCCGGCGCTCTGTTCCGACGCTCTCAGAAGAGCAGAGCGGAAAAACTTCTCAAGACAATTGCTGATGATTCCGGCGGGCGCGCTTTCTTCCCCAAGGATGTAAGCGAGATCAATGAGATTGCCAATCAGATTGCCCAGGATATTCGCACTCAATATGTCGTTGGTTATTACCCCAGCAACACGCGCAAAGATGGAACGTATCGCAGAATAACAGTTAAAGTTGAAGATGGGAACCGCAAGCTGGTAGCGCGCACTCGCGCTGGCTATGTGGCCAAAGGCGATCAGCCCGGACAGCCTCAGCCCGGCTCTCGCCCTCAAGATCATAAGTAGCGACGAAAAAGATCAAAGGCGAGATTCTCCAAATATGGCCCAGAGCTTTAGCCTGTTACAACTACAGACTGAATCTGGGCTCCACGAATTGATCCTGCCGCAATATTAATACACCAAATGGTATGTTTATGTACGTAGATAGTACAAGGCCGATACTCCTGGCTAATCTCTGCTAAATTCCCTTTCTAGAGCTAAATACCTAACTTAATTTCGCTTAATCATTGCCTGGAAGCGCAGCAGAAATAAGGAACAGAGTTTGCTCTCTGAGTGTGCCAGCGAATCAAATAAAACCTGACGATGATCGGCAGAGACTTAGTGCCCGTCAGTGGAACAGAGGTGAAGATATGGCGACAGAAGCTTTGAATATAGTGAATGACCCAGTTCTCACAATGGCTACCGCTTCAGACGACATGAGTGGATTTGAATCGCTCTACCAGCAACATTATCGCCGCGTCTATTCAATCTGCTTGAGAATGACGGGAAATGTCCCTGAAGCAGAAGATCTGGCCCAAGATGTCTTCCTGCAACTGCATCGCAAATTAAAATCATTTCGCGGTGAATCAGCCTTCACGACCTGGCTACATCGGCTGACAGTAAATCAGGTGCTTATGCACTTTCGCAAACGCAGTGTGCGCTCGGAGCTGACTACTGAAGATGGAGAGATGCCTGATTCAGTGGAGCCGGGGACTGAAAAGCCTGAAGCCATGCCTATAGTTGATCGAATTGCGCTTGAGACTGCTATTGCGCAACTACCTCCTGGTTATAGAAACGTCTTCGTACTGCATGATATAGAGGGCTATGAGCACGAAGAAGTAGCCAAGCTCCTTGGCTGCAATGTAGGAACATCGAAGTCTCAGTTGCACAAGGCGAGAATGAAGCTGCGCCGCTTGCTTCGTCAGCGAATGGAAGCAGAAGCAGCGTGATACGTGATCGGTAATGCGCACCGGCGTGATGCGTAATTTGTTCCCCTTCTTATTGCACATCACGTGTTACGCATTACTCTTTACTATCTCACAATATGCGGAGCGGATCCTGGCGGTCTGCTCCGCATATCTGTTTTCAAGCTCCTGAGTAGAACCGAATCCATAGGCTCGCGCCAGATCGATCAGTTGAGTCTGGCTGGAAGGCAGTTCAGGAGTTGGCCGATCAAACAGAAGGCGCATTAGATGATCAAGCTTGCGTAAAAACGAATATCCCTGGTAAAGCGCGCTGTGAAGGTGTTCATTTAAAATGGCTCTATCGCGCAGGTGATTTATTAGCGCAAGCGTTCCTGGCTCATCCGGGTCAGCAATCGAATGGCAAAGCTGCAAGTAACGAGTTGCGAAGTAGACATCCATCATTCCGCCAACGCCAAATTTGATGTTGCGATGAGCGTTCCTCCCTGCGCGTTCTCTTTGAAGCCGCTCGCGCATCTCTTGTGCCTCGTTAGCCAGATCCTTGCGACCGCGATTGCGTTCAAAGATAGATTCTCGCAAAATGGTGAGCGCCTCTCTGCCGAATTCAGCGCTGCCGACAACAGGGCGGGCTTTGATATAAGCAAGATGCTCCCAGGTGGCGGCCTCTTTGAGAAGGTACTGGCGCAGCCCTTCAAGGCTATGTGTTAGCATGCCGCTTCCGCCTGCTGGCCTGAGCCGCAAATCAACCCGGTAGAGAAAGCCATCTCGCGTCATCGCTGAAAGGATGCGCAACAGGAGTTCTATGAAGCGAGAGTAAAACTCTTGCGCTGAAATATTCTCGGCAGGGGGCCCCACTCGGTCGTCGTGAACAAAGACAATATCCAGATCTGAGCCATAATCGATCCCACTGTGCCCGAGCCTGCCAAGTCCCAGAATGGTAAATGTGGGCGCTGCGTTCGCCAGTTTATAACGAGTAGCTAGTTCGGCTAGCGCAATTTCACAGGCAATCTCAAGCGATGCGATAGCAAGCGCCGTCTGCTCTAGATTCAGCTCACGCAATGTTGCATTGCCAATTGTGTCTCTCAGCCCAATGCGAAGGATCTGGCGATACCAGTTCCTCCTCAGTGTAGCCATCGCCTCCGAGATAGTCCCTTTCTGCTCTAGACCGGCTTTGAGCAATCGCAAAAAGTCTTCTCTGGTCCTGGGCTGCTCGTTGAGCGAAGCGGTTGATAGCTCGCACGCCAACAAAGGGCGATTGATCAGTATTTGCGAAAAGTACTGGCTGGTGCCAAGCATTGCGCTCAGATGCTCCACCTGTTCGCTTGAAGGGATGAAAACAAATTTCTCCGCGGCATTGTAGGTCGCCAGCGAAGCAGCAAAGCAGTTCAAGTTCTTCAGCCCGCGAAGTGGATTGAGCGATCTGCTCAGGCCAGACACAATATGCTTTTTCAGCCCGTTGGCGCCGCCACCGTTTAGATTGAACGCAGCAACAATCTCGTTCAACAGGCGCTCGGCTTCGGCCATATCGCGAGAGAAGCTGTCAAGAAAATCGAGGTTGATCACAGGCTCTTCTATACTGGTTGTTTCCTCAGTAGCAGATGTTTCGCAGGAATCTTCGGCAAAGACCCTATTATAGATCGCCGAAACATTAGAACGATGAGTCTCAAGGTCGGCAAGAAATGTTTCGGCCGCGTCGGCTGAGTCGGGGTACCCCATGCGGCGCGCAAGCTGGGCCAGCTTGTCTGGCGAAGTAGGCAGAGAGTGCGTCTGCACTCCATATTCCATTTGCAGGCGATGCTCTGCCGTTCTCAAGAACTTGTAAGCCTCAGATAATCGCATGCGCTCAGAGGTGGACAGGATCCCCTTATCAGCCAGTCTCTCCAATCCGATGAGAGTTTGCGGTGAGCGCACCCAGGGATCGCGCCCTCCGTGATATAGCTGAAGCGCCTGGACAATGAATTCAATCTCGCGGATGCCCCCTTTGCCTAACTTTACATTATATCCGCCCGATTCATGCCTTCGATTATGATCTATCTTCTCTTTGGCCGTGCGCACGTCGCGCAGCGCTTCGGGCAGCGGCTCAGGGCGATAGATCACTGTCTCAACTTCGCGCCAGAAGCGCATAAAAAGGCGTTCGCTTCCTGCCGAACACCGCGCTTTAATGAGCGATTGGCGCTCCCAGTTCTGCGCCTTCTCGCGGTAATACCTGACTGCTTCCGCCAGAGAGACTGCCAGCGTCCCATCACGCCCGTGAGGGCGCAATCGCAGGTCTATGCGATAAACAGCGCCTTCGCCGGCCATGCTGCCTATGAGCTTGACCACGCTCTCGGCTAGCTTGATGAAGAACTCTTTGTTGGTTATAGAGGTGTTCCTCCCCTGGCCGCCCGCAGTCATTCCATCTTCAGAGAAGAGAAACAAGAGATCTATATCAGAAGCATAATTGAGTTCTTTGCTGCCCAGCTTTCCCAGAGAGATTATGGAAAATTCGGCGGTAGATGTGCGTCCGCGCGCGTCTTTTACCAATGGGGCCCCGAAGCGATTGACCAGGCGCTGATAGCATTGACCGAGAGCGCGCTCCAGAAGAACGTCTGCTAGATTGGATAGCTCTTCTGTCGTTTCTGTCAGTGTTGCCAGACCCAGGCAGTCGCGCAGATAGATGCGAAGCAGCTCGCGCCGTTTGAAGCGCGCCAGTCGGATCTGCTCTTCTAGCGAGAACTGGCGCGCGGCAAATCGCGCCAGCTCTTCTAACAATCTTTCCTTCGACTTGATCTGTTGCAGGTCCCTTTCTCTTCCCAGCCAGGTTATATAGTCAGGCTGTCTGAGCATTGTCTCGGCCAGAAGTGGACTATAGGCGGCAAGAGTAAGGACATTAGCCAAGAGTGCAGGATGCGCAATGCAGTGCCTGGCCTGCGCCGGGTGCTCTTCGAACAATCTTTCAGCAGTCAGTCGCGCCTGTGCGCTATCAGGAAGCTTTTCGATGAGAGCGTAAATAGTGGCTGGGATTTCAAGCGATGCCATGTCGTAAACGCTCTATGTCTGATGTTCTACCTCCAATGCCGGATACTATGATATAGGACATCGGACATTTCAGATTCAGTCCAGGTACTTCAACTGCGCTTTGTGTTGCCGATTCAGCTCCTCTAAAAAAGATTCGTAATTCATGCCATTGAGATCAATCTGAAGTTTTTGAATCAGGGGCCAGGCAATGCGCATCGCCAGGGTTTCACGCGACCGAGCTGGCAGCTCGAACCTGCGCCGCAAGAATGTCTCAACTGCCAGCATCTCGGTCTGTGTCAGGTTGCGCAGGTCTGGTCGCAAAGGCACTGCTGGCGCGGCTTTCAAAGCCATCTCCTCTGCTTCAGACAGACGAATGATCTCTTCCAGCGGCGGCGCTTCAATTGAGCGTTCCTTGACCACAACTGTGCCTGCAACGTAATCGCCAATGCGCTTTGAATTCGGGCTCAGAATTATTGATACCACCCCTACAGCATAGCTCGTGGGCATAAAATCGAGCAGCCGCATGAGGTTTCGCACAAATGCCTCGAAGAAAGTAATAGGACGGCCATCATCGCGGATGACGCGCAATTTCATCCATCGCTTGCCTAGCGTCTGCCCGCTCCAGAATGTCTCGAACAGGGCGAAGTAGCCGAGATAGATACTGAAGCCGAGAAGGATGGCTACAGCAAGCGCCCAGGTGCCGAGCGCAGCACTCAAACTAGCCGTCCAGTGCTGAAGTATGTATCCAAGCAGCAATATACCAGCCGCAGCTATAACTTGAATCAGATGGTCGATGGCAGAGGCAAGGAAACGATTGCCTACGTTTGCCAGGACGAAATATAGCTCGACATGCTCAGGAGTTTCGATGACAAGCTCGTCATCAAATGAGTAAACATCCCCGGTCATAGTAGAAAGTATCGTGGAATTCGTGTTAATCTTCAAGGGCAATCAGGGAGAGCCAGCATGCTGAAGGACTTCATAAATAAGCGATTGGATAAATGGAAGCGACTCGAATATTACATTGATATAGTCAGTCGCAACCGTTTGAGCAGTCTCAAGCGCGATGAAGTGCGAGAGTTTGGGCGATTGTATCGCCGGACTGCGGCCGATCTCGCCATAGCTCATCAAGAGGTGCGAGATCCGCGACTGGTCAATTATCTCAACAACCTGGTCGGGCGGGCACACGGCGCAGTCTACCGCACCGAGCAATCAAGACTTCGTGATGTGATCGACTTCTACCGCTATGAGCTTCCGGCTATCTTTCGGCAGACATTCAAATACACGCTGCTGGCATTTGTGATCTTCCTTATCTCAGGTCTCTTCGCTTTCTACTTCACTTACAGAGACGATTCATTTGCCGATCTGATTGTTCCTGGAATTCGCACCGAAGTTATCAAGGGGCGCAACTGGACCGAGGTTATAAATCAAGCGAATCCGGTAGCCGCTGCCGGTATTCAATCGAACAATATCCTTGTGACTGTCTACGCCTTTGTCGGTGGAGTCACGCTCGGCCTGTTAACAATCAGGACATTGATTTTTAATGGGATGATGCTGGGGGCAGTGATGAGTTTGTGCATAAAGTACAAGTTCTATCCGATACTGATCTTTGTTGCAGGACATGGAGTGCTTGAACTGTCGGCGATCTTCATTGGCGGCGGCGCCGGCTTTCTCCTTACCGGAGCGTTGCTGATGCCTGGCAATCTCTCATGCAAAGATGCTCTGGTTCGCAATGGCGGTTATGCCATCAAGCTGATTCTCGCCTGCATTCCCATGCTCATCATTGCAGGAATTATTGAAGGTTTTATCTCGCCCGCTCACATCCCAGCCGGGTTCAAGCTCGCTGTCTCTGTTATAACGGGGATACTAATGGTGGCGTATTTCTTGAAGCCCGATAAACGAGCAATAAAACCAAAGTAGTTTTTATGTTGCCAATATAGGCGCGAATTGTGGTATCTTAGTTACGACCCCCGCTAAAGTAGGCACTTCGTCCGGTGTAGTTTGGCAATCAAGACGAGCAATAGAGGTTTCTACTCGTTTCGTCCGATTATTCTAATCGGCTTTCCTGGCAGTTTGATTAAAGAGGAGGAGATTGAATGTTTTGTCCTAAATGTGGGATTCAAGTAATAGGCAATACTCAGTGCGAGGGCTGTGGCGCCAGTCTCAGTGCTGTTGCTATGATCCTCAATGCCGGATTGCCTGATGTTGAAACGCTGCGAAATAATCTTCTGTCAGAGCAGGAGCAGAAGGGGATGCTGGGAGGTGCTGGCCTTCTGCTCAGCGGCGGTGTGCTGGGCGCCTTCTGTATTCTGATGTACTTCTATGTCGTCAGGCAGGTTGTCGTCGATAAGAGAATTATCGTCGGCTTCTTTATAGCTATCCTGGCAATTGGAATCGCCTTCATTATCGTTGGTTTGCGCAAAGTCTATCTCACATCGACTCGGACAAGTGATGATTACCTGTGGGGCCGCGAGACCGGCATAATCGAAAGAGATGGTGCAGCTACGCAGGACTATACTGTTCATCCAACAGAAGCAATGCCTGAGATAGAACAAGCAGCGCAGGCAGGAGATATGGAGGAAACAATTGCCAGAAACGGATACAGCCGGCTAGCAGCCGAGCCAAGCCTGTCTGAGTCTCTCCACGTTGAGTCAGGGGCCCCTTCTTCTAATGTCAAAGTTGAAGGGCGCTTCTTCAAGAAGCTACAAATTGATTCGATCCATCCTGTGATTGTGCCTGATACTACGCCATTGAGCGAAGCCGACGCGCCGCGCTAGATTTCTCCGGGCCCCTGTGCCTGGCTTGTTATTCTTTTCCGCATTGCAGAGGTCCGATTCTATACGGACTGGGACGACAGCTTTGCGCCACGCCGATTTCAGCCGGGCTTCCGATTCACTTTCTAAATCTGCCTGAGAGGAAGAGGCCGACCACGAAACTGGCCGGCCTTTCTTGAGAAGACCATTAGGGTTTGTCTGGAGTGTTGCCCTCTTTGCGCTTCAGCACAGGACGATTGGGATCTTGTGGTTGTTTCTGATCCTGCGTTGGCTGTTGTTTTTGCTCCTGTGTCTGTTGCTGTTCATCGGTGTTGCCGCCATCGCGCCGCTTGAGAGTCGGCTTTTGAGCTGGCGGTTGTTGCTGCTCATCCTGTTGTGGATCGGCATTGGGATCATCTTGAGGATTACGCCGTTTCAATGTCGGGCGCTTCGGTCCTGTATCGCCAGTGCGAGCATCTATCCGGCGCGTATTAGTGACTGCGATCAATCGGCTCTTCACCCGATTAAACTCAGAGGTGTTGATAGTATACTCTTCGCGCTCAGGGAACCGAGCGATCAGATCCTTGACCTTCTCTATGCGCTCAGCATTGGGCGGGTGAGTGCGGAATAGCTTGGAGATGGTCCCCGGCTTCTTTGTCTCTTTAGCCTGCAGCTTCTCGAAGAATGAAATCAATCCATTAGGATCATAACCGCTCGCCCAGGAATATTGCGCTCCCAGCATATCCGCCTCTGTCTCTGCGCCCCGGCTAAAGCTCAGGAAGCCCATCGGAATCAAGATATTGGCTCCAGAGCGAGCCAGGATGCCGCCAACGCCGCCGAGGAAGATAAGAGGTATAGAAGCAAAACTAATCAGTTGGCCTTTTGACGCCTGTTCGACTCCGTGCCGCGCAGCCACATGGGCAATCTCGTGGGCCATCACTCCGGCAATCTCAGACTCATTATCCGCAGTCAGTACCAATCCTTTGTTAACGTAGAAGTATCCGCCAGGCAGCGCGAAAGCATTGACCTCATCAGTATCGACCACTTTGATAGTGAAGGGGACCTTGGCGTCGGAATGGGTGACAATGTTCTGCCCAACGCGATTGATATATTCGGTGATGACCGGATCTTCAACAAATTTCAATTGCCGATCCAGCTCAGCAGAGATCTGCCGACCGATGGCTGCCTCTTTTTCAAGAGAATAGAAATTCAAGCTACGCTTATTAATATCGCGTTTGCCAATCATCTCGGGGTTCTCTTTATCTGAGAGAGGCTCCCTTTTCTGACCTTGCCCTGCCCAGACAGGGGTGAGCAGAGCAAATATGAGGAAGAAGATCACAGGGGTGCTCTTTAATCTATGGCTAATCATATCCATTGCTCCTTCTTAAATACTGCTTATCTATGTAGAACAACCTGTTAGGTTGTTTATGAGCTACTATCGGGAACAGGCACAACCTAACAGGTTGCGCTACATTTTTATCGACTCAGGCTCATTTAACCCTCTCATTATACTACTGGCAGATTAAAAAGTTGTTAGCAATTTATTATAAAGAGTTAATGCAAGCTTTTGGATCTCAGCTACTGGCCTGGTCCCCGAGGCTGAATAGCTACCTCCTGATGCATTTGCTCGATACTGAAGAACTCCTGGCTCAGATGATGATAATTCCACTCAGTTAGGCAGCGCAGTGTAATTTGACTGCTTGCAAGCGACCGCCAACTTGGAGATGAAGGGAAACAGAAATTGGCCGCAAGTTCGATGAGATTGTCGCCTTGGCTAAGGTAGAGTAAAATGATGAGCAGAATTAGGATGAACTGAAAAGAAAGTGAGTAAGACCAAAATGAGATCGCAAGCAGTGCGCGCTATCTACAAAGATGGACGCCTCATTTTCGCCGATCCCACATTAGCGCCTAAAGGAGTGACAGAGGTCCTGGTCACATACCTTGAAGAATTTCACCCCGGGATGGTTCGCCGCGAGGACCTGATTCACGCTTTACGGGGACGGGGCAAGGGCGAGCGATTGGTCGAAAGATTGAGGCAGGCAAGACAAGAGGACCGGGAGCGAGATGAGCGGAGCGGTAAACATCTACGTGCTTGATACTTCTGCCTAGCTTACCCTCATCGAAGATGAGCCGGGGGCTGATGTCGTACAAGATATCTTAGAAAAAGCCGTAGCTGGCGAGGTCATTGTGCTCGTTTCGTTTATGAGCTTTATGCAGGTGTATTACATCACCCTTCAACAGCGCGATCAATTTGAAGCTCAAACACGAGTGGATTTGATGGAGGCTCTGCCTATATTGCGTGTTGAATCAACTGTGGCTCTCAACATTCTTACCGCTAAGCTTAAAGCTATAGTTCTTAAGAAAAACATTTTCCGGTTCGGGCATTCAACGCCCTCAAAACAGTCCTATTTTAATTTGTTTTGAGGGCGTTGAACGCCCGAACCGACTGCAATCTTTTGCTTGAGGTCTATAGCTACCGCATCTCTGTTGCTGATGCATGGATTGCCGCATTGGCTAAGGACCGCAATGCCACTCTGGTTCACAAAGACCCTGAGTTCGAGCAAGTTGAAGCGGAAGTTCAGGTCTTGAAGCTCCCTTACAAGACTGATGCTTGAGCATCTAACCTGTGTTATTTCTTACTATTCTTGTCCGCCTTTTTGCCGCCGTGCTAAACTCCTGATCGTTATGCGGCACATTCTGGATCGCTATCTGCTCAAGGAGATATTGCCTTATATACTGCTCGGGCTGATATTGCTCACATCAATGATCTTTGCCTATCAGGCCAGCCGTTTCTCTGAACTCTTTATTGTCTTCGCCAGGCGCGGCCTCTCAAGCAGTCCTATCCTGAAGTTAATGGCTTCGCTTCTCCCGGGCATACTTGTTTTTACTCTGCCGATTTCAATGTTGCTTGGGATCTTGATCGGTCTATCTCGCATGTCTGGTGATAGCGAGATCATCGCTCTGCGCGCCAGCGGCATTGGCCGCGCGCGCATCCTTCAACCGATCATCATACTAGCTCTGATAATAACTGCGCTCACTGCATACATCACGTTCAAATGGCTCCCAGGCTCTGCCAGGCAACTGAGTGAGCTGAAAGAGACGCGCCAGGTTCTGCTCCAGGGCATTGCCACTCAGGTCAAACCTCGTGTATTTGAAGAGAGCTTCCCTAATAAAGTGCTCTATGTGCAGAATATTGATCGCAATACCGAAGAGTGGGGCCTCATCTTCGTCGCCTTGCTTGATCCCAATAAGGAGCCGGTCATAGTGACTGCGCAACGGGGCGTTTTGAATCTGAAAGCGACGGCCAAAGAGTCAGAGCTTCATCTGTTTGACGGAGTCCGTCACGAGATTCCTGAGAAAGAGAAGCTGCGCTACAATGTCGAGCAGTTTGGCCGACTCTATGTTGGCTTTGATACAGGGATCTCGCCTGAGCAGAACACCTCATCTACCAATAATCAGTTACATCCGAGCGAGATGAATATGGCGCAACTGCTCAACCCCGCGCCTGACACAAAGGCAGAAGACCAGCGCAAGATGCGCGTTGAGCTTCACAAGAGATTTGCTCTGCCGGCTGCCTGTCTGGTGTTCGCTCTGCTGGGAGTGAGCCTGGGCATATCTCCATCGCGCCATGGCCGATCTTTTGGAATGCTGCTCGGCATAGGGGTCACATTCTCCTACTACCTGGTCTTTGCCGGCGGAGAGAATGCCGCTCGCTCAGGCGTGTTGCCCCCTTTCGTAGGAATATGGGGAGCGAATACCTTGCTCGCTCTGCTTGGAGCCTATCTGCTCTACCGCCAGCGGTACGTTACCAGTACAACGAGCTTTAAATTCCTGATCGTTCTAAGAGCGCAAATACTTCGGGCAATTTTGAGGGCGCCCGACGCCCGAAGCTCTTGCATCCTCAAAACTGCCAGAATGCGCATCTCCAGAGACAGCGATCTTGAAAGTCAAGCAAAGATCAACGTCACCCGATTTGCTGGCAGGGCCAAACCGGGCAGGCGCATTGTTGCCTGGGGCTTTCCACGCATCATTGACCGGTATATTCTGAGCGATCTGATGCGCTTCTTCTCGATAGTTGTAGCTGGATTGACCGGGCTCTTCATCATCTTCACTCTATTCGAGTTGATCAACAGCATAGTCAAGAACAATATTGACTATCTGACAGTAGTCGATTACTTCGTCTTCCTCACCCCTCAGATCATCAGCTACATGACCCCTATGGCATTGCTCGTGGCCGTGCTCATCACATTCGGAGCGATGGCGAAGTCGAGCCAGATAGTCGCGCTGCTCGCCAGCGGCCAGAGCATCTATCGATTGGGGGTTCCTGTGCTGATCATCAGCACCTTGCTGAGCGCCCTGATGTTCTTGCTGCAAGAGCATGTGCTCCCGTTCACCAATCGGCGGCAAGATGATCTGCGCGCTTACATCAAGCAAGGGCAGGAGCCGGCGCAAACTTTTTATCAGGTGGGAAGCAGCTGGGTCTTCGGCGGAGCCAATCAGAGCCGGATATATTTCCATCAGCATTTCGACGCGCGCACAAATCAGTTTGCCGGGATCTCGGTCTATGATCTTGATCCAAAAACGTTCAGTGTGACTCGCCGCATCTATGCCAGTCGCGCTTATTGGGACCCTGGCGCTCAGGACTGGGTATTCCAAAACGGCTGGGTGAAAACATTCGATTCCAGCAGGGTACTCTCTTCAGAGAGCTTTTCCAGCAAGAGCTTTCAGCTTCCCGATCCCCCGGACTATTTCAAGCGAAGCAATCGAGGCGAGGCGAGCAAGCTGACCACGGCGGAGTTGATCCAGCATATAAGAGACCTCAGTCAAAGCGGGTTTGATGTTCTGGAGCTTCGCATCTCGCTTTACGGCAAGTTCGCATTCCCGTTGACCTGCTTGATTATGGCTGTTGTCAGTCTGCCGTTCGCTTTCACCGTAGGCAAGCGCGGGGCCCTGCACGGTGTAGGAGTGAGCATATTTATCGGGATCATCTACTGGGGCATGCTGGGATTCTTCCAGCAGATGGGGCGCTACGAGATATTGCCGCCGTTGCTGGCCGCCTGGGGCCCCAATCTGCTGTTCGGCAGCAGCGGAGTCTATCTGTTCTTCACCTCTCGAACATAATAACGTCAGCGATACTCGCGCCTGCCCGATTAAATTTTAGCTGATCCTCACCGGCTCACGCGGCTGCGGATCGCCTATCGGTTCTTTGTCAGGATTCTCAGGCGGATAATCAGGAGGAGGCTCCACCGGAGGTTTGCGTTCCTTGTCGGGAGGAACGGGGATTGGATCGCTCTCATCGTCCGGCTTAACCGGCTCATCAGATTTCTGCCACTGAACAAAGCTTGAATTATGCATTCCTACCTCTTTAATAATTGGAATCATCAGGCTGACTCTCGGGATGTTCCTCAATCTTGTTTGCCTGTTTTGATACAGTAGGCTTTTGCCGCCTGTAATGAAAACATACCCCACTTATGTTCAATTACCTCTGGTAGGGCGCCAATACAATGATGTATTTGATCCTCTTATAGATATTGTTTGTAGATATTAAATCTATTTCCTTTGAGATTTTGAGTCAGCCTTTTAAAACTCATTCCTGAAGCTTTGAAACTGACTATACGCTACAGCCGGATAGTGTGGCACGAAGATTGCCAATCTGAATGTAATCATTATTCAGAAGGAGGTTTTGATAATGCTTTGGACGATCTTCTTAATTCTACTGATTCTGTGGCTGATCGGTTTCATTGGCTTTCCAGCAATAGGCAGCCTGATACATCTACTGCTGGTTGTCGCGCTTATAGTTTTAATTGTTCAGCTGCTAAGCGGGCGCAGAGTAGTTTAGCGAGCACGACAGAATCCTTTGGCAAGGAGCAAAGAGATGGCAGATGAAGGAAGGAGTGGCATTTACATTCTTCTGACTGTGACCTTGATCCTGATCATCGGAACAATCCTTTATTTCGGAGGGGTCTTCGACAGATCAGAGAGGCATGAGATCGATATTAATGTCCAAGCACCAAATAGCAGTAACCGTTAGCCCTGCCGGGGCAACTGAAGAATCTCGAAAAGGAGAATGATTATGAAACGAACAAATGAAAGTGAAATCAAAGGCAAGATGAGACGAGCTAAAGGCTCGATCAAGGAGGGCGCCGGGAGATTGATCGGTGATACTGATCTTGAATCCAGAGGTCGAGCTGAACGCGCTGCCGGCAGAGTTCAAGAGTCTATGGGAAAGACCAGACGCAAAGCCGGTGAAGCGATTGAAAAGATAGGCAAAAAGATTAAGCGTTGAAGGCACTTTGCTGCCACAATCCAATCCAGGCGGGCCGGAAGTGGCTCCGGCCCACCGAAACTCCGAATTGATAAATTCTCAATACCCTGATTAATTCTCGATCATCCTTCCAGTTCTTTCAGCAAGCATACAAGTTGCCCCGTCATTCTGGGGGTACTATGTCAATCAAGGGATCTGTCTCTCTTGCGGGCGACAAGCCTTCGATCAAACCGAAGCCGCCCCAAACCGGCGTTCCGGCTGTGGGCGTTCAACAGTCGCCGGTCCCGGATGAGAGCCGCAGCTACAGGGATCTGTTGCGCAAGCTCGGACGCCCTGTCCTCTTTGCGCTGGGCATCATCTTTGTTCTGTTTCTGGCTGTGCTTGGCTATTACTACTTCCAGTTCTCCCAAATGGTTGATGCACGATTGCGAGGCGATTTCTTTGACCGTTCATCAAGCATCTACTCAGCGCCGCTGAGACTACGCGCAGGACAGGCAATCAAACAGGACGAGCTGATCTCTTATCTTCAACCTCTCGGATACGCGGCGGGAAATAGCGACTCTTCCCATGGCCGGTTTATCGTCCGCGGCGAAACAATAGAAATCTATTCCAGTTCCACCTTCACTGTCAGGACAGGAAATGACAGTTTACGTTTTCCCAGGGTGCTTGTTAAATTCAATGCCAATAAAGCGATCCAAACATTACCGATCTCGACACGGGAAAGCGGCTGGAAGATTGCCTTCTTGAACCTCGATTGATTGCCGCGCTCAATGCTCAGGAACTGGGTAAGAGGATACTGGTCAGCTTCGATGATCTTCCCAGAGACCTTGCCAACGCAGTGCTGGCAATAGAAGACAAACGATTCTTCGAGCATCGCGGCATAGATTTTATCGGGATATTGCGAGCGCTGCGTGAAAACATAAAGCAGGGAGAGATAGTTCAAGGGGGCTCAACCATCACTCAGCAACTGGTCAAAGATGTGTTCCTGACCCGCCAGACCCTCTGGCGAAAGCTGAAAGAGGCTTACCTGGCGCTCATTCTGGAGCTGAAGCTCCGCAAAGAAGAGATATTCACGCTCTACTGTAATGAGATCTACCTGGGCCAGAGCGGTCGCTTCTCGATTCAAGGATTGGGTCAGGCGGCGCGCGATTACTTCGGCAAAGACATCTCGCAGCTTATACTCTCAGAGGCGGCGCTGCTGGCAGGGCTCATCCAGGGCCCCAATCGTTATTCGCCTTATAAGAACAGAGATCAAGCTATTGCCCGCCGCAACACAGTGCTTGATGCTATGGTGGAAATGGGCGCTATCGCAAAAGCACAGGCCGAAGAGGCTAAGAGTGAAGGATTGAAGCTCGCGCCCCCACGCAAGAGCGCAGATGAAACAGGGATGCCCTACTTCATTGACTATGTCAAAGAGTATCTCGATAAGATAGTAGGCGCCGACGAGATGGCGCGAATCAGTTATCGCATCTACACAACGATCGATGTGCAGTTGCAACAGGCAGCGCATCAGGCGGTGACAACCCAGCTTAAAAAATTGGATGAGGTTTTTGCTAAACAGAATGTGCCCCCCGGCCCCCTTCAAGCGGCTCTTGTGGCCCTTGATGTCCGCACGGGCGAAGTGCTGGCAATGGTAGGTGGCCGCAGCTATGCTGATAGCCAGCTCAATCGAGCCACAGATGCCAATCGACAGATGGGCTCTGCATTCAAACCATTCGTCTATGCCGCTGCATTCAACGAAGGCAGGTTCACTCCTGTCTCGCGCATCCTCGATGCTCCAAAGGTATTCTACAGCCAGGGCGAAGAGTATGCGCCGGGCAATTATGGCAATGGTTATTCAAATCGTGAAGTCACTTTGCGCGAGGCGCTGGTGCGCTCTCTTAATATAGTCACGGTAGATTTAGCCCAGCAGGCAGGACTTTACCGGATTGCAGAGATAGCCGAGCGGGCGGGACTGCCGCGTCCCCCACTTGTGCCTTCAATAGCTTTAGGTGCCAGCCAAGCCACACCGCTTGAGGTCGCTTCTGCTTATGCAAGCTTTGCCAACGGCGGACTGCCTGTTGCCCCCAGGCCCGTTCGATTGATTCATTCGGCTGGCAGCGAAAGTTCCTATTGGAACAGCTTTTCTCTGTCTCCTGAGCAAACGCGCTCACGCCGCGTCTTCTCTCCTCAGATTGCATACTTGATGACAGACATAATGAAAGCGGTCATTAATGAGGGCACAGCCGCTTCGGTGCGGGCGCTCGGTTTTAACAAACCGGCGGCGGGAAAGACAGGGACATCGCATGACGGCTGGTTTGTTGGCTACACTCCCGCTCTGGTCTGCGTTGTCTGGGTAGGTTTCGATGATAACCGCGAGCTTGGGCTGACGGGGGCCCAATCTGCTCTGCCAATCTGGGTTGAGTTACGGAAGAAGGCAATTGCGATCAGGCCGGAACTCGGCAGAGATGATTTTCCTGTGCCCGGTGGGATCACCTTTGCCCAGATCGATCCGGTAACGGGATTACTTGCCTCGGAGTACTGTCTAAAGACTCGCAAACAGGCATTTATTTCCGGCACAGAGCCCAAAGCTTTCTGCTCATCGGAAAGGCACAGTATCGATATTATTGTTGATTCAGAAGAACCCGAAATCCCTGACCGGCCCACGGAGACGGGCAAAGCCCCTTCCATCTGGGATAACTGATCCACAGTTAGTAACGCTTGGTTACACCAGCCGGGCCGTGATTCATTATCAATTCAATCTGCGGCCTCCCGCTTGTAACGTTAAATTCTCATAATTCAAGGGAATAGATTCTGGCATCGGTTTCGGCGCTTCGCTTGCCAATAGCTTGCGGCGCAGCTACAGATCACAGACAGAGCTTGCTAAAAGACGCCGATCGGAGGAAACAGTTGATTAAACGGATCTCTTCGACAACAGAATCTACCGCATTGATTAAATATGAACCTCCTCTGATCGGGCTTCGCGTGAACCCCAGACGGCAGCAGAGTGGAACGATCTGTAGCCAGATGAATGCTCGCACCGGCTCCCCGCGTAAACTCTCCCCCGCGTTTCCTCTTGTATATACCAGCACAGGTGAGATCCTTGAAGATCAATTCAAGCTAATCGAGGTTTACGCTTGATATTGAACTGATCTTCTTTGGACCTTGCAAAACCGCGTCGATCCCATAACAAACTTTCTGGCCCGGTGCGAGTCCTGTCTCTAACGTCCGACGTCCGCAACGTCCGATGTCCATAACGTTCGACGTTCGACGTTTAACCTTCAACGTAGAAGGTATAGAGGACGTAGAACGAACATAGACTGAAATCGTTCTGCCCTGATACAATTAGGGCAAAAACTGTAACCATTACTATCTCTTTTGCGTCTCCTAGACTAGGGCAGGAGACGGGAATTGCAAGCACGAATGCAAATTGATGCTAAATGGCTCAGCCCAACTGACGATGAGCTTGTTGAACTCAGTTTAACGGGGGACGGAGATGCATTTGAACAACTGGTCCGCAGATATAGCAAGCGGATGCTGGACATCGCAGGCTCGTTCTTTCGTCAGCGGGATATGCGAGAAGACGTGGTTCAAGAGGCGTTCGCCAAGGCCTATTTCTCACTTAACACTTATCACAAGGGGGAACGGTTCGACCGATGGCTGGCGCGAATTACGGTAAATGCTTGCTACGATCAACTGCGCCGCATGAAGCGCAGGCCGGAATACGTCTTCTCAGAGATGACTGAAGATGAGGCAACCTGGTTGGAAGAGGTCACTTGCGGCTATGCCACTGAGCTTCACGTCGATAAAGAGCGGAAAGAGGCAGCTAAAGAACTGGCCGATATGCTGCTCGCCTCGCTCTCGGCCGACGATAGACTTGTGATTATTTTGCTTGAAAGGGAGGAACTTTCAGTTGCTGAGATAGCCGAACTGACCGGCTGGTCAAAGGCAAAGGTTAAGATAAAGGCTTTTCGCGCGCGACAAGCGATGCGCCGGGCGCTGGATAGAATGACGGCTCAAGCCGAGAGATTGCGCAGAAAGGCCAGGGGAGGAAAGAAATGAAGTGCAAACAGTCAAGGGCACTCTTTGAAGCTCTTATGAAAGGTATTCTGAGTTCAGAATCATCTGCTGGGCTTCGCCGCCACCTCACTGCCTGCAAGAAATGTGATGCTGAGTACAGATACTTTTACCTGGGACGGCAAATCCTGCGCAAAGATGCTGAGGAGATTGAACCTTCCCCATTCTTCTATGCCCGATTGCGCGCGCGCATTGCTGCTCAAGAATCGGAGCGAGAGCAGGAGAGCCTGCTTCCTTTCTGGGATGCAGTGCGCCAGTTCGCACCCGTTACGCTGATCATCATCGCTTTCATGTTGACTCTCACAATAGTCTCGCTCCGGGGCCAGCCGCCCATAACCGCTGTCGAGGGCCTGCTGGATGCCCGATATGCTATGAGCGAGGAGGGTTTGATCTTTTCTGACGAGCTTGACCGAGACCATGTCTTAGAGACGGTTCTCAGTAGAGGGAGGAATGGCAATGAATAAACTGAAGCTTAAAGTCTGGCTTACTGTGGTGGCCATCTTTATCGCCGGCTTCGCTATCGGCATTTTGGCTACTAACCTCTACTATACGAGTGTGAGAAGCACCTATGGCCCTGGCCCTCACAGTCACCCGAAAGAGATGTATCTTAAACAACTGCAAGAGCAGCTCAACCTGACGCCTGAGCAGGCAGCAGAGATCAGGAAGATAAGCGATGAGACTACTCAGGAGTTCAAACAGTTGCGCGAGTCGATAAGGCCTCGGATTGAGCGCGTTAAAGATAACTCACGAGCGCGCATCCGCGCTCTGCTCAACGCCGATCAGCAGAAGAAATTTGATGAGTTGAATAAGGAGATAGAAGCTAAATTCAAACGCAATAACCGGAAGGATAAATAGACATGAAGAAATTGTTCAGCCGCAAACGGATCATTATTCTCATAATCATAATAATGTTGGCCGCAGCCAGCATATTTTCTGTTGGCTTCTTTAAGAGAAGCTCAGCCGAATCAGATTACCTGACGGCCAAAGTAGAACGCGGCCAGATACGCAACGTTGTCAGCGCCACAGGGACCCTCTCGGCTATTGTCACGGTTCAGGTCGGCAGCCAGGTCTCCGGCCGAATAGCTGCCCTTTACGCCGATTTCAATTCCCAGGTCAAAGCAGGGCAGATCATTGCCAAGCTTGAAACCTCTAATTTCGACGCCCGAGTCGCCAGCGCCAGAGCCGATCTGCTCAATGCTGAGGCCAGAGTCAGGGCTAATGAAGCTGCCTTGAATAATGCCAAAGCAAGCTTGAATAGCGCCAAGGCCAACCTGCAAGTGGCCATAGTCAATCGCGATGATTCGTTGCGCGTGCTGAAACGCTTTGAGCAGTTGTCTCAGGAAGGATTGATTACGGCGCGCGACCTTGAGCAGGCCCAGGCTAATAAAGATTCCGCCGAGGCCAGAGTCGCCCAGGCTCAAGCTCAGGTCGACCAGGCAACGGCCCAGGTCAAGTCGGCTGAATCGGGGCTTGAACAGGCTAAAGCGCAACTGGAGCAATCGAAGGCATCTCTGGAGAATGCCCTCGTCGATCTTGGGCATTGCACCATCAGAGCGCCAATCGATGGAGTGGTCATCTCGCGCAATGTCGATATAGGCCAGACTGTGGCAGCCAGTTTCCAGGCGCCGGTGCTATTTACCATCGCTAATGATCTAACCAAGATGCAGCTTATGGCCAATATTGACGAGGCCGATATTGGAAAGATATCCGACCAGGTAATGGTCAGATTCACCGTCGATGCCTATCCGGGAGATAACTTCTCCGGCAAAATATCGGAGATACGCCTCAATCCAACCACAGTCCAGAATGTTGTCACCTACACCGTAGTTATCCAGGTAAACAATCCCGATCTGAAACTCAAGCCGGGAATGACCGCCAATATTCAGATCACTGTTGACGAGCGCCACGATGTGCTCAAGATCCCCAACTCTGCGCTGCGCTTTGTGCCGGCAGGCATGACGCGAGAGAAGATATTTGAGTTAACCAGAGGCGGCGATTCACCCACCCCACAGCAGGGCCCGCCGCAACAGCAAGCACAGCAGCAGGATCAAAGCCAGAGAGAAGGCGGCGCCAGAGCCGACAGGCAAGCAGCAGGAGCCAGAAAAGAGAGCGCAGGCAACCGCGAGCTGGCCGGCCTCTCGCCTGAAGCTCAGAAGATCTACAAGCAGTTGAGCGATCCTAACCTCTCCTTTGAAGATCGCCGCTCTGTGTTTCAGAAGATGCGTGAGCTTCCGGACGAGGAGCGTCAGAAATTGCGCGAGTTGCTGCCAAGACGCGAGCCGGGCGGAGGCGGTTTTGGCGGCGGCTTTGGCGGTGGCGGCATGGGCAGGCAAGGGGACAGGCAAGGCAGAGGCAATGAGTCGTTCGGCGGCCGTGGCCCCGGTCGTGGTCCCGGTTCGGATGGCGCAAGCAGCCCAATGGCTTCACCTACCAGAGCGTCTTCTGAAGAGGAGCCCAAGCAAGCTGAGAAGATCAAATTCCCTGCAATACAAAGGCGCACTAATAGGCCGGGCGTCATCTGGATAATGAATGATAAGAAGGAGCTTGAACCGCGCCGAGTAGTCCTTGGTATTACTGATGGGACCTTTACTGAATTGATCTCCGGCGATCTCAAAGAAGGGGACACAATCATCATTGGGCAGACCCTGGCAGCCGACCAGCGCACTAATAACCAGCAACAGGGAGGCCAGCAGCAACGTCCACCATTCGGTAATATGGGCGGCTTTGGCGGCCCCCGTGGCGGCGGTGGCCCGCGCAGATAAATGCAGTAAGTAATGCGTGATGGGTAATGCGTAAAAAGCAAGAATGGTGCGCGGCCTGTGATCCGCGAAAGACAATTAGAATAAAAATATTTACGGATTACGCATTACGTATTACACACCACGTTCCATTTTCAAATAGGAGAAGAGAAGAATTGGAAGCGACTTTACAAGCTGAGGTTGTGGCTGGTCACCCTTACGAGGAGAGACCGAAAACAAAACCAATAATACAGTTAGAGCATATTCATAAGGTCTATCATACCGGCGATTTTGAGGTCCACGCGCTGCGCGGCATAACCTTCACAGCCCATGAAGGCGAGTTCATCGCAATTATGGGCGCTTCTGGATCGGGTAAATCGACAATGATGAATATCATCGGTTGTCTGGATCGTCCCACCAAAGGGCGTTATCTACTTGATGGAGTAGATGTCTCGAAGCTATCCAAAGATCAGCTCGCTGATATACGCAATCGTCGTGTTGGATTTGTATTTCAAGGATTCAACCTGCTATCACGCACCTCTGCGCTGGAGAATGTAGAACTGCCCATGCTCTATGCTGGCATCCCTACAGCAGAGCGTCTCAAACGGGCCCGCGAGGCGCTTGCCGCTGTGGGCCTGGCTGACAGAGAGAAGAACCATCCCAATCAGCTCTCCGGAGGTCAGCAACAGCGTGTGGCTATCGCCCGTGCGCTGGTAAATAGACCGGCTATTATCCTCGCCGATGAGCCTACAGGGAATCTGGATAGTCGCACCTCTGTCGAAGTCATGGAGATATTCCAGCGGCTCAATGAAGAGCGCAATCTAACTATTGTTCTGGTAACTCACGAACACGATATAGCTCAGTACGCCAAGCGAGTAGTAGTTTTCAAAGATGGGCGCATTAAGCGAGATTATCTGGTGGCAGACAGGCGTGATGCGCGGACTGAGCTTGAGCAGATGCCGCCAATCACCGATGATGAAGAGGAGGAAGAAGAGTTATGAGTCTGTGGGCAATTATCAAAGTAGCGTTTCGCGCGCTCTCGCGCAACAAGCTGCGTTCGGCGCTAACTATGCTCGGCATTATTATCGGTGTTGGAGCCGTTATAGCAATGGTCAGTATCGGCCAGGGGGCCCAGGCGACTATTCAAAATCAGATCGAAAGCCAGGGCACCAATATACTCTACGTCTGGCCCGGCAGCCGCAATATGATGGGGGTACGCACAGGCGCAGGAGGATCGAATACGCTTACTGCTGAAGATGCCGATGCTATCGCGCGAGAGTGTTCCGCCGTAGCAGCAACCACCCCGGTGGTGAGGGCATCGGGCCAGATGGTCTTCGGCAATCAGAACTGGTTCACAAGCGTTCAAGGCGTAAACGAGAAGTTCCCTCAAGTGCGCAAGTGGGCGGTCGCCGAGGGAGAGTTCTTCTCCGAGGCAGATGTAAGGACAGCAGCCCGCGTGATAGTCCTGGGCAAACGAGTGGTTGAGAATCTATTTACCGGAATCGATCCGGTCGGGCAGACTGTGCGAATACGCAATCTCCCGTTTCGCGTAATAGGCGTCCTGGCTGAGCGCGGGCAGAATGCAATGGGCCAGGATCAGGATGACACCGCTGTTGTTCCTTATACCACGGCACAGAAGAAAATGCGCTCTTTCAGTAGTAATACTTCTGTTGATCAAATAATGGTCTCTGCTGTGAGCGCAGAAGCTACCTACACGGCTGAGCAACAGATAGCAGATCTATTGCGCCAGCGCCACCGAATTCAACCCAACATGCCCGATGACTTCAATGTGCGCAACCTGACCGATATGGCCGAAGCAGCTCAGGAGACCAATCGCACAATGACCCTGCTTCTCGGCAGCATAGCAGGCGTTTCCCTCATCGTCGGCGGCATAGGCATTATGAACATTATGCTTGTGTCGGTAACTGAGCGCACCCGCGAGATAGGCATCCGCATGGCGATAGGGGCACGCTCGGGCCACGTACGCTCTCAGTTCCTGATTGAATCAGTCGTGCTGAGCGTCTTCGGCGGCGTCATAGGGATACTGTTCGGAATCGGAGCGTCAATAGCAATATCAGACTTCTTGCAATGGCCGACATTCGTCTCGTCTATGTCGATCTTCATCTCGGTCCTCTTCTCGATAGCAGTAGGCGTCTTCTTCGGCTACTATCCCGCGCGAAAAGCCGCTTCGCTTGATCCGATAGAGGCGCTGCGATATGAATAACCGTCTGCCGTCCGATGTCCAAAACGTTCTACCTTCTACGTTCGACGTTAAGTCTTTCAACGTCGAACGTAGAACGTTACGCATTACTCATCAGGTTGTTTCCTCATTAATGCCCACTTCAGCACCGGCGGAGTGACAAGAGTGGTGATAATGACCATAATCACCACTGCGGAAAATGTTGAATCACTGACCACACGCTCGCCTCCTATAACCAGTGTGGTTCCAATCCCGGCAAAGATGAGTCCAACTTCTCCGCGTGGAATCATTCCCAGTCCGATTGCCAATCTATTCAATCCTCGCTCCAGCACCGGCAAACTGCAAACCTGCTTGCCGATAATAGCTGCCAGAGTCAGCACCAGCGCAAATACGAGTATGTTGACCTGACCAAAAGCGGCGAGATTGACCTTTATGCCCATCAGGACGAAGAACAGGGGGACTAAGAATGTAGTGATAGGCTTGATCAATTCATCTATGCTGTGCTCGCCGCGATCGCGAAAATCTTTGTAGTGGACTTCATCAAGGATCAATCCGGCGGCAAATGCTCCAACAATCGGAGCCAGCTCTATCAGGCTGGCAAGATAAGCCAGCAGAAAACAGAAGGAGAGGCTGACCGCGAGAAGCACGCCATGAACCTTTAGCCTGGAGGCCACTCGGAATAGTCGAGGCGAGAGATACAATCCCAGCCCTACTGCCGCTACCAAAAACGTCAATGCTTTAAGAATTATCCAGGTAACTGCCACCAGCGAAAGGCTCTCTCCGCCTCTATTGGCAGCCTGAATGATGCCGCTCACCACTGCCAGGATGACAAGCCCCAGCACATCATCAATGACTGCTGCGCCCAGGATTATGCGCGATTCTTTGGTATTGGTCTTCCCTAGGTCCTTGAGCACGCGGGCAGTGATGCCGACGCTGGTAGCGCACAGTGTCGCTCCAATAAATACATGGACTAACTGGTTTTCCTGCGGCAAGAACAGAGCTGCTACCCCCCACCCCAGAAAGAATGGCGCTATTACCCCAATACAGGCAACGAGAAAAGATGACAGGCCAACTTCGAGCATCTCCGATACATTGGATTCAAGCCCAACTTCAAATAGCAGAAGGATGACCCCCAGCTCTGCCAGAATAGCTACTACCGGCTCCGTCTTGAGATAATCGAGGCCATGAAACCCAACCAGCGCCAGATTGCCCAACGCCATGCCAACAACCAGCTCGCCCAGCACGGCGGGCTGGTTCATCTTTTCAAAGAGGGCCCCACCGAGCTTGGCCCCCATCAGTATTATCACAATCGAAATCAGAACCGGAGCGACCGGGCTGTGATGACCAACCGATTCCGTTGTGGCGTGAGTCTGTTGAGATACAGTCTCTATTCCAGCCTGCCCTTCTGAGACTGTGTTTTGGAATGAAGTGCTGCTTACGAATGACGGGAGAGAGATATATAAGGCCAAAATGGCAATGAAAATCAGCGTATACTTTCGAGTCATTATTATTCCTTTCTCCAGCGATTGTGCAACTGCAACGACAGAACTCCGGCCAGTATCAGGGCTCCGCCACCTAGCTGGCCCAGAGTCAACTTCTCGCCTAAAATCAAATAAGCCAGCGCTACCGTCACCAGTGGCTCCAGCGTGCTCAGCAGCGAAGCCTCGCCGGCGCCTATTTTCTCAACGCCGGCCAGAAGAAGCAACCGCGCGACGAAAGTGCCTACCACTGCAAGCATGATAATCGCCAGCCAGCCAATCGGCGAAATATTGCTTGCCTCTTCCAGAGTGGGCGCGTGCAGCGGCAATATAGTTGCGGCAGCGAAAGTGTTGATGTAGAGGCCCCCGGTATAGGCGCTGACTCCTTTGAGTATCTTCTGGCTCATCACGATATAGATAGCATACACCAGCGCCGCTGCGATAACCAGTATCACTCCGGCGCTATCTGCGCGCTGCTCGGCTGCTCCCAGCAGCAGATAAATTCCCGACAGGCTCATCGTTAACGAAGCCAGCTTTATCCCGGTCGCTCGCTCGCGAAAGAAGATGGCCGTCAGAATGAGGACCATTGCCGGATAAGTATAGAGGAGCATTATCGCCAGCGGCGCTGATATTCGCTCAAGGCCGAGAAACATGAAGATGGTATTGATGTTGCTGATAACACCGAGAAGGAAGAACGCTGCGGCCTGTCTGGCTGAAACCTTTGTAAGCTTTGGGAAGAACAGCGAGAAGATGATCCACATCAGTAGAGACGCCAGCAGAAAGCGATATGAGAGTATCGAAACAGCAGTAAAACCACTCTTGTAGCCGACTCTGGCAAAAACCGACAGCGATCCAAAACAGATAGCGGAAATGATTATCTCGATTGTGCCTCTGGTATGTCTGTTCATTATCGAGTTAAGTTCAGACCTTTGAGTAATCAAAAGCGGAAGCGTAATATAAGATTCACCGGCGATCAATGAGAGATTTGGAAAGTTCTTCGTTGCAGAAAGGTTCAATCTCATCCGCGTTCCATCTTTTCTGCGATGGCATCGATTAAAATCCGGGGCGCAGGTTCCACAGGAAATCTGCAAAACTCAAGATTGAATTAAACTGGGAAAGAGTATAATCTCTACTCTATGGTTAAATTGAAGAGGATACTCATTGTCGAAGACTTCGACGACTTCCGCTTTTCTCTGCGTCGGCTCCTGGAGATCGAGGGCTATGAAGTGATTGAAGCTACTGACGGCATGCAAGCTATCAATATTGCCTCACAGTCGCTGCCTGATCTGATCTTGATGGATCTATCATTGCCAGGGCTCGATGGTCTGGAGACGACAAGAAGGCTCCGTCAAACCGAGCAGCTAAAAGTCATCCCTATTATCGCTATCTCGGCGCACGATACAGAAGATTTCCATGATGATGCTATTATTGCCGGATGCAATGCTTATATAACTAAACCGGTAGACTTCGACCAGCTCGAAACAGCCATCTCGAAACTGCTGCCTTAATCTGAGGGGGGGCCACAAGCAGTTCTGTCAAAGAACGTTCTACGTTTTAGACGGAACGACTTAACGTCGAGCGTGTCGGTGAATGAATTTAATACAGGCGCTATGTTGGCGTGTATATATCTCGGACAATCCGGCGCTGCCTCCGGCAGCCAATAGCTGGCAGGGGCCCGCTTAAATGCTTATATGACAACCGAAAACGGTTCAATGAGCGGTTCCTTTTAGCCTGGCACGCATATTGCCAAATGCAACAGCAGATGCGGGTCATTGAAAGAAATGACAAGGCACATTTAAATACGGGGGGAGTGAAGACCTCGAAGCTATTTCGGCGTCAACCCAATGGCTCAGCATTAGCTTCTGTCATTTCTGCCGTCTTAGCTTCGAGGTACTTATTTTCTCGTCTTTCACCGAATCAAGTCTTCTTCTCGCCTCGGCTTGAGCCTGACAAACTAATCCTATAGTGTTAAAATAGCGTCAATTGATGATTTCCAATCGAGGTCGAACAAGATGAGCTTGCCGCAATCAGAAGTAAAATACACGATTGAAGAGTACCTGGCGTTTGAACGCGAGGCGGAAGAGCGCCACGAATATCTTGATGGACAGATCTATGCTATGGCAGGCGAGAGTCCAGAA
>Ga0209172_10001444_pt1 | contig 50583 bp, 40 predicted proteins | sample LarsenN4metaG_FD_184113 | JGI IMG/M metagenome (GOLD analysis project Ga0209172, IMG submission 184113) | Hot spring sediment bacterial and archeal communities from British Columbia, Canada, to study Microbial Dark Matter (Phase II) - Larsen... ...
TGGGGAGTGTGGGGAGTGTGGGAAGTGTGGGGAGTGTGGGGAGTGTGGGGAGTAATCTTCCCCCTCTTCCCCCTCTTCCCCCTCTTCCCACCCCTCCCCATCTTCCCCCTCTTCCCACCCCTCCCCCTCTTCCCCCTCTTCCCCCTCCTCCCCGTCTCCGAGTCTCCCCGTCTCCGAGTCTCCCCGTCTCCGAGTCTCCCCGTCCCCCCGTCCCCCAGTCTCCCAGTCTCCCAGTCTCCCAGTCTCCCAGTCTCCCCGTCCCCCAGTCCCCCCGTCTCCGGGTCCCTCCATCTCCTCCATTCCCTGCATCCTGTAAGATATGTTTAATTATCTCACAAATCTGGACCTCACCGTGGGGTGAAATCCCTAGGTGAGACGGGCGAAATCGTCTCCAGGCTAAGGCTTCGCCGACTTATCAGTTCGACTAACCCTCGCGCCGTTTTGGGACGCTCAGAAATTGTGGGAGCCATCAACTGATCAATCACATCCCCCAGAGACACAGACACCCTGGCTACCTCTCGCCACAACAGCCGTCCCGTCTTCATATCCATCGCAAAATATATCGGCGATTTCCCCGAGAGCAAGTGAACGAAAGTTCGCCCCAAAGCGAAAAAATCCGACTGGGGCACCCCCTTACCCGCCAGTTGCTCTGGCGCGCCATAGCCGCTAGTCCCCACCGGCGTCGTCCCGCTGTGGCTACAGCCCACCGAACCGAAATCAACCAATGCCAACTGCCGATCGGGCATCACCATCAAATTTCCTGGCTTAATATCCCGATGGCAAATACCTTCCCCATGCAGCAGCTCTAATATCTGTGCCAACTGGTGCAACCATTCCCAAGCTCTGTCAGAGGATATCGGTCCATTTCTCGCCAACCACTGCGTCAAATTTTCCCCCGCCAAGTATGTCATCACTAAGCATTGTAAATGCCTGCCCTCGCGGGTGGTACAACGAAAGTAGCCATCCGGTTCTACTTGGGGAATTGCCGGATGCCGCAACCACATCAAGACCCGAGCTTCTTGCTTGAACAGACGCAATAAAGCGGGGTGGTGTGTGTATTTTAACACTTTCATCACTTTGATGTCCTGCCTTTCTGCCTCGGTCATGTCCCAATCTTTCACAGTAAAAATCTCTGTGGGCAGAGCTGGGTTGGGTGGGCGCAGGGGTTGGATGAGCTGATAGCGACTGTTAATCATCAAACTGCACCCACACCCCTGGCAGTTAACCCCTCCTTTTGGGTTTTGCCGTGCCGCACATTTGGGGTTGATACAGTAAATCAAGGCAGATTTCCCCCGCCTAACTCGGCCAGAATCGTTTGCAGGTTTTTCAAAGCATAGCCTACTTCAAGCACCGATTTTTCCCCCATCAATTCTATAATTTTATTCAGGATATTGATGGTTTCTTCATGTCCATATTTTTTGAGGGCGCTGTTTTGAAGATGGTGATTGAGTAATTTTATGGTGAGCTGGTCAGAGCGGGGGGTTTGAGAATGCTTAGATTTGACTGGTGGTAAGGGTTTGAGGGTGTGGGTTTTTAAAACTATCAAACCTTCAATTTTGCGGCTTTTGAGGAGATTTTGAATTTCTTGGCACGCTTGTCCTACCAACCGCTCGGCTACGTATTTCAAAATCGCTGGTTGCAGGGTGAAACTGGGTTCTCCCCGCCCCGGATATTTTTCCACCAAGGAGCGACGCCCCAAAGAATCGAGATTTTTCAGCAGCTCTGATATGGGTGGGGTTACTAGCATCAATTCCCGCAACCGGGAGAAGGAAACGGGGCTACTTTCAATGGCCAGCCAGTACATCATTTCGGCTTCTGAGCTGGAAAGCCGCTCGAACTGGTGGGAAATCACTTCACTAATTGTATCGTTAATAAACAATCCTGTGGCTTGAATAAACTCGCCCACGTCACCATCAAAAAATTCTTGAATGGTCATGGCCACAATTTTAAAAGCTAGCAGATTATCCCCATACCGCTCTAGTAAGATGTTTATTTCTTCGGGACTGGGGGATAACCCCTTTTCTTGGAGCAGTTCCCCCACAATTACTGCTGAGCCCCGGGGTTGCCACGATCGCACTTTCGCCCCATCGAGGAGGGATAGCTCTGTGGGGGCTTCAGAACTGGTAAAGATAATACAGCTTTGATGGTTAGTCACTCCCACTAGGCGTAGCAGCTCCCGATATCCTTCATAACCGGGGCGGTAGTTACCGGCGAGTTCTTCTTTTTGCATTACCCCTTGCAAGTCATCGAAAATTATTAAACAGCGATGCTTGCGCAAGTAGTCTAAAAATTTGGCAGTGATGGCATTGCTATTTGAGGGCAATTCTCCTTTCTTGTGGGGGGAGAAAACTTGCAGCAAACTGGCGAGGATGTCTTCTAGGGGGGGAGCTTGACGCAGACTCCGCCACACGACGCATTCAAATTCAGGGAGTAGATTTTTGGCTAACTGCACGGCTAGGGAGGTTTTCCCGTTCCCGCACATCCCCAATAGTGCCAGCAAACGGCAGTTATCTTCTAGAACCCACTGGCGGAGGGTTGCTAGGTCTTCGCTCCGATCGTAAAATTGGGACAGTTCGGGCGCTTCACCCCAATCTTGCTGGTGCCACCCGGAGAGCAGGGAGGATTTGTGGGCGGTGGTGGTTTTGAGGAAACCGCCTTCTACTGGGCTCGCTTCGTATATATAAAAGAGCTGATGCCGCAATTCCGCCAGCTTGCCCGGTCCGCGCCCAGAAATGTTGAATTTCCGGTAAACTTCTCCCAAACGCTTGCGCACAGCAATGTTGCTGATTTCCATCCTTGCCGCGATCGCCGCTGTGGAATTGCCCTCTAGTGCCATGATCGCCGTCTCTAACTCGGCATCGGAGACATTACGCTCTTTGGCGATCGTGTATAGGAACTCTTGGGGAATCTGGATACTCACAGCCGTTAGCTCCCCTTGATCAAAAATACACCTGAATTATACTCTGTTTCTGCAAATTATACAATTACCCGCCAGAAACCTATCTTTAGGTCCCTTCGGCTAGGTGGCGCAGCCGATCGCTTTCCAGTACCCGAATTTTAGAACCATCCACCGCGATCGCTCCTGTCTGGCTCAGCTTGGCAAAACCCCGAGACAAGGTTTCTGGAATCGTTCCCAACAACGCCGCTAACTGCCCCTTCGTGATATCCAGCTCCACATCCTCGGCACCACCTTGACGCTCTTGCAAGTACAGCAAATACACCGCCAACCGCTGCGGTACATCCCGCAAAGCCAAATCCTCAATTACCCTCGCTAACCGCCGCAAGTGACGGGCGAAAATCGCCAGCATATTCACTGCCAAACTTGGATGCTGTTGCAACAGCGTTAAAAAAGCACCCCTGGGAAAAAACAGCAGTTCGCTATTTTCCACTGCTGCGGCGGAAGCCGGGAACGGTTCACCGTCAAAAGCCGCTACCTCGGCAAAATGCTCGGCGGTACTAAATAGCTGCAAAATCTGCTCTTTCCCCGCCGCCGTTGCCTTGAAAACCTTCACCCGTCCCGAGATGACGATGAAAAAACCGCTCCCTTCGTCCCCTTCCCAAAATATGGTTTCATTTTTGTCATAGGTTCGCCGCAAGGCGATCGACCCTAGAGCCTCCAACGTCTCCCCTGACAAACCCCGAAATAACAACGTTTGTCCCAAAAAATCCTGCAAGTCTTCCGGTAAATGCGACACCCGATTTTACTCCTATCTATGGCTGAAGCCCTCTTTGGTTCGTAGTTGGGCTTTAGCCCTCTTGATTAGGTTCGTAGTTGGGCTTTAGCCCTCTTGATTAGGTTCGTAGTTGGGCTTTAGCCCTCTTGATTAGGTTCGTAGTTGGGCTTTAGCCCTCTTGATTAGGTTCGTTTTTTTTGGGCTGAAGCCCTACTACGAACTTATGAGGGCTGAAGCCCTACTACGAACAGAGGAGGGCTGAAGCCCAACTACGAACCGTCTCCCTAGGTGGAGGATTTGGGTTTAGCGGTGGATGCCACGTGTAATTCTTTTAACTGCTTGCCATCAACACTCGCCGGAGCGCCAGTTAACAAGCAACGAGCTTGCTGGGTTTTGGGGAAAGCAATTACATCGCGGATCGAGTCTTCCCCGGCGAGGAGCATGACTAAACGGTCTAAACCGTAGGCGAGCCCACCGTGGGGCGGGGTGCCATAATCAAAGGCGTCTAAAAGAAAGCCGAATTTCTGATAGGCTTCTTCGGTGGATAAGCCAATGGCGGCAAATACTTTTTCCTGAATTTCTCGCTGGTAAATCCGCAGACTGCCCCCACCAATTTCTAATCCATTATACACCATATCATAAGCCTGGGCGCGGGCATTTTTGATGTCGTCTAAGTCTTCTAAGCGAGGACAGGTGAAGGGGTGATGGAGGGCTTCGAGGCGTTTTTCTTCGGCGTTCCATTCAAACATGGGAAAGTCTGTGACCCAGAGGAGATTGATTTTGGTGTTGTCAATCATCCCCAGTTGGCCTGCTACTACTTGCCGGAGCCGATCGAGCGTCTTATTCACCGTGGGAATGTCCCCAGCACCGAATAGTAGTAAATGCCCTGGTTTCGCGCCAGTGCGGCGGAGTAATTCTTCTTTTTGTGCGGGGGAGAGGTTGTCTTTGATGGCGCCGATCGTATCGATTTCCCCATATTCCCGGACGCGGATATAGGCTAAGCCTTTGGCGCCTGCGTCGGTGGCTTCTTTGAATAGGTCGCCACCGGGTTTGATGCGCACATTAGAGATGGCGGCGTTGCCTTCGGGAATGGGGAGGACTTTCACGATACCGCCAGCAGCTATGGCCCCGGAGAAGACTTTAAAACCGGAGTCTTTTACTAGGTCGCTCACATCGACTAATTCCAAGCCATAGCGGGTATCGGGGCGATCGGTGCCATAGCGGTCCATCGCTTCGGCGTAGGTGATGCGGGGTAAGGGGAGAGGGATATCGATGCCTTTCACGGTTTTAAACACATGGGAGATTAAGGCTTCGTTGAGGGCGAGGACTTCATCTAAGGACATGAAGCTCATTTCCATGTCTAATTGGGTGAATTCTGGCTGCCGATCGGCTCGCAGGTCTTCATCCCGGAAGCAGCGAGCGATTTGGTAATATCGATCGCATCCCGCCACCATCAGCAACTGCTTAAAGAGCTGTGGCGACTGGGGCAGGGCAAACCAATCTCCTGGGTTTACCCGCGATGGCACTAGATAGTCCCGGGCACCTTCGGGAGTGGAGCGAGTCAGTACCGGGGTTTCCACCTCCATAAAGTGGTGTTCATCTTCGAGAAAGCGGCGGATGCTCTTAATTACCTGGTGGCGCAGTTGCAAATTAGCTGCCATCCGCTCCCGGCGCAAGTCTAGATAACGATACTTGAGGCGCAAATCTTCCCGCACGGTTTCCGTATCGGCGGCGGACACTTGAAATGGTAGCTGCTTGTGGACACCATTAAGCAACTCGATGCTATCAGCGTAAATTTCCACTTCCCCGGTGGGGAGTTTGGGATTGAGAGATTCCGGCGGACGCGGTGTCACCCGTCCGGTGATTTTTACCACATATTCATTGCGCAGGCTATCGGCTTGGGGATGAGACCCCGGCGTGCGTTCGGGGTCACTGACGATTTGGACAATCCCAGTGCGATCGCGCAGATCCAAGAAAATCACGCCCCCATGATCGCGGCGACGATCGACCCATCCACACAGGGTGACAGTTGCTCCTATATGTTCTTTTCTCAGGTGGCCGCAATAGTGGGTTCTCATAGTCAAAGTTGATTTAGAATTACAATTAGCCTAGATTGAGATTGGCAAACACCCACATTAAAAGATGTTGCCAAGAGGGGCTCCGCCGATTCGGTTCGGAGACAAACTTATCCATTATCCAACACAAACCGCTATTTGCGATAAAACAAATGAGGGGCAATTTGGAAATTGCCCCTCATCCAGGGAAGGTGGGGAGTGTCGGTTCGTGGTTGGGCTGGAACCCAAACTAAAGGGGACCCTAGTTCTTAGCACCCTCCTTTAGCCCTCTATTTCTCTCAGGTTCTGTAGGGGCGATTCGCGAATTGCCCCTACAGAACCTGTCAGCTTTTGGGGGGCTCGTCTTTCGGGGGGTTGGTCAAAATCTCCCAAGCGGTTTGAGCGGCTTTGGTGAGCCGATCGCCAAACTGCCGCATATCGTCTAGCACCCCTTGCCAGTTCTTGTCGGCGTCCGTCTGCACCTGGTTGACAGTTTTTTCGATTTCCTCGGGTTTGATGAGCTTGATTTGTTCGATCGTTTCCCGGGCTCGGCTCACAGCTTTTACATAGGCTTCCCGGCTGAAATCCCCTGCCGTCTGCATTTCTGAGGCGGCCAGCTTTTTAATCGCCTCCAACAAAGCCTCGGTGGCTTTCTTGATTTCATCTTCTTTAGTGCTGGCGGATTTCATCTCTGTAGTTTCCGGCGTCACGGGCACGATTTCCGTTTCTTTGGTAGGATTCGGTTCTTGAGTCATTTTTTTTGTCTCCTTATAGCCTTTCTTAATTCTATCGTTTACAAAATTTCTGGCTCGTAGGGGTAATTCACGGAATGCCCCGGAATTGCCCCTAACTGAACTCCGCTTTCTCTTCTAGCTGGAGTAAATGGGCGATTCTATCGTCTGTGGGTGGGTGGGTGGAAAATAATTTGGCCAGGAAATCGCCGCGAAATGGATTGATAATTAACAGTGGCGCAAAAGCTGGGTTGCCATCTAGGGGTAATTGTTTGGCATTTTTGTCCAAACGCTGTAGCGCTGTCGCCAGTGCGCGGGGGTTGCGGGTTAAGCGGGCGGCCCCTGCATCGGCTTCAAATTCTCGCGTGCGCGAAATACTTAGTTGAATCACGGTGGCGGCGAGGGGAGCCACTAAATAGGTGAGGAGTATCACTAGCCAATTGGTTCCATTATCCCGGCGCCCGGGGGCGAGCCAAAATGCCATTTGGGCGATGAAGGAGATGGCTCCGGCGATCGTCGCGGCGACCGCTTGGGTGAGGGTGTCGCGATTGGCAATATGGCTGAGTTCATGCGCCAGCACTGCTTCCAGTTCATCTGGCGTCAGTATTTCCATAATGCCTCTAGTCACAGCAACGGCGGCATGTTGGGGGTCTCTTCCCGTGGCGAAGGCGTTGGCTGAGTCTGTGGGGATAATGTAGATTCCTGGCATGGGAAGACCCGCCCGATCGCACAAACTTTGTACCATATCATGTAGCTGCGGCGCTTCCCCATAGCTCACAGCTCCCGCGCCATAGCTAGCTAATGCAATTTGGTCGGAAAAATACCAAGCGCCTAAATTAGTGACAGCCGCCAAAACTATGCCGGTAATCGCACCACCCACCCCGCCAATTAACAAATAGCTGACAGAGATTAATAAAGCGCTCATAACGCTGAGTAAAGCCGCCGTTTTGATTTGATTCATATCTCCTCCTTTGTCATTTATTCTTGGTCATTTGTCATTTTTACTTGGTGATTTGTCCTTAGTCCTTGGTCAAATGACAAGTGACAAGTGACAAATCACAATTGTTTTAATTGTAGGTACTCCGGCTTGGTGGTGAGTCGAGAAAACTCTAATTTTGGGGTACGGTTTTTCCCACCTTCTGGGTGATCTGGTTCACCACAGAGACACAGAGGGCAGAGAGAAAGATTAAATAATTTCTCTGTAATTTTATTCACCATTGGTGACAAATTGTGATATAATTATTGCCCATAAAAGTTGAGCGCCCATGTGAGGAAGTGACGCCGATCGCACCAGGGAGAGTCCCGGCATCACATGGTTGCGTGTACTTAATTACAGACTAGCAATCCCCGGTATCACTGCCTTGTGCGGGGAAATTGCAGAGAATGGAATTGCACCTATTGAAGTGTTCAGGGTGGTGTCAATGACATTATCTCAATTCAGTTCTACGGCCCTACTTCCTCAAGTTATGGGTGGAGAGTATTAGTAGGGTGGGCAGTGCCTGACCGATAATTCTCTTCATCACCAGTAGCAGTATTGGGCACTGCCCACCCTACAGAACTACAGAACTACAGAACTACAGAACTACTAAAAAAATGTGGTACATCTTCAAAGTTATAGTCATTTCAAGTAAGAATGGGATTGGCTACGCCCTCACCCCCGTCCCCTCTCCATCCCCCCTACCCCCCTGTCAACAAAACATTTATTCCACTGACCCCCCCCTTTCAAAGGGGGGCGGGGGGGGGATAAAGGGGGGGAGAGAGAAAAGGAGACGGGGGTGAGGGCAATATCGAGTGTTTCATTTTTATTTGAAATGACTATACTCTCCCTCTCTGGTCGAGGGATTTAGGGTGAGGGGCTGGATTTAGTCAATGTTGAACAAGCTGTAACAGCAAATGGTATTAATTCTCTTCTTCATCGTCAATAAACTGGGATAAACTCCTCTGGACTAGGGGCACTTGCAGGCGATACATCCCATCTTCCCCTCGTTCTATCACTTCCTTTTGCACTAATTTGGTTAACACCCGTTGCGAGGCATTCTGGGGCAGTTCTCCCCGCCAAATGAACTTGAGGGCTTCTCGTTCTGCATCCAATAAAGTAACTTTCCACAACTCCTGAAAATAGTACCCGCCAGTTGCCAAAACTTTCGGGATTACTGTTTCTACATCTTGGGGTGTTACTTTGGATAGGTCGGCGGTGGAGGCAGTGGCAGATTGCCGTAATCTTTCGTTGAGCATATCCACCACCACCAAACCCACAAGCTGCACTAAATAGGGCTGACAGCGAGTTAATTCTAGGATGCGCTCTACGGCTGCTGGGGTGTAAATATCGGGAAAATCGGGAATCGGATGCAGAATCAATTCTTGGGCTTGATTGGGCTCCAAGTAAGTCACCCGCAGAGATTGGGTATTAATCAGATAATCGCTCCAATAGTCTTCTAATTCATCTAGGGTGTGAGAGCCGCTAAACAGCAAAATCCAGCGCTCTCGGTGTTGCAGGATATGGCGCAAGAAATTTAAAGGCGTCCGACTGCCAGTTGCTGTTACTACTTCGCTGAGGCGCTCAAACTCGTCCAAACAGAGTAAAAATCGCTTGGACGGGGCTATGGTCTCAATCTGTTTTAACCACTGTTGCAGGGTGATAAAAGGGTCTTCTTGCAGAGAGCGGCGGTTTAGTTCTGGTAAGCGGAGGTTGCGGGATTTGCGGGCAGCGGCAGTCATTTCGTCGGCGATATATTCAGCCAATCTTGGGAGGGTGGTAGCAGACGCCCCACCCTGCAAGTCCACCAGCAAGGGCACCAAATCCCCACCCACCCGCTGGGGCAGATATTTTAAGGCTGAGGTTTTGCCCGTGCGTCGCCCGCCATAGAGCAACAACACTGGCGGCTGGGGGGAGAGGGCGAGGGTTTCGATGCGGGCAAAAATATCCTCACGCCCTTTAAAGCGATTTTGGGCAGTTTCGGGGTTGAGCGTGGGGCCAGCAATATAAGCCGAGGGGATTTCCCGAGTATATGTGGCAGTTGCCGCTAAATCTTGGCGCGCCTGTTGGATAATCTGGCGCCAGCGGTGGGTAATGCTGCCAAAATTGGCCGCCAAACGGGCATCTGGGCTAAAGGCGAGTTCGTTTTGCAACCCTTCTAAGGCAGTGAGGGGTGATGCCAGGAGTTCGGCTTGGCGGTAAGGGGAGGTGGCGCGGGTGGCGGCACGAACACTCTGGCTAATTTCCAGAAATCGGGGCAAGATGGTGCCCAGTTGTGCGGGCGGGGGCGAGGGCAGCCATGCTAATTGTTCGGCAATAACCGTGATGGCACTGAGGTTTTCACACTGATAAAGGCAGTCAATGCTAATTTGCACCATCGCCCGGGCAGCCAGAGACTGCTGATTGGTGGAGGTGAGGAAGTAATCCAGAGTTCGCTGCGCGGCAATGGGATTTTGCCTATAGGTATCTGCAATCAGCATATCTAGGAAAGGGAGAGGTAGGTAAATCAGTTGGTCAAAGCGTTGGGGTAGATAGGGCAAAAATCTATCAGCACGGCTCAGGCGAGAGCCGAGGACCAGCACCATTGACCACAGCAATTCTGGAATCCAGAAATAAACCCGGAATACACCCAAAATACAAGCTACACCCAATGCTACACCCGATGCTACACCCAATGCTACACCCGATACTACACCCAATACTACACCCAGTACTACACCCGATACTACACCCAATACTACACCCAGTACTACACCCAATACTACACCCAGTACTACACCCAATACTACACCAAATACTACACCCGATGCTACACCCGATGCTACACCCGATGCTACACCCCATGTTACACCCGATGTTACACCCGATGCTACACCCCATGCTACACCCGATACTACACCCGATACTACATTCAATGCCACACCAAATGCTACAACAAATGTTACACGCTGTAGTATATTAATCAGACTTTCGCCCAAAACATTGAACAAGCTGGGAGCCAAACGCGGCCCCAACAGAAAAAACAGGACAAGCAATGCCAAAAATCCATAGATTCCGTTTCTGAATCGGGGATTATCTATCCGCACTGGGATTAAACCCATACTCCACCCGAGTAAAGCCAGACAGCTTAGCCACCAATCAAAGGTTTGATTGGTAGCCAGAGTGTAAATCTGTCCGATGATGAAAACGGCCAAAACTGGCACAGCGAAACTCAGCCACCACCCTTGTTCGGCATAGTGACGCAGACGGGGGTTGTTGGAGAACTCCCCACGTAGGCTAAAAGGAATAGTATCCATCTTCAATTCGGGATGAATTTCCTTGAGCCATGCGCGGAAAGTAAATGGCTTAAAATAAACCCAATAGAGCAGGCGGGCGCATTCTGTAATATAAGTCCAGACTAAATTTAATCGTGTGGTCATCGCCTGTTTCCTGGGGTTAAGGTATTTGATAAGGAGGTTTATTTTGCCAGTGCCGTTAATTAATTATTGCACCAGTTCTGCCAATTACTGCTCAAGGTACTGCATACAATATTTTTTATTCTCTGCAATACTTCCGACCACGAAATTATTCCCAACATAGCTGAAATAATCGCACCAATCACCATAATCGTTATCCCAACACCAATCATCTGGCTAATAGATAGGTTGATGACATTATGAATCCAAATAAACCGAGAGAGATAGGTTTTTAGGTGACGCCAATCCCAATTTTTTATCACATCTTGGGGCTGGATGCCGTTGTTAAGCAGGGAGTCAAACTTGGCTTTTGCCCAGGGGATGTCTTTATCTTGTTGCCTTGCCTGCCAGAGGCAATATCCTGCCAATTGCAATCGATAAGGATGGCGCCCGCCCCATTGGAGCGCTTTTTCTTGATCTTCTACAATCAAGGCGGGTTTTGGCTCTTCTACGCTCAAGGCAGCGGAGCCTTTGGGCAATTTTACTAATTCGGCGGCTTCTGCTGGCGTAAATTCTTCTAATTTGAGAACATGACCCACATTGAAAAAGGAGGAGGTTAATGTCTGCTCTTGGCGATATACCTCCAAGTTTTTTAAGGTGGCGACAATCAGCATCAGATGAGAGTGATTGATTAGAGAATGCAGACTGTCATAAAAGCCGTTATCGAATTCCTCTGGATGTTGGAACAGGGCATCGAATTTATCCAAACAGAGGACCAGTAAAACCCCGCCTTCTTTGCAGGCTTTCACCGCTTTGGCAAAGGTCATCCCGTCCAAGGTGGTGTTTTGCCAGAGCCTTTGCCAGTGATGGTGTTGGCCATATTGCTCGACTATGGGATGGTCCTTGGCTGCGGTGGCGATGGCACGATAAAAACCTGCCTGGGTCTGGCAAGTAGCATCTTGTAGGTCCAGATAGATAACGGCATAGGGGGGGCGCTTTTTGCCCAGTTTGAGGAGTTGTGCGAATCTGCGGACAACTCCACCACCAGAGCCACGGGGAGGAAACCGATCGGGATTCCAGTATTGGAAAAAGCGATATAAAAGGGAAGATTTGCCAATGCGATGCTCCCCCACCAAACTAATGCTGGTGGGTTGGGGAGCCGTCATCCGATCTTTCATATCGTTTAGTTGAGCATCGCGACCGATAAAATATTTGGGGTCGTCGATTGTCGGTCCGGCAATAAACGGGCAGGAGTTGGGGGAGGGAGCAGACATAACCATCGCTAATTAGTGGTTATAGCATATGATAGCAGTGGCCAGAGATAAAAGGATTATGTAATTTTACTTCACAACTGGTAATATCAAGTCGGGTTAATTACTCATACATCTCCTAGCCCCCAGTGGCTGCCCCTACCAATACTAGCGTTGTTTAAAGGCATTTGATATCACAAATTGTGATAAAATTATGGCAGATAAAAGTTGAGCGCCCATGTGAGGAAGTGACGCCGATCGCACCAGGGAGAGTCCCGGCATCACATGGTTGCGTGTCGTTAATTACAGACTGGCAATGCCCGGTATCACTGCGCTTGGCGGCAAAATCCCCGAGGATAGAATTGCACCTATTGAAGTGTTCAGGGTGGTGTCAATGACATTATCTCAACTCGGTTCTACTGACCTTCTCCCCCAACTCAGAGGTGGAGAGTTACTCCGGCTGGCGAGCGATCGCGATGGCTGTCTGATTCTCTGCAAACCCTACCAAGCAGATTTATTAGGACCAGGTGCAGCAGTGGGGGGAGTGCTAGACTTTGACTGCTTTGAGGCGATCGCCATCGGAGATGTGGCACTGGTTCATCCCCAAGATTACGATGAGCGTAGCCAGTCCCTCGCCACTAGGCACCTCTGGCAGAGCTACAAACACAAACTACTCGAGTGTCAGCGGTTCCCCATGCAGCGGGCTGTAGGCATTTTAAACCTGTTGCGGCAGTATTTCGAGACTGATGATATCGTCCAGGAGATTCCCGATCGAGCTTTGGCTCTGTTGGTGGGGGTGTTACCGCCGACGATCGCCGCCGCCCGGTTGCAAAAATAACCCTTAATGATATAATCACATGAGGCGATGGGGCTCGCCACAACCGCCGGTCAGTAACTGACTTTTAGGCTGATGGCTCCTACTTTCCAGGCTAGCTGCTGGGAGAGTAGGGGTGTTGCCTTTGCCAAAGCCCAATCCTCACCTCCCAGTTAGCCAATCTCATCACAAAAGTCTCTGGGAGGACTGTTGAATGCTCACAAGTGTTTTGTGGATTCTCTTAACCGGCTTTTTTGTCGGTCAAATCGGGCGGCGACTGGGAGCGCCACCATTAATCGGCATGATTGTAGTCGGGATTATCCTCGGTCCACAAGTGGGGAATAAAATTACCCCAGAAGTGCTACAATCCGCCGATAATCTGCGCACAGTGGCGGTGATGATTATCCTAATGAAAGCAGGATTAGGGCTCGATCGGGACAAATTAGCCCAGCAAGGAACTGTAGCATTGCGCTTAGGAATATTACCCGCCGCCGCCGAAGCCATAGCCATTGCCCTCGCCGCCATGTTAATTTTTCATTGGGATTTCGCCACCGGCTTGCTTCTCGGCTGCATTATTGGCGCCGAATCCCCCGCCGTCATTGTTCCGGGAATGCTCCGCATCAAAACTCTCGGTTGGGGCGTCACCAAAGGCATTCCCGATGCCATTTTAACCGGTAGCGCCCTCTCAGACGTGATGCTCCTGTTAGTTTTCAGCCTCTTGCTCAACTTTTTAACTCAAGGCGCCGTTAACCAAATTAATCTGCCCTTTGGTCTCGCCATCAACGGCCTTTTCCTCCTCCCCTTGCAAGTTTTGATGCAAGTTGGTTTGGGTATTTTTATCGGCTACTTAGTGGCTCGCCTCATTGTCTCCCTGCTAGAGCGGCAAAACTGGATTCAGCATCCCGTACAAGATATCTTAATTGCCGCCAGTATCTCCTTATTTCTCGTCATCGCCTCTCAAAAATTCCCCATTTATTCCGGTTATCTAGCCGTGATGAGTTTGGGATTTTTCCTGATTGAGCTAGATGCACCTTTAGCGCGCAAACTTAGAGCCGGATTTGACAGTTTGTGGGTAGTTGCCGAAATTATCTTATTTGTGCTGTTGGGGGCAAATATCCAGCTAGATGTGTTAGAAAGTGTCTGGTTTACCGGCATCTTGCTGCTGGGATTTGGTTTGGTATGCGGACGCACGATTGGCTGGTATCTTTCCACCGCCGGGAGCGATTGGAATTGGCGAGAAAGGTTATTTTTGCTCCCCGGTAACTCCGCTAAAGCCACCGTACAAGCAGCTATAGGCGCTATTCCCCTAGCCGCTGGCATTAAAGGCGGGGAGATTATTTTAGCCATAGCCGCGCTGTCAATTTTAACCACTGCCCCATTAGGTGCTTGGGCAATTCCCACCTTTGCCCCCAAACTCTTGGAAAAGGGAGAAATCGACCCCACCAAAGTCAGCATTACCAGCAAAATGGTGTTTTTAGCCGCCGTAGATACATCCCCCCTAGCCCCAAAAGTGTTAAAGAAAGCGGCTGATTTGGCTCGCCGCAGTAATGGGGAGGTAATTGTCTTCCATGTGATGAATGGCGACAAGGAGGAAATCGCGCCAGATTTGGTAGATTTGGCCAAAAGGTTGCTCGCGGATATCCGCTATCGATTGATTACCGCCAATGGGGTGCCCGCCACGGAGATTATCCACATCGCTGAAGCCTACCAAGTGACAGATATCATTATGGGAAAACGGGGCGATCGACCAGGAGAAGAAGCCCCTCTAGGCTCTACTTCTCACACCGTATTAACCGCCAGTTCCTTCCCCGTGATTTTGGTGGAGTAATACCATTTGGTTTTTTAATTGTCACAGATATAGCGGGAACGCAGTTTGGTGAACTAATCAAAAACCTTGAGCTAACCAGTCGTCGGGGCAACCACGGGGGGATTGCCCCGACAATTTATGGCTAGTAGTACATCTCAAGTGGATGGGGCGATGAAAACGCCATCACTAACACTATGCTACCGGATTTGATATCATGCTCAGTCTAATCAGCTTCGCCCATGAGGGTAAATGCTGCCCAATCTCTGGGGTCGGGATGCTGTGCCATCATCTGTAACATGGCCTGTCGTAGGGCTACTGCTTTATCGGATTTTAACAGTAACTGACGATAAAACAGGGTCATCAATTCGGCGGTGGGAGCGTCGGGAACTGCCCACAAAGAGACTACTACCGCTGCTGCACCACCGCCAAGGAGCGATCGGGACAAACCAATCACCCCATCCCCAGTAATTCGACCCCGACCGGTATCACAAGCACTCAACACCACCAACTCTGCATTCAGATTCAAATTGGCAATTTCCCCCGCTGAAAGTAACCCATCATCCCCGCCAGAAGGAGCCAAAGCTACCGCTCCCGGTAAACCCTGCCCCTGGAAATCATCCAGCAACCCGTGAGTCGCCAAATGCACAAACCGCGCCTTGGGCATTTCTTGCACCACGATCGCCTTTGTCGCCGCACCCCCAGTGAGCAACTGCACCGCAAATTCATCGCCACTTTGCCCCAAAATTCCAGCAATTTCCTTGGCCTCTACCTCCGCTGCAGGTAAAGGAGTCAACTGCACTGGCGCATTGCCAAACTCAAACTGTACTTGCGGCATGGTGGGATTTCCCACTACCAACACTGGCGAGGAGGGCGTATTTTGCCACTTTTGTTGCAAATTCTGGGCGCGCTGTGCCGTTAAAGACAGCACTTGCATTGATGGTGCAGTGAGAATCGTATGTTTTTCAATCAAATATTTCCCCTGCTCATCTTGCAAAGCGGCAAACGGCACTAAAAACAACTCTTCCAACGGGATAAAAGTCACCCGCTCTTCGGGATTTGGCGGCAACAGGTCGGCAATGGGGGCGATGAGAATTTTGTATAAATTGGCATTCACATCTTTAGTGCTACCAGCATCGCTTAAAGGATTGCTACTTCCTAGGGGGGGATTTTCCCGCTCCGCACGCACGCGGCAAAAAGCCTCAAAACATCGAGCCATCTCTACGGCAAATTTAACTGCCCCATCTTTTTGCCGCCATAGGGGTTTCAGGTCAGCCCGCCGAAAGGCGATTTCTCCGGTTGGCTTCACCACCCAAATATACATTTCCGATTCCCAGACTCGCCGCCGCCCTTGGATATTGAATGGTTCTTTAATAATGGTATAAGTAACTAAAGTGGAATTGTGGGATTTGGCAATTTGCTTGATTTCGGCAATCTTCGGGGTTGGGGTGTTAAATTGCGGCTTGGTGCCAGTTCTTTGCTCTGGGATGCAATCTACTGCCTGGGTAGGACAGCCACCTCCTGCCTGATTTTTTAATAGTAGTTCGGCAAAGGCGCGGGCGCGTCCTTGTTCGGCGGCTTCCAAAGCGGCTTCGATTTCGTTTTGGGCGATGAGGACTTCTTGGAGGTTTTTGTAGATAAAAGTTTGGGTGTCAAACAGAGATACTTTGTTGAGGTCATCATCCCCCAATCCGGCGCGGATGGAGTCTAAGATTTCAATGCCCGATCGGAAATTTTTGGTGGCTTCTACCAGGTCACGGTTTTTGTAGAGGGCTTCGCCGAGATTATTATAGGCGTGGGCGAGAGCGAGTTGATCTCCCATTTTTTGGGCAATGGCTAAATGCTGCTGGTGGTAGGCTATGGCTTTGGGATAATCTTCTAACGCATGATAAGCGATGCCCAAGTTGCCTAAAGCCTGACCCTCACCCCGCCCGTCTTTGATCTGGCGCATCACTTGTAAGTGTTTTTGGTGATATTCTATGGCTTTGCCGTATTCCCCCAGAGAGAAATAAGCAATTCCCAGATTTCCCAGTGCCTGAGCTTCGCCGCGTTTGTCTTGATACTGTAGCGCCAGTTTTAAACTTTCATCTTGATATGAGATGGCTTTTTCATATTCTTTGAGAGAAATATAAGCGATGCCGAGATTTCTCAGGGCAGTTCCCTGCCATTCGGGGATATTTTTGCCGTCGATGAGCTGTAAACTTTCCTCGTAATATTCTATGGCTTTTTCATAGTTGCCTAGGGCAACGAAAACCGTACCTAAGCCTACCAGGGCTTGACCTTTGGCCGTGGGGTCTTGCCGACTAATGGCTATAGCCAGTTGCTGTTCGTGGGCTGTTAAGGCTTTGGCGTATTCTCCGAGCTGAAAGTAAGTGACTCCCAAATTGCTGAGGGTTTGCTCTTCAAATACGGGGTTTTGCTGCTGTCGTGCGGCGACTAAACTTTGCTCGTAGCAGGTGGCGGCTTTTTGATATTCCCGCAACACGCCGCCGATGCGCACTGAGTCCCAACAGGCGGGGACTTGCACAGAGGAGGCTCGCCGACTAGCACTGAAGTTGCTGGTAGTGGTGTTTTTGGCCACAAAATTGGATTCTACATCGGCATTTGGTTTCAATTCTGTTGGGGTTGGGTCTGTTGGTGGTTGGGATGTGGGACCGCGCACACCTCCATTACCCGAATCAGTCACTACTGGTACTGGTGCCACGATTGGTGGTCCGTCCACTGGCTGCGGTCTGTCTGGAACTGACACCACTGGGGTTGGTTCCGCCACTACTGGGGGTGTTACTGGCGGTTGTGTGACTGGTGGTTGTGCGACTGGTGGTTGCACCACTGGCGCTGGTTCTGGGATCACAGAGCCAGATATCGGGGGTGGCACTGGTTCTGGGATGGGGTTTGGCGTCAATGTCGGCCCCGGTTCTGGCGGTGGTGGGAGGGTTTCATCGGAAGGAAATAGCACGAAGGGGTTGAGGGGAGGCATTAACACTGGGGGACGATCGGCCACTGCTGTCCCTGTACCACCGCTGCTCCGGTTCAAGTCTCTGGCACTGTAGATAATACTCACGTTGCCGCCGTTAGAACTGACTCTGCCGCCTCGGAAATTAACCGCCGCATTTATATTGATATTGCCGCCGCCACCATCTACCGCACCCGCTCTAGTATCGATGACGCCTCTGCTGCTGGTAATGGCGATATTGCCGCCATTGCTGGAGACGTTGCTGGTAGTGACATCGCGATCGCCATAAATGGTGATGTTGCCGCCTTGAGAAGTTACGGCACTATTTCTCGTATTGATGCTGCCTTGACTGATGATTTGCACATCTTTTTTGGCGGCAATATCTCCCCCAGTGGTGAGGCTGTTACCCCCAGCATAAACGGTGACGCTGCCCGCTCTGACACCGCCGGTAGCTACATTGCCCTCCCCAGCATAAACACTGGTGCCGCCGGTGGGGCCGGTGGGGGAAATAATTTCAATATTGCCTGCACTGGTGTCAACATTTCCCTCCTCGCTAGAAACTATGATGCCGGTGTTAGTTGTGGCGTTGGTGCTGATGCGGATATTTCTGGCGGTTATGTCATTTTTACTGTTCAAGACCACACTACTGCCGTCGATGCCATCAATTGCGATATCCCCAGCATTGATACTGCCCTGGGTGCGGATGTTTACACCGCTACCAACACCAGCAATATTGCCAGTTTCCACGTCTTGGCCTGCATTTAAATTAGCATAACTGATGCCGCCGCCGTCGCTTTCTGGCACCAAAGGGAGGGTGATATTGCCTGTGGTGATCCTACCACCCGCGATCGCTTCCAGATTCTGTCCCGTGTAATTACCCAGAGTAATATTCCCTGCCGCTGTGATACCAGTGCTGCTGGAACTACGGAAATCTCTTGATGCGGTAAAATTCCCCCCGGTGTCAAAACCGACGCTGCCAGTAGCGCTAATTATATTAGCATTTATTTCTAGATTTTCTCCTCCCCGGAAGTAGTTTAGAAAACTCTGGGGCGCCGACATTTGAATATCAATTCCTGTGAGTTTTAGGGTGCCATCAGCGCTGATCAAACCATCCCGAACCTGCAAAGTTTCTCCCGCTTGCAGCTGGATATCGCCAGTAGCTTCGATTTTGGTATTAACTATATTCAGGTTTTGGTCAGCGGCGAGGGTGACATGGTTATAAGTCGATTCCGGTAATAAAGATGCTGACTGCTGTTGCTCCAACGTTTCTGTAACCATTGAGCCATTGCTCAAGTTATTACTATTAATCGTCACATCTCCAGCATCAACCCGAATACCAGAACCGGTTAACTGCACCGTGCCATCATCTAATATTTTTACTGTGGTAGCATTACCACCACCACCGGTGAGCAGTTGGGGTAATGTAGCTGGGTTGAAGAATGTATGATTGGGAACTGCACTAATTTCTAAAGTGAGAATATGTCCCGGTTGGCTGATGCGGAGGGTATTGCTACCGGGAACGGCTACCACGGTGAGGTTTCCTCCCGGAGCGGTGAGGCTACCAGTGCTTAGTACCGTCCCGCCGAGGAGGGTTAAGTCATTACCTGGTGAAACTGCCAATTCTCCGAGGTTGACAATTGCCCCTGGTTGTGCTATGGAAAAGTCCCAGGCGGTGGGTGTGCCGACTAAAGTGGCCCAGTTATTGTCACCTACGGCGTTAAACCAGCCACTATTAAAACCAATGGCGGTGGCGGTGGTGGCGGTAAATGCACCAGGAACATCTAAACGGGCATTTGGGCCGAACAGAATGCCCGCTGGGTTCATTAAAAATAGGTTGCTATTGCCGCCGGTGACTTGGATTAAACCGTTAATTAAGGAGGCTTCGCCGCTGCTTATGCGCCCAAAGATATTTTGGATGGTGGGGTTGGAGTTGAAGTTGGCTATTTGACCAGCATCGAGGTTGAATTTGATAAAACTGTGGAAGAGGTTGGCACCGTCGCCGGAGAGTTGACCGCCGGTGATGTTGATTTGGTTGCCGTTGGGGGTAACTTGGGTGTTGGTGCTGTTGGCTTCGGGGACGATCGTTTGGGCAGTACCCACGAGAGCTGCCAAAGGTAAGGGCAAAACAGCCAGGAGCAGAAGCCCGATTTTGTTCATATGATGGATGAGTAATCGTAATAGTAGGGTGGACATTCCCCGCAAGGTCGATCGTTCCCCGATGGAAGAGAATCTGCAGTTAGCTCAGAAACCCAAGCAACGCAAAAACCGGATTTCCTCACTAGAACCTGGTGGGGATGCAGTAGCTATCTGAGAAACCCGGTTTCTTGAAGACGAATTTTTTAACGATCCGGATCCACTCCCAATTCCCGCAACCGTTGCTCTAGTTGTGCAGCGCGAAGCCGCTCCGCTTCTGCTCTTTGGCGCTCCGCGTCCGCTCGTTGGCGCTCCGTTTGTGCCCGTTGGCGCTCCGTTTCTGCTTGTTGCGCTAGTTGTTCAGCACGAAGGCGCTCGGTTTCCGCTCGTTCACGATCGGTTGCGGCGACTTCTTCGGGCCAGGGGAGCATTTCTCCGGCGCTATTCCACCAGCGTAACCAATTCCCCGTGCGGTTGTTACCGGTTCCCCACCAAATGCCTAACAATAACTCTAGTCCGGGAATCCAATATCGACCCGCTGAAGAAGGCGTTTGAATTTCATATCCTTGTGACTTTAAGGCGTAAACTTCTAATCTCGCGGTTTCGGGTTGAAAAATTACATAAATTGGCACTTTAACCACTTGTTCGTAAAAGTACCATTTGCCAACCCGAGACTGAAATTCCATTGAGTATTCTTCCCCATAGTTTTCTGAGAGGAATTCCATCACGATTAAGGGAATTGGGCCTTCAGTATGGGGGGTGTAGCTCCGCCGAGGATATGGATGTGGCCAGGGGTCAACGGGACGCACGTACATCCAATCGGGGGCTTTCACAATGATGCGGTTATTAATCCCGGCACAAAGGACAAAATTTGTGGTAATTAAAGCGTCTTTGGATAACTCCAGAGTCAGGGCTTGGCGCAGAGCATTTGCTAATAAAGGATGTTCTGTATTTTCTCGGGGGTCATCTGGTAGGATAAAGTCATCTGGGAGGATTGGCCAGGTAATTGTTATCGGAAAAGTTAGGGGCTGATGAGTGGCAGTCATGTGATTTGTCCTTTGTCCTTTGTCCTTTGTCCCTTATTATTTTACCAATCACCAATGACTAATGACTAATGATAAAAATAATGCCATGAGTCGGATGGGACTCATGGCATGGTTGTTTCACCCTGATTGATGGCTTCTTTGATTTGTCGGGAACAGTAGGTAAGCCGAGCAGAGGTATATATTGCTTTAGGCTTACCTGCAGCCCCTGTTTTGGCCTCTGGCTCAAGCTGTTTTGCTGCTGTTGGGCAGCTTTGGCTCGGTTTTGGGGGTTTGGTGGTGGAAGCGAATTCCCAGGAAGATATCGTAAACGAAGTTGAAAAAGTCTTTTCCCTGGGTCAAACCGAGGCAAAGGGGACTGCCTTTGGCTTCTAGGAGGGGTTTGGTGGCGTGGTAGGCTCCTTGGTAACGATACCAGGGGATGGAGGGCCACAGGTGATGGATTAGGTGGTAGTTCTGACCCAAAATCAGGATGTTGAGCAGCTTCCCGGGATAAATGCGGGCATTTTTCCAGCGATCGCGCTCGACAAACGGACGGTGGGGGAGGTAGTCGAAAAACAACCCCAAGGCGATACCTACCACTAACGCGGGGGAAAACCAAAAATTGAGAATGTAACCGAGAAAGTCGTAATGGACGGCGGCGCATACCACCACCACTACCACCATCCGGCTCAAAAACCACTCTAAGAGTTCCCAATTACGCCATAGACGGCGTTTGAAGAAAAACACCTCGTGGTAGAAAAAGCGAGCCGCGATCGCCCACAGAGGTCCACCCGTGGAAACAAAATGGTCTGGGTCGTTCTCTGGGTCGTTCACGTTGGCGTGATGCTGCATATGGACGCGGGTAAACACCGGGAAGGCAAAGCCCAACATCAAGGCGCTACCGTGACCCATAATCGCATTCACCAGGCGTGACTGGTGCGCTGCGTGGTGGGAAGCATCGTGAATCACCGTCCCCGCCATATGCAAAGCTAGGACGTTAATGGCAAAGCAGCACCAAGCTGGCCAATTCCAACTCCAATAACCAATTACAGACAGCACCACTAAAGCCACAGCGGCCAAAAACATCCCCAGGGTGGGATTGAAGTTGCCAGCAGGGGGACCGAGAAACTCTTTCGGTACGGTCAGGGGCAGCTGAGCCTCCGACATTGCACTATCTACTCCTCAATGCGAAATTTTGCCTAGTATAAGGCAGGCAAAAACTAATATAAACTTTTGTGAAGCCATTTGTACCACCGGGATAATTGTATAAGTAGTATTTATGAAGCAGAGAGTTTTGCTCAAACAACTGCAATTAAATGAGAAACTAGCTTAAACTTCATCCCGCCACCATCTATCCCCACGGATTTCTGTTCATGCAAACGCGCAACTTTCGCCATCGGACCAAGATTGTGGCCACAATCGGTCCTGCAACCAGCCAACCCGACGTACTCCGCGCCCTAATTGAAGCCGGAGCCACCACTCTGCGTCTGAACTTTTCTCACGGTAGTCACGATTTACACCAGCGCAGTATCCGCCTGATTCGGCAGATATCTTTCGAGCTGAACCAGCCCGTGGGGATTTTGCAAGACCTGCAAGGGCCAAAGATTCGCCTAGGCAAGTTTGAGTGCGGTTCTATCTACCTGCAAAAAGGCGATCGCTTCATCCTTACCAGTAAAGAAGTCTCCTGCAACCAGGAAATCTCCTCTGTCACCTATGAACCCCTGGCCGATGAAGTGCCCGAAGGTGCTACTATCCTTCTGGACGATGGCCGGGTGGAAATGGTGGTGGAGAAAGTGGACCGCTCGGCTCGTGAACTCCACTGCCGCGTGGTGGTGGGTGGCACTCTCTCCAACTCCAAAGGGGTCAACTTTCCCGGAGTCTATCTTTCCATCAAAGCCCTGACGGAAAAAGACCGTCAAGACCTCTTGTTTGGTCTTGACCAAGGGGTGGACTGGGTGGCTCTCAGCTTTGTGCGCAACCCGCAAGATATTCTGGAAATCAAAGAGCTGATATCCTCTACGGGCAAACACGCCCCGGTAATTGCCAAAATTGAAAAACATGAGGCGGTAGAGCAAATCGATGCCATTCTCTCCCTCTGTGATGGGGTGATGGTGGCTCGGGGTGATTTGGGGGTGGAAATCCCCGCTGAAGAAGTGCCGATCGTGCAAAAACGAATTATCGCCACGGCCAACCGTCTGGGCATCCCGGCGATCGTCGCCACCCAGATGCTCGATAGTATGGTCAACAGTCCCCGCGCTACCCGTGCGGAAATCTCGGACATCGCTAATGCGATCCTCGATGGCACGGATGCGGTGATGCTTTCCAACGAAACCGCTGTGGGTAAATATCCCGTGGAAGCTGTAGCCACAATGGCGCGGGTGGCGGCGCGCATCGAACATGACCAGCCGATCGGTCAATTCACCACCCATGACACGGTGCGCTCTATTCCCAACGCCATCAGCCTCGCCGTGGGCAACATCGCCGAACAATTGCGCGCCGCTGCCATTATGACCCTCACCAAAAGCGGCGCCACGGCTCGGAATGTCTCCAAATTCCGCCCCCAACCCCCCATCCTGGCGGTCACTCCCCATGTGGATGTCGCCCGTCAGCTCCAGCTCGTCTGGGGCGTGAAACCCCTCCTCGTCCTCGATTTACCCTCCACTGGTCAAACTTTCCAAGCCGCTATCAACGTGGCTCTGGAAAAACACGTTGTGGGGGAAGGGGATTTGGTGGTGATGACTGCAGGCACTCTTCAAGGCGTCTCCGGTTCCACGGATTTAATTAAAGTGGAAGTCGTGACCTCTATCCTCGGTAAGGGTATCGCCCTCGGTCAAGGATCCGTCAGCGGTCGCGCTCGCGTGGCTCACAGCGCCCTGGAAGTGGGCAACTTCAGCCCTGGGGAAATTCTCGTCACCTCCCGCACCAGCGCCGATTTTGTGGAGGCGATGCGCAAAGCCGCAGGTGTCGTCACGGAAGAGGAAAGCCTCACCAGTCACGCCGCCATTATCGGGATGCGTCTGGGCATTCCGGTGATTGTGGGGGTAAAAAATGCCACTAAGGCAATTCGCGAAGGTGCCATCCTGACTCTGGATATGGAGCGCGGTGTCATTTATTCTGGCGCCGTGGGGAGCGATCGCTCTGAAGTCGCCCTCACGGAGTAGGGGAGTGTGGGGAGTGTGGGAAGTGTGGGGAGTGTGGGGAGTGTGGGAAGTGTGGGGAGCGTGGGGAGTGTGGGAAGTAATCTTCCCCCTCCTCCCCATCTCCCCCCTCCTCCCTCTCTTCCCCCTCCTCCCTCTCTTCCCTCAAACTCCCTTAAATCCTGCTTCCATATCCATGTTTTTAACCTTGACCTCAATGGGGGCGATTTTTTGCCGTAATCCAATTTGGTTGATAGCGATGCCAGCTAAAATTAAACTCCCACCGATGTAATGCGCCGTTGTGGGCAGTTCTCCTAACAGCAAATACGCCGCCAATATCCCGGCGATCGGGCTAAAAGAAGTGGCCATCGATACATCCGATGCCCCCGCTTTTTTCAAACCATTAAACCACAATAACTGACCTCCCACCACAATCACCCCCCCATAAAACAACATCCATTGCCACAACAGCGGTGAGAAGACAGTAACAAAATGATTCACTCCATACATTTGCACCACAATTGCCGCAAATACCGCCGTTCCCACTGCCGTCCTAAAAATACTGAATATCCCTAAAGGAATCTGCTTCAGGGTAACTTTACTGATAATCGTAGAAATCGCCAGCGCTACTGCTCCTTTCAGTGCCATCAACTCACCTTTCCCCACAGTAAAACCCATCCCCATTTCTCCCATATCCCCTGCAGGCTGTTGCAGCAAAATCGTGAGGATCACCCCCACGAATGAAACCGCCGCCCCCGTCACTACCCAGCGATTTACCCGCTCCCCCAGCAAAATCACCGATAACGCTAGAATCAATGGCGTTTCTATGCGCCCAATTAATACTACGTTATTCACGGTAGTTTGAGACAAAGCCATGAAGGTTAAAGATGGCGCCAACGCTACGGAAAGGATTGCTGTCGCACTCAAACCTAGCCAATGTTTGCCCGAAAGTTTCTTGATATTGCTGATGTGCCAATGCTTGCCATAAATCGCCACTAACACCATGAGAGCAACGATATTGCCCACAAATAAAACATTACAAAATGAAATAGGATTTTTCCCTGCAATCGGGTTTTGCTCCCCAATCTGCGTAAGCTGACGCACTATAGAACTCGCCGTGGCAAAAATAATCACCGCTAGCAATAAGTACGCCCGTGCGGGAATTTTATCTCGGAAATTCGCTATTTTAGTAGCTATAGATTCCATAATCATCTGATGTCCGACATCCTATGGGTTGCTCAACTCAGCTTAACCCATCAAATGATAACTTATTGTTAATCGGCAATAATTGGAGGTAAGATGCTCAACGACAAAAAGCAAATTTTCGGCTGGGTGATGTACGATTGGGCGAATTCCGCCTACGTTACCACCGTCACCGTCGCCTTACTTCCTGCTTATTTTGCTGGGGCGATCGTCCCCGAGGGCGGCATCACCATAGGCGGCACTACCTACAGCGCCACCGTCCTCTGGGGACTTACCATCAGCTTTTCATCTTTTTTCGTCTTCATTTTTGCCCCCATATTAGGCGCCATCTCCGATTTCTCCGCCGCAAAAAAGAAATTTTTAATGACTTTTTGCTACACCGGTAGCGCCGCCGCCTGTTTGCTCTTCTTTTGTGGCCCCGGTGATATTTGGCCAACCATAATATTATTTAGTATCGCCCAAATTGGCTTCGTAGGAGCCAATATTTTTTACGATGCCTTTCTCCCAGAAATCGCCTCAGAAGATAAAATGGATTGGGTTTCCGGGTTAGGTTTCGCTTGCGGATATGTGGGGGGAGGATTGCAATTTGCCCTGGCCCTCGCTTTAATCGCTTTAGGAGATAAAATCGGCATATCCCCAGGAATGGCAGCCCGAATAGGGATTTTAATGGCAGCTCTGTGGTGGGGTGGTTTTTCTATTATATCACTATTCTATTTAAAAGAAACAAAAAATTCTGAAACTTTGCCCCCAGAATATCGCCATCTCCCTCAGTGGCTGGCATTTATCCGGGTGGGCATAGTGCGCCTAGTGGTAACGATGAGAAAAGCGGGACGCTTCCGGCAACTATTACTATTTTTGGTGGCATACATGATTTACACCAATGGCATTCAAACTGTCATCAGTATGGCCACCATATTTGGCAAAGAAGAGCTAAAATTTTCCAATACTGTGCTGATGTTAGCGCTTTTAATGATTCAGTTTATCGGGATGATAGGGGCGCTAGGCTTTAGCAAGCTGGCTGAACTAATTTCAGCCAAAAATGCTTTAATTATCACTTTGATTGTCTGGTCATTTGTGGTGATTTACGCCTATTTCATGCAATCGCCCAGTGAATATTTTATCATGTCAGTGTTTGTGGGGTTGGTTCTGGGTGGGGCGCAATCTCTCAGCCGCTCTTTATATGGGGCAATCATTCCCGCTCAAGCAGCAGCCGAGTTTTATGGGTTTTACTCGGTGTTTAATAAAGGTTCGGCGATTTTGGGGCCTCTAGCATTTGCCCTCATCCGCCAGTTTACCGGAACGGCACGCAATTCTATTTTAGGATTGATTGTGTTTTTTATTTTGGGGTTGATTTTGCTGTTGTTTGTAGATGTAAATCAGGCTAAAGCTACGGCTCGTGGGGAAAGTTGAAGGAATTATCGTAAGGACACGGCAATGCCGTGTCCTTACCAGCAAATGCACCAAAATATTGGGGTTAAACCGATAAATTCTGGGTGCCGATTAATAGCTATCGTTTGACATATGTTTCAACCCGGCCATCGGCGCCACTTAAAATCAGAGAGCCACAATGGGGACAGCGCCAAAAAGTCTGCGTTTTTTCTGCCCATAAATCGCTAAAAATTGCTATTTTTGTTGGCAAATCTGGATAAGCCATCGTCTTTTCTAAGCCTTCATTTAGCAATTCATCTACTTGAGCTGATGGCAACAATTCAAACTCGTTCTCATGGCTAATTTCTGAGATATTTAGGATATGCGAGCAGTTGCCACAAACAATTTTAGGCATAATTTTATCTTTCCCTATCCACAATAAGTTGACATGATTTTGTAATAATAATCCGCTGGATTCCTGAACCTCCTATTCCTCCGAAAACTCTAGCAGGAATATGCTGCGCTTCTGCATCGGATATCGCCGTATCCGCCGGTAGCTCAACGTGAACCGTCGGCGTTTGACTTCCTTTCTTCTTAATAGCACGGATTATCGCTTCAACTGAGGTCGTATTTGTTGGATGATATAAGTCAACATTGCCAATGCCATCAACTAAAATATCTGGGGTGCGGACGTTAGGAGTGTTATCCGGATTGAGAAACTTGACATTTAACCCTTGTTCGGTGTAGTAGGAGGCTGACTGTAGTTCCTTTGGGGAAGGATTAGCACCCGATTCAATGGTGATGTTTCCCCCAGATGGTGTAGAAACGGACAACGTAAATTAAAGACCTCCTGTTGAGATTTTTTTGCTAGATAGCTGTTTGTGCCTATAACCGAGGATGAAGTTTGATATAATTATAGCAATATCCCGAGAAATTATCGGAAGAAGGTTTCTTAATTTCCCGCAACCCAGCAACCTGCTGCACCAAAATCTTGGTTGGGAACCGACCAATTCGGGTAAAACCCCCCCACCCCCGTAGGGACACGGCAATGCCGTGTCCTTATCAGGGAATTAAATGCCCTTTGGGGTGAATTATGTGGCAATTCTCAGGGTGAGAATAACGGTGGTTTTCAGGGTTTTGGGGGCTCGCCAGGTGAGGATTAATCGCCGGATAGCTTCGATTAAAGGTTGGACGTTGACGGTGGCAGCGTCATCCCCCACCAAATTCCCTTTCTTCCGTCGTTTACTCCCCTCAACTTCAAACACCAAATCGCCGATGACTTCCACATCCTTGTTGTCTGTGAGGGTGGAGGCAGAATCATCCACCATAATCCCTTTCACCCGTCCCTTACTCACCTGGAATTCCAACACTAAATCGCCACTAAATCCGGGCGGAAGTTGGAGAGACTCCAGATGTTTCGTCAGCAAGGAAATTGCCGCCTCATCTAATCCCGTTGCACTGACAATTTGCCAGGGAACCGGTGGCGACGCTGGCGCTTCCATTTCCATATCTTCCTCAACCGGCTCAAAAGCGCGGGCAAATGACTCCAGCTTCGATTCCACATTGCTTGTTATGCGATTGAACTCCATCTCCGTAATTGGTGACAAGAAAGCACTAAAAGTAGATTTTGTTTGCTGCACTGCCATAGCAGGCTTTACAGTCATCCCCGGAGCCGCAGCCACAGCCCCAAAAACTCCCTGATAACTCACATCTTCCGGCATTTCCACAGGCACTTGCACAGATACAGAATCATCATCAGGATTCACCCGCACATCATCGCTCACCGCCACAAAAGCCGTATATTGCGATAACAATTGATAAGCCAGAGCCGTATCCGTCACCGCTGTGACACCAGATTTAGTGTCACCGCTCACCATTTGATTCATTAAATCTTTGATGCGATCGCGTCCCCAAAGCTGGGCAATAGCAGGGTTCCCCTGTGTGGCAAAGTTTAGCTCAAAACTTTGCTGATACCGCGAACCACCCGCAGCTACCCCAGAAACCTGTAGTTTGCCACTCCGTTTATCCGTCTTGCGTCCGAACAAAACCAACGGTTGCTCTGCAAACAAATCTGGCACAAAGGCAGGATAAATCACCGGTAAGTCTCCCTCACCTTCCCACTGCCATTGAATATTTGCCAAAACCGGATTATTGATTTGGCGGAAAAACTTTTCTACCACCTCATCCACAGGCTCATCTTGGCGGATAATGCGCGATATCCCCCGACCAATTTCCGCAATTCGGTTAATCAAAAACCGATTTACCGAACTGCCCGCCCCAAAACTGTAAAGACGATTCCCAGATTTCAGATTTTGCTGCACTTCTGCCAAAATCTCATTCTCATTGCCAATATAACCATCGGTTAACAGCACAATACTCCGCAACCGTCCGGGGTCAGTCACCGGGAAATTCAACACAGCGCGAATCCCCCGCAGCAGTTGCGTTCCCCCATCAGCGGTTAACTTGTTAATATATTTGATGGCTTGGGAGCGATTTTGGGGATTATTCGCCAAGGGAACTGGTGAGAGTTGTTGAGTGGTATCGGCAAAATCGATAATCGTGAACGTATCATTAGGATTTAGTCCGCTAATAAACCGGCGCATTAATTCCTGACATTGTTGCAGGGGCGCCCCGTTCTGAGAGCCAGAAGTATCGATGAGAAACACCACATCTTTCGGCACTAATTCATTGGGGCGATACTGCACAGCGGGAATCAGATAAACCGCGAAATGTCCCCCTTTTTCGTCTGCTTGCGTCATCACCGTAGCTTGAGTATTATCTCCCGCCACCTGATAGCGCAAAATTAGGTCTTTATTGGGGATAGTATCACCCCCTGCCAAGTTGACCCGCACTATCTGGTTTTCCCGGACAATCTGGATTTGGTGCGAGGGAGAACTTACCTCCCGAATTTCCACCCCAGCATCAATTGCGACGGTTACATTAATGTCGTGACGAGAACGAGTTCCTGGGGGTAAAATTGGGGCATTGAGTCGCGACGCATCTGGCACCAAATCTGTGTCCTGATTTTGGGTCATGGGTGCAGGTGCAGAGCCACTGGCGCCAGCGTTTTCCTCAATGGGGGTTCCGGGAATGTACCGGGGGCCAACTACCATTGGGAAGACAAACTCGTAATCCCCGCCTTCAAATTTCAGTTTGTCGCTATAGCGAATAATCACATCAATCTGCTCTCCCGGTTTGATGTTGGCGAGAGATTGAGTAAAAATGTTATCCCGTTCCTGTTCTAAAAGTCCAGCGGTGCGTCCCTGCTTTTTAGCTTGTTCGTAGATTTGCTGGGCTTCTTCCCGTTTTTTGATGCTGCCTTTAATGGTTTTATCACCGATGCGAATCAGCATATCATCCACCGCCGCTTCATCTGGGAGGGGGAAGATATACACTGCTTCTAGGGTAGTGGTGAAGGGATTTTCAAAGGTCTGGGTAACTTCCACTCGGGACAGGTTCCCCGTCACCTGTGCTTGCACATCGGTGTGCTTGAGGGGAAAGGCGAGTTGCTGTTGGTCGGCGGTTTTAGCGTACAAACCACCAGGATTTTTCACGGTCTGAGTCATAGGAGCAACCTCCGTTTGGTCTGATGTCTCTAGTTTAGCTCGGTGGCTCTGGGAAAAATGCTCAGTTTGATGCTCACTTGATGCTCACTTGATGTTCACTTGGTGTTCAGTGGTTGGCTCAGGAGATTATTTTTGAGATATGCTTGCTTTTTCATGGAGGATGTGGTAACTTCAAAGTTGGAGCTGACAAAAAATATGTGAGCATCAAGTCCTGTTGTAGCTGATGCTGGTTTCAGTTTATAATTGGTTGGTGCCGAGACGGAAATTGGCAATGGTTGGGTTAAAATTGCGCGGGTGTGTTATGATGATTATGCAAAACCGAGGATTATGCTGTTGATGTGTTATGAGCATTACCGAACTTATCCCTACCTTACAAAGCCTATCTCGTGTAGATAAGCTGAAAGTGATGCAGTTTCTTGTGGAAGAATTAGCCAAAGAAGAAAATGCAGGGCTGCAACCGGGCGCAACATATCCAGTTTGGTCGCCGTATAATTCCCACGATGCCGCCCATAAATTAGCTAAATTGCTAGAAGAGGATAGAGAGGATGCGCCTGTTATTAGAGCTGTCTCCTCACCAATAAACAGCCCGATCGGGCATGATTGAGATAATTCTAGCTCTCACTCAAGATATCTATGTCCAATTCCCTGAAAGCATCAAAAACCGGACTAGCTGTGGTAGAACGCACCCGCCAGCGTCTGGGGTGGACGAAAACCAATACATCTCGCTGGTGGGAGTCGGCCCATACCTCCAGAGCGACGCTCCGCCGGTTTTGGCAGGGTGAACGCATCCAACGGGATATTTTTATCGCTATTTGTGAGGCAGTTGGCATTAGTAACTGGGAAGAAATTGCCGAGCCAGAGACTTTAGACTCTGACCCAAAACCCAACCACACTACAAGCCAAATTCACTGGCAAGAAGCGCCAGATATCGACAGCTTTTTTGGCCGCACTCAGGAATTAGAGCAGCTCCACAATTGGAGCATAACACAACAATGTAAATTAATCGCGATTATCGGTATCGGCGGCATTGGCAAAACTGCCCTTACTCTGGCTTTAGCAGACCGCATCCAGGATAACTTTCACTGCTTAATTTGGCGCACATTTACCCATTCCCCCTCCCTCCTTTCCGTCCTCCATAGCCTCCTCGCCACTTTCAATCAAACCCCAGTCCCAGACATTCATCAGGCTATCAACGAAATAATAAACAATCTGCAACAACGCCGCTGCCTAGTCATCTTAGATGGTTTAGAAACCGTTATCCACACCAGTGAATATAGTCAATTTATCTCACAATTAAGCTGCCAGCGCCATCAAAGCTGCATTATAATTACCAGTCGGCAACAACCACCAAACCTGGATTTTGACGGCCAAACTATTCGCTGCTTGCCACTGCAGGGATTGGCCAAAGCCGCTGCTTTAGAATTATTGCAATCTAGAGGATTAACTGGTCAAAAAGTGGGGATATCTGCTTTAATTCAGCTTTATCGCGGTAATCCCCTGGCTCTCAAAATTGTCACTCCCTTAATTCAGTCTGTATTTGGGGGGAATATCGCCGAATTTCTCAATCAAAACACCTTGGTGATGGGCGATCGCCTCCGCCAAATCCTCCACCAGCAATTACAGCCACTGTCCCCATTAGAGCGAGACATCCTTTACTGGCTAGCCATCTGGCAACAGCCCATTTCCTTCCCTCGGTTGCAAACCCATTTTCTCATCTCCCCGGACCCAGGAGCTGTTTTAGAAGCCATCACCAGTTTAGAGCATCGCTCATTACTAGAAAAATGGTATCATCTAGAATCATCTTCATTCACCCTGCAACCCCTGGTGATGAAAGCTGTTACTGATGAATTAGTCGATCGGGCGGCTGCAGAAATTCAGCAAGTCGTCCAAAGCCAAGATATGGCGCATTTTCAGGTACTGCGAACCCATTGGTTATTGCGCCCCGGGACAGACGATATCGTAGGCGATCGCATTTTACATCACCTCCGGGATAAATTGTGGCGGTTGTATGGTGCCACCCTCCCCGAAACCCTAGAAAAAATCTTATTACTACTCACCGATAAACCCCCAATCGCTATCGGCTATATCAGCCACAATCTCATAGCGTTACTAAATTAGCATTTAAAATATCGGCAAATCCAAAACAAATCCCGGTAACACCGTCTCCCCAGACAAACTCGCCGGAAGCGAAATAATTTCTACTGCTTGATTATCCCGATAAATTGCTACCTCCTGCTCTTGCGGATTCACCAGCCAACCCAATTTTAACCCACTATTCAGATACTCCTGCATTTTATCCCGCAGGGGTGGCATGGCATCCGTCCGCGATCGCAGTTCAATCACAAAATCAGGACAAATCGGGGGAAATGCTTCTTGTTGCTCTAAGGTTAAGGCTTGCCATCTTTCTAAGCTGACCCAAGCTGCATCCGGCGACCTATCCCCGCCATTAGGCAGACGAAAAATCGTAGCCGAACTAAACACTATCCCCAGTTTAGTTTGCCGGTTCCAGATAGTCAAATCGGTAATCAAATCAGCTTCTCTATGGCCACTCACCCCGCCCACTGGTGGCATAATTATCAGTTCTCCTTTAGCCGATCGCTCCAACTGCCAATCGCGATTTACCTGACACAGACGATAAAATTGATCGTCCGTAAGTCCCACATTCTCTAAATTTAAAATTATCGCGGTCATCTTCATTTAACCTTGATAAAAAATCTGGCAATTACCGCTAAATTATGTTATAATTTCACCGGCTGATTAGTAGTAGCCGATAGTTTCGCCGCCTCAGCCAGAATAAGAGATTTTCTGCCATCATCCCCGCCCACCAACGGCGACACACCTTTAGTAATTATATCAACAAAATGGTCAATTTCTCGCTGGTAAGCGGCGGCGTATCTTTCCAAAAAGAAATGCAGCGGTTTATCCCTACTAACGCCGTTAGCGGTGGCTAATTCTACAGTGGTGGGAGTGTGGTTGCCAGCCTGCACCATCCCCGCCGAACCAAATACCTCGATGCGCTGGTCGTAACCATAGACAGCGCGGCGACTCACATTAATATGACTAAGTTTGCCGCTCATAGTTTTGAGGATAATCATGGCGGTATCGGCATCGCCCAGTTGGGCAATTTCTGGATTCACCAAACAACTGGCAGTAGCAAAGATTTCCGTAGGTTCTTCTCCTAACAACCACCGCGCCATATCAAAATCATGGATGACCATATCGGCGAAGATGCCGCCAGAAGTTTGGAGATATTCTAGGGGCGGGGGGGCGGGGTCTCGGCTGGTGATGTTGACCATTTCTACTGAGCCAATTTGCCCTGCTTTTACTGCTGTATGCAGTTGGCTAAAACTGGGGTCAAAGCGACGGTTAAAACCGAGGAAAAAGGGGACGCCAGCGGTTTTTACAGCGGCGAGGGAGTCGTCTAGCTGCTGTAAGTTTAAAGCGATCGGCTTTTCGCAAAAGATGGCTTTTCCGGCGCCAGCCGCTTTAATGATTAAATCTGGGTGGGTGGGAGTCGGAGAGGCGATCGCCACAGCCTGCACCTCCCCATCCCCCAGAGCCACATCCGCAGACACCGCCGCTGCTCCATATTTCGCCGCCAGGGTAGCAGAGCGGTTTGCATCCTGCCCCCCCACCACATAGCGCAACCTTACCGCCGGATGGTGGGCGATATTCGCCGCGTGAATTTCCCCAATTCTTCCCGCACCAAACAACGCCATCTCGATCGCCATTTCCCCATCCCCAGATAATACGAGCAGCCAGCAGACCAAAAACAACACAGGGGCGCTGTGACTAGCGCCCCCGAAAACTATCCCAAATGACTAGATTAAACAGCCACCTTAACGGGAGCATGAGCGGCGCACTTTTCCACCCACTCTTCAAATATCTGGCGCTGCACAAACAAATCGTGCTGCACAGGAGTGCCTACAGGCACTTCCGGCGACTTGAAGAACATCGAGAGCTGGGTAAGCGGACCGTACTCACCTTCACGCATAGACACCGCCATCAACCGAGCCAAGTCTAGAATCAGAGGCGCAGCGAGAATGCTATCCCGGCAGAGGAAATTCACCTTAACCTGCATGGAATAGCCGAGAAAACCATCCACATCGATATTGTCCCAGGCTTCCTTATTATCCCGGCGGGGGCGGTAGTAGTGGATATAAACTTGGTGGTCGTCCACCTCGTAGCCGAGAATGTTATCTAGACAACTTTCCTTGCTGGTGACTTTAGTATTGCAAGCATCAGGCTCACTGAGAGCTTCCCCATCCCTGTTGCCAAGGATATTGGTGCTAAACCAACCCTGTACCTGCAAACCTCTGAGCTTAAACATAGGAGCCAGAGCCGTTTTCAGCAGAGTTTGACCGGTTTTACCATCCTTCCCCGCCAAAGGCACCCGCTTTTGGTTAGCTAGTTCCAGTAAAGCGGGGATAGTGGCCAAGTTGGGAGTAAAGTTCACATAACCGGCACCTTCGAGGATTGCGGCACAGGCGTATTCCATTGAGGGGGTAACGCAAGGGTCGCCCTTGGCGCAGGCAGTTTGGAACTGCTCCAAGGATTCGTAGTTAGCGGACCACGCCGGAGTTGGCTGAGTGGACATACAATTGACCACCACCACCCAGTCCACTTGATTTTCTGCCCGGAATTGCCGGATATCTTGGCGCAGCTTTTCTATGCGACCGCCGAACTCGTAATGGCCATTAGTAGTTTCCGTATGCTTTGGGGGTACAAGTATGGGGCGCATCCCCTTGGTGGCGGGGGAGACATCCCGAATATCCGTATCAGTGAGTACCTGGTGGGTGACGAGAGCCTCTCCGATCGTTTCGGGAACCACATCCCAACCTGATATAACTGTATCGGCCAAATCGGGAGCCCCCAGTTTGCTGCCCACCGTAATCCCGCTCGGCTCAGTTGTTTCGCAAATCATGCCCAGTCTGGGACGCAGGCCCCTAGTCATCAGATCCAGCGCCGCGACAACCGTGGAACTGATTGCCCCGCCGTAGCCCGCTATTAAAATACCCAGTTTGTTACCCATGTGCTATCACGCCGACGTTTGCTTTAATTGTGATTCTTAAATAATGGAATTTATCATATTTCACACATTTTGTCAATGGTTAGGGAGAATTTAAGGAAAAAAAAACTGAGAGTCCCTGTCCCTCCCCCGACCAGACGATGCCCCGCCCCTTTCCCCCCAGAAATCTGGTTTCTCAGCCTACAGTGTAGTGGCTAAATCATAAGCAGCCAGAAACCTCCCCCCCAGAAACTGGGTTGGTTATCGTGTCATTAGTCACTTGTCATTTCTCCTTTTTCATTTAAAGGACAAATGACCAAGGACACCAGGTTTTTACAATGGCAAGAACTGCTTCAAAATTTCTCCTGGCGGGCGATCCCAAGTATCAACATGATGGTAGATTAGACTTTCACTGTTGAGTTTATAAGTAGAATAGCCGTTAAATAACAGCCTGGTTTTCCAGGGTAAACGCAGCACCCCCCGCACCGTCCAGGTAGCGATAATCTCGTCATCTGTGGCCTGGATATCATGCAAATCAAAATGTAATTCGCGAAAAAACAAGCGCCCGTGAAAGCGCAGAGTCCAAAAGATAATCCGGTAGTTTAATTTACCTTTAAAAGTGTTTACGGGGTCTTGAAAATAAATATCGTCCGTGTAGATATCGTAGGAGATATCCCGCTGAAAAAGACTGGGCAAATCCGCTTGCAGAGTTTTCACCACTTGGGATACAGAAATTTGACTCAGACTCAACCTCAGCCCCCCATTGACACGATCGCTGTTTTTATCCCCCCTCCCGGCATTACGCCGTTTGTGGGAATCCGCTAAGATAGCTAAGCACATGGTAGCGCGCAGCATGGCCGGTGTCGGGGTGGGCGCAGAAAAACTCGTTAACCCCCCCAACCAATTCGATCGCCCCACCAGGAGCCGCGAAAATGCCAGCCTCCGGGCGCCCACCGCGTCCAGTCAGGACGGCCACATCACATACCTCTGCCTACCACGGGAAAGGAGCTTCAATTAATGGTAATACTCAATGCAAACACAACCCCGTCAAAACTGGCTCTGGAATTGCCGCCTCTACCTTTGGCAAGACCCCTGCTGGCGATCGGACACGGGACCAGGGACGACGAAGGACGCCAGAGCTTTCTAGATTTTGTCAACACCTATCGGGATTTAGACCCCTCCCGCCCCGTAGTGCCTTGCTTTCTGGAACTCACCGGCCCAAGCATTCAAGAAGGCATTGATTGGTGCGTCGCCCAAGGATATCAGCAAATATCCGCCCTAGCAATCCTATTATTTGCCGCTCGGCACAATAAATTTGATGTCACCAACGAGCTAGACCGGGCCCTGCAGCGACATCCACACCTAGAATTTCACTATGGCCGGCCCCTTGGCATCGAGCCAGAGATTGTCCAACTGTGGCAACAGCGTTTAGACGCACTAGACACCCCCCAACAGAACCCCCAGGGCATCTCCCGGACTGACACCGTTCTCCTCTTCGTCGGACGCGGCGCCTCCGACCCCGACGCCAACGGCGACGCCTGCAAAATGGCCCGCATCCTCTGGGAAGGCAGCGGCTATCAAACCGTAGAAACCTGCTTCATCGGCATCACCCACCCCAGGCTAGAAGAAGGTTTCCGCCGCGCCCTCCTCTACCAACCCAAGCGCATTATCGTCCTGCCTTACTTCCTATTCACCGGCGCCTTAGTCAAAAAAATTTACCACATCGCCGCCGCCCATCAAGAACAACATCCCGAAATTCAGATTACTTGCTTACCAGAGATGGGCATCCAACCCCAACTCCTCTCCCTCCTCCGCCAGCGAGAAATCGAAATTCAGCTCGGACAAGTGCAGATGAATTGCCAGATGTGCAAATTCCGTCTGGCGGCTCTTGATGGGGATAACCACCACCATCATCACGACCACCACCATCATCACGACCACCATCATCACGACCACCACCACCATCACGGTGACGGTCACAGCCACCCTCCCGAAGACCCCTACGCCAAACCCGACCAATACCACCAGCGGATTTGGCAAACACCTTAATACAACTGATATCAAGTCTGGGAGTATCGATCGGATAATTTCGGGGCAACCACACTTTGATTGCCCCTACCGTAGGGGCAGCAAAGCGTGGCTGCCCCCTCAGTTATTCACAAATGAAGCAGTAGGACTTGATATGAGGGGTCACTGCTGCTCTCTTTTGATCAACCATAGAGAAAGAAAGTCAAACCTAGTCAGTGAGTGAGGGCCGTTGCGATGGCAAAAGAAATTACTGTGGGTCAAAAAGTGCGGCTAGTGGCAATACCCCCCTATGTGAAGACCGCCGAACCCATGCCCATGCTGCGTCCGCCCAATTTAATTCAGTTGGGCGAGGAGGGAGTAGTTTTAGACCGCCGTCCTGGGGGTTATTGGGGAGTAAGATTTGAAAAGGGCGCTTTTTTGATTGACACCCAATATATAGAAGCCGTGGATGGGGAAAAGTAATTGATAATTGATAATTGATAATTGATAATTGATAATTGTCATTTGTCATTTGTCAAGGTGCCCCTCTCCCTTTTTGGGCTACGGTTTATACACAAATCTCTATGATGCCAATTTTCCATCGGTGGCTAACCAAAGTCATATCAACATACTTGACTCATTACCTCCGGCGAGGTTGTACACCTAAACCCTGTCGAACCTGCTGGTCAGCTTCATTGCTGGCGGAATATCAAACGTGCAGCATCATCGGCCAATTCCAATACTGATAGTTTGTAGGCTTGCACTGGCTAAAGATAAGTTTCATTAGCTCTAAATCTGAATTAGAAATTGGAATCTTTACGTCTGAACCAAGCGAACTCATCCCACCTATAATCTTGCCATTAACTTGGACATCCAAAGCGGCAACGGTTTCGCAAATTCTGGTGTTTGTACCATTTATGCAACTCCCAACGCCACAGCCATCTGAAAACTTAAAGGTTTCGCGTAGTTGTTGTTTGACTTGCTCGACTGATTTAATGGAATCAATAAATTCTATCAAATCTCTTTTTCCTTGGGCAGTTTTAATTAGAGTGCCGATGGTGCCAACCACCACTAAAAGGGCAACCAGAACAAGTTGGAGAATGACCCGCCAATTTTTGCTAAATCTCATCAACTTACCTCGCTTTAATCTTCTTTTAAGTACACACTAAAAAATCGATTCTAACCGCGCTAGAAGGATGCCGGTTCACTTTAGCCGGTAAGTACCAGCTATCTTACAATTATTCATTCAAGGGCCGTAAATTCATGGGCGCAGATTGTTAAGATTGTGGCTGATTGGGATATAACCATTCGTAGCAAACGAGCTGAATCTCCTGTCGTTTAACCATTTTGAATGCTTTTAGGTTAGGGTCTTCCTCGGTTTCTGAATACAACTCATTGTCGGCGAAAAACTCGTCTAGATCAGCAGCCAGTTCAGCCATATTGTTCGATTCTCTGAATTTGTCCCACATCCGCCGAATATCTCGCTCAAACGCAGTGAGATTGGTTGCGTCGATGACAGACAAAATCCGGTTTCTGATGTCCTCACTAAGAGAATCTTGTAATAAATCTGCTTCGTTGAATTTCTCCCGCACACTGTTAATGAGTTTTGTCAGCACTGGTTTAATCTTGGAAGCGGTTTGCTGCCGCTCAAACATCCCCATGAGATTGTTGAGAGCGCTCTCTAGCACAGGAAAAATTGTCCTATCAAATTGTACGGGGGGTAGTTTGTCAGGTCGTGGAAAGTCGGACTCTTGGCATTTAATCCAGTTGAATATCTGGCGCTTGTCATCAATAGACTGACTGATGTCAGTGGAGATGGTATGGCCGATTCGTGGATAGAAGTACCAGTAATGTTTGTCACCGGCTTTGAATGCTAAGAAAATCCCACCATCAGCAAAGTTTTTATGCGGAATCTTAAAGTACCGGGTGCTGTGAATGCCTAATGGGATATCTTCAACCTGCTCAGCCGTCTTGCGCTGGACATATTCGACCAGGGGCAATCGCATCTCATCGAGGGAGATTAAATCTGAGGCTTGTTCCAGTTCTTCCAGAATTTCTTGTTTTTCTGCTTCGGTATTGGCGCGTTTAAGGCGGAAGAGTTCCTCAAGTGATTTTTCGGAGATGGCTTCACCAAGAACGCTGGCATCAAGTCCTACTTCTCGGTCAATGGTGGCAATCCGCTCCTGCAAACGCTTTACCAAACCCAGTAGTGCTTCTAGTCCTTCCTCTGGGAAACAGTTGTAAATGTAGAGTTGGTCATAATCGGTGCCAAGTCGGTCGATGCGTCCAGCTCGCTGAATCATCCGTACCGGGTTCCAGTGCAGGTCATAGTTCACCAACACCCCCGCATCCTGGAGGTTTTGCCCTTCCGAAAGTACGTCGGTACAGACAAGAATATCGATGGGGTTGTTCAGAAGCTCTTGTAGCTCTTCCTTTGTCTGGTGATTGGCTTTCGGCGCAAATCGGCTGACTATTTCCTGGCGCTGTTTCCCAGATGTGCCGCCGGTGATGAGTTCGATAACTGGGTGTCGCCCATCCACTGCCATTTGCTGTAGCCACTCCGAATCATTGACTATCGCGTTGTACAGGTATTGCGCTGTATCCTTGAAATAGCTAAACACCAATATTTTCTGCCCTTTCAGGTTGTTAAGCAGCAGTTCTTTGAAGGCGGTTAATTTACGGTCGTAGTCTGCTCCGGTTTCAACGCTGATTTCAATGGTATTTAGCATATCAAGGATGCCGCCCAACAGACTCACATCTGCTTCAATATGCTCTTTCAGTTGACTGAGATTATACTGCCCCGCGTTAACTGGTTCGAGAGAGTCAATAATCTCTGTAACTGAGTGCAGTTCCTCCTCATCCTCAAGAGCTAGAATCAGCTTGCGGAAATTTTTGCTATCAAGTAACTTTCCTTCCTCGGTGAGAATCTGGTAAAATTTGCTTTGGAACTGCAACTGATAGCGGATGCTATTTTTAAAGGCTATCAACCCACTCTCTAGCCGTTTGAGGTAGAGCGCCTTCTGTAAAGCGACTAGGGCTTTGTTCCGCTTGACCTCGGTTTCGTCGTCTTTGGACTGGCGCTTTTTGAATGCTTTGATATTGTATGGAGCCAGATTCAGTTCGTCAATCTGATTGGCGATTTTCAGGTACAAACCCGAAAAACTTGCCTCAAAGTTGTAGGTGAAGTTTTCTAATTCCCGCTGGGGAAACTGAATCAGCTTTCCGGCAATCCGAATTTCCTCTCCTGCCTTCTGTCGCCGAATCACATCCTGGCGCGATCGCCTTACCATTGTCTCAAATAGGAGATTGGTAATCTCTTGCCTGCCCTGGGATAAGTCCTTGAAGTAGGTTTTCAGATTGCTAATGCCATCCATCCGGTAATAAGTGTTTTGGTCACGGGCAAGCAGGAGAATCTGGTGGTATAGGTCAAACACGCTGTTGTTGATAGGTGTTGCCGTGAGCAATACCAGCTTTTTACCGCGTTTACCACTATTGACAAGTTTTTGGAGGTTACGGTAACGGTTGGTGGCGGAATTGCGGAAGTTATGCGATTCGTCAATGACGATAATATCGTGGTTGCTATAGCGGCGGATATCAAATGTACTCCGACTAATTTCTTCGTGGGAGACAATATCCGCTTTGATGCCAAACTCGTCTAGCTTTTTATTCCAGACCAAATCCCGTAACTGAGCGGGACATAACACCAGGGAGCGGGGTACTTTTCCTGGCTTGCGCTCTTGAGTTAAGTAGTATTCCAGCACCCGCAACCCGATATAGGTTTTCCCCAAACCCACCGCATCGGCAACCATACAGCCACCATGTTTGTTAATCAGCCGTACTGCTCTGTGAAACCCCTCCTGCTGGAAATTGGCTAGTTCCACCGACGTGCGATCGGTTGCCCCAACAATCGGTTCCTCTTTGAATAGTTCGTATAGCGCCTTGAGGAATACCTGGTAAGGTGTGTAGGCTTTGCTGCCAAACTTGGAGGCGTTGAGGGCGTCGATGAACTTGCTCTTGTAGTCCAGGTCAACACTGGGGTGGTTCCAAAATCCCTCAAACCAGTTTTGTCGCAAGTCACGAGCGATCGCCTCGATTTTGTTGACTACATTTAGCTCGGAGTTGTCTTCTAGCCCTGATGGCGTGAAGTTGCTGGAACCGACGATACTGTACATATCGAATATATACGCCTTGGCGTGGAGAAATTGACGCTTGCTCCCAAGTGCCCCAAACAACCGCATCTGGATGTGGTCTTGCTGGAAGTAGGCGATTGCCCGGTCAATCCGTTGCTTGTACTCGATTTTAAATGGCTCCTCCTCCAACTGCCGCTGAATCACCCGTCGCAGATGTTTCACCAAGTCGATGCGATCGCCCTCCGCTGGTCGAATAGTGGGGTCAGTTCCGATAAGCACCCGCAGCCCGGTTAGCTGGTTCATGGCGTCTTCTAACCGTAACCAGGCTTCGACGCGGAAGTAAGCAGTGGCAAGGTCGAGGACAAGCTGGTTCTCTTTCTCAATTAATTCGGTGAGAACCGCTTCGAGAGTGTGTTTGCTGTTGTCGATGTAGTCTGGGATAGGCATGATGGTCAGTGGTAAAAAATGATTATGAGTTAGGGTTGGGGCAAAATTCCCCATTCTTCTAATTGCTTTTGAGCAATGGAGTAAAGTTCAGTTTGATTGACATCAATGTTCCAAACGAGGTAGATGATAATTTTTGGTTCAGCATAGAATTGATAGGCTTTACTCTTGATAAATTTCAACAAGTATTGCTTCAAAGATGCGTCATCGTTTGTGTAAAGCAACCGGTTGGCATTAAGTTCTTGAAATTGAGCAAGTGCAGATAGGGCAGGATTAGAATTTCTCGGCCAAATAGTTTGATGCTGCTTAGTCTCATATTTGGGTTGAGTATAACTAACCGGTAATTTAGGCGAATCAGTTTGACCAACTTGGGATTCGGTTGCAGGGTCAACCACATCCTGACATTCTTGTGGTACTTTATAAAATATTCTAAGTTTTTTTAAAGCATTATTCTGAATCTGGCGCACCCTTTCTCGTGTCATATTATGGGAATAACCAATTTGTTGCAAAGATTGTTTTCCCTTATGGTTGAGGCCATATCGCAAGATTATTACCTTTTGCTCTCGTGTTTCTAAACTAGATAGTGCTTCATCAATTTCATCACGGATCCACTGATGTTCTGGCCATTGAGTGGGGTCATCGTTACTGTAGAGCAAATCGGCTAACCTTAAATCATCAGTTAGTTTGGCATCTAATGAACTTGGTTGACTTAGTTGGTTGATTTGACGTAGATACTCAACCTGCTGTACACTCATCTTTAACTCAGCCGCAATTTCTTCTACATTGGGAGGACGGTTAAGGTTAAGGGTAAGGTGACGGGTCGCTTTCTTGATTTTGTTGAGGCTCTGATAAACGTGTATTGGCAGTCTAATCATTCTTGAATCATTATGAATACCACGGATAATAAATTGCTTAATCCACCAGGTTGCATAGGTTGAGAACTTATAACCTTTTATGGGGTCAAACTTTTTAGTAGCCTTAATTAATCCTAGGTTGCCATGTTGAATCAAATCCAACAACTCTAGACCTCGATTTTGGTATTTTTTGGCAATGGAGACTACCAATCTGAGGTTACTGCACACTAAAGTTTCCTGAGCATATTTTCCGGTTGAGATAACATCATACAATTGGGATAGCGATAAACCCTGACTTGTTGCCCACTCCAGGTCTGTGGGTTCTCGGTGTAGGGTGGAACTTAGCAAATTTCTGTGTTCCCTTAACTGGAGCCATCGTTGTACCCGTTGCGCTAGCAATATCTCATCCTGCCTGTTAAGTAATGGGATTCGACCAATTATTCTGAGATACCATTGCATTGGGTCAGTGTCGAGGAGTTCCTGTTTCTCTTTCCTTGCCTGTTTTAATGTCTGGTGTTGTACCCGGTAAAGTTGCTGAGGGTTTAGGGTACGGGCAGCCATCTTTTCTAGTTGGTTCAGCTCATAAAAGCTGGGGTCTCTGAGGTCGATGAACATCTTGGCTATGCTTACCTTGAGGTTCCATTGTTGGTCAAATGTTTTGATGGGACTGACCAGTACCAACTGTCGATAGTCCACGGTAGCGACAATTAGGATGTAGGTGGGACGCTGAGATAAACTCTTAGCAATTGCGGTTAATCGGCTGATTACCGCTTTATTAGAACTCCAACTCCTTGGTTCTAATTCCAATAGAAATACCTGTAGTGCCCCGCTTTCCTGATTGGCAATTAGATACGCCCCTTTGATGGCTTCGGTGCTGGTGGGCGATAACTCTAGGTCACTTACCTCAATGGCATCGCAACAGGCATCATACCCCAACGCCTCGAATATCACCGCTACCGATAGGGCGTCGGTGATATCTAGCAGGTCTTCTAGGTGAATGTGGCGGTGAGTCATCGGTTACTACCCCTGAATAATCTTCACTTCTTCAGCCGTCAGCCCATACAGATGAGCTACCCTATCATCTATCTGCGCTTCCCACTCCTCTACCCCTACTCCTTTGGCATCTAGGCACTTCTGCACTAGGGCTTCGATGGCTAGGCGGTCTGGTTCGGGGGCGGTGGGGATGGGGATTTGTTCAAGTTTCTCTTGATCAGCTCGTAGAAAACCATTTTGTAAATCATTACAAATATTAGTTAAAACCCACCATCCTATCAACTAATTTAATATCGCTGCCATCGCTTTTTTATTAAAAAAAACCATAAATAGAGTATCGTTAAAGTAAAAATTTTCCGTATCGAACGCAAAAGTTGCTTTGTTCATAATTTATCTTAAAATAATTTTATGAGTTTCAAATTCTTGCCAATCATAACAATTTCTGAATCCCCAAAAATATTTACTTGGATCTGTTCGTTTAATTAATTTATCTATCAAATCCTTGAGATTTCCATAAATAGCCGGATAAGTTTTTGCAAAAATCTTTTCTGCTTCCTTTTCTGGCTTATCACTCCAAGGATGCTGCTTATTTTCTGATGACTCAATTTTGATTGGGTACTGCTCTGCAAAATGAACACACCACCGCTTCACATCCCTTCCCCTCAAAAACGGCTTCAACACCTCCTTTGAATAACAGGACTTGCAAATCACTGTAGCCTTGGCTGGCAATCAAATGAGCATCGTAAATTGCTTCCGTACTTCTAGCCGAAAGCTCCAGGTCACTAACATCAACCGACTCTGTTTGAGCGTTATAACCTAATTTTCGGAATAGTGCAGCTATTCCTTCGGGACTTTCCAACGTTCTTAAATCGTCAAGTTGTAGTAACCGCTCTGGCATTCTAATCCCCAAAATAAGTTTTCAGCAAATCCTGTCCTTGTTCTCTGATTGCCCGCACCTCCCGCTTAATTGCTTTCAGTGCTAGAGGAGATGGCAGCGCATGACCTCGCTCCCAACGGTTGACGGTCTGGGCACCCCTAAGCGTTCAGCCAGTTTTTCCTGGGTAAGTCCGAGGTGTTGGCGCAATTCTCTGATGAGTGAGGGAATGATATTTGTATTTGACATGACTACCACTATATCAGAACTTTTTCATCACAAACCGTATATTACCGAAAGTTCACCAACCTTTTCATTCAGCAATAAACCATATTTTTACTCATATAACCATTAATCGATTCCAGCTAGCTGGTAAAAACACCCCTTATATTTTCGCTTCTGCTGCACAATTCGTTAATCGGTGGTGTGATTTATCCTCTAGGGGATTACTTGCGTCTAATCGCTCTTAATCGTTAGGTTGTGATTTTTGCTAGATTATTGATTACAGATTCCAGCTTTTTCGTAAGCTCTAGCAAATACTCGCTAAAAAATAGCAGGTATTTGTTAGAGAGGCTCTAACTAAAGAAATTACCGTAGGTCAAAAAGTGCGCGTAGTGGCGATGCCCCCCTATGTGAAGACCGCCGAACCCATACCCATGCTGCGTCCGCCCAATTTAATTCGGTTGGGCGAGGAGGGGGTAGTTTTAGACCGCCGTCCTGGGGGTTATTGGGGAGTAAGATTTGAAAAGGGCGCTTTTTTGATTGACACCCAATATATAGAAGCCGTGGATGGGGAAAAGTAATTGATAATTGATAATTATCAATTATCAACAACCTAGCGACAATACAGACTATGGAACAGATAACAGTATTTTTAGAGAAATTATTCTCGAAGGCGGGGGCCGTGTTTTCCTCGCCGCTATTTCAACTGGGGGGTAATTCGGTATCTGTGGAGTCGATATTGGCTCTGGTACTGGCTCTCGCCCTAGTTGTTTTGGTCAGTCGGTGGACGCGGAATTTTCTTAAGGAAAACTTGCTGGCCAAAGCGGGGATGGACCGGGGCAACCGGGAGGCCATATCCACCATTGCCAGCTACCTCGTGGCCATCTTAGGCATCCTGGTCAGTGTCCAAAGTATCGGCTTTAACCTCGCTTCTCTCGCCGTGGTGGTGGGCGGTTTGGGCGTAGGGATTGGCTTCGGACTCCAGGATATCACGAATAACTTTATCTCCGGTCTGATTTTGCTCATCTATCGCCCCATCAAAGTCGGAGATTACATCGAGTGGCAGTGGATGGAATCTACCACCTTGAAAGGCATTGTCCGGGACATTTCCCTGCGTTCCACGATCGTCACCACCACTAATGGTGGCGATGTGGTACTCCCCAACAGCCAACTGGTAGGGAACCAAATTCTCAACTGGAGCTATGAAAACTTTCAAGGTCAAATTTGCATACCTGTGCAAATTAGCGAAGATAGCGACACGATCGCCGTTATCGAAACCCTGCTGAACTCTGCGTATATGCAGCCCGATGTTTTATACGACCCCAGCCCCAAAGTCAACTTTTTAGGCAGTGCTGATGGCAATTCCACATTTGAATTGCTCGTGTGGGTAGAACGCATCGACCAAGAAGATGAAGTCAAAAACTATTTAAACTTGATTATCGATTATAACCTCCGCCAGCAAGGTCTCAAAGGCAGAAAAACCGACTCACCACCAGCAGCCACTATCTCCATTCGAGACCTCCTAAGAAAAGTGATTTATTTCCAGAACTTTAGCGACCTACAATTACTGGAATTAATCGAAGTCGGCTACAGAAAACGCTTACTAGACGGAGATACTTTATTTAAAGAAAACGACCCAGGAGATGCTTTTTATATTATTCTCACTGGTTCCGTAGAGGTGTATGTAGAAAAATTGAACAAACACCTAGCCACTCTCGAAGCCGGAAAATTTTTCGGGGAGCTAGCGCTCATGCTAGGAATTCCTCGCAGTGCTTCCGTCAGAGCCGTTACAGATACCGTATTATTCGCCATCAATGACAAAGGTTTTAAAACCATGTTGCGGGAAAATCCCGACTTATACGAAATCATCGTCCGGGAGCTGGCCAAACATCAAGAAGAATTAACCCAAAGGCAAGAAGAATTACGCAAATTAGGGTTATTAGATGCCAAAGAAGATGAGCAAAATCCTGTCACATGGATGCGCAATCGCTTGAAAAAATTGTTTTGTATGTAATCCCATCTGGCTGGTGCCATCCCAAGATTGCCTAACTCTCTTCCCCATTCCCAATTCCAGAAAGCCGATTTTTTCCGCAAAAACCGGCTTTCTTCATTAAAAATACTACATCAACATCGTCAGCAAACCCTGCTGACCCACCAACATTTCCCGCAGCAAGCTGAAAATCCCCACCCAAATAATCGGCGAGATATCCACACCACCAATAGGAGGCACCAGCTTCCGCGTCGGACCTAAAAATGGCTCTGTGGGTATAGCTACCACACTAAAAGGCAGCTTGGTCAAGTCCAGTTGGGGATACCAAGTCAGGACAATGCGGAAAATAAACAGCAACGTCATCAAAGCGAAAGCAAGGCCCAGAATTAAACTGGCGATCGAAACAGGTGTCATAACTAGCCACTGCCCATAGAAACTTTCTCACCACTACTGTAAATTCCCGCGCTACCCCCGCGCAACCACCACTTGAAATCCCAGAAATTTAAGCCGCAGTCTCCCGCAACAGCAGCAACAACATCACCACCGGGGTTTTGGCGCGCACGCTGTGGGGTAAATGCCCCGGCATATGCACCCAAGCGCCAGCCGCCACATCCATAGTATCATTACCCAAAGTCAGCAGTGCCTCACCCTTAATCATGGTAAGAACCGCAGGCACCGCCGCCGTATGTTCCGACAACTCTTGACCAGTATCAAACCCAAAAAGCACCGCTTTTACCCTTTCATCCTGATAGATAGCACGGCTGATAATCCCATTAACCGGGATTTCCGCTTCTTTCACCAAATCAGCAATTAAAGTATAGTTCAACATCACAATCCCTCCCAGTTAATTTTTTACCGCCACTAACGCGATCGCCCCTAAATACTGCCCATACTTTCTAAACACCCGCCGCATCGAAAAAACCCGCTCTCTGGCCGCCCGATTCCTCAGCAAATTGCCCGCAAACTTCAAAGCTCCCCAAATACCTTCATCATCAATAATTCGCAGCGGTTCCAATAAGTGCATCGGCACAATCGTTTTTTCCCTCACCGTCAAACCTTGAGAAACTAGCAAATTTTCCCACTCTTCCGGCGTCAAAGGTAAAGTATGATGATTGATAGTATCCGTTATCTCGTCCAACATCGCCCGCCTAGTTTCCTCATCTAGTCCTGACGCCACCAAACACATTTCATGGATGCCATATCTGCCGCCAGCTTCCAGAATTCTGCCAGCTTCCGCTACTATTTGTTGCTTCCGCGAGGGAGTTTGCATCGACAGCATCGCTTCCCCATAAACCACCGTAGCCGAGGCAGTATCTAAGCCCGTATTTTCCGCCGTCGCCACCAAACAACGCTGATTATTACCGGTTAGGATTTTTTGCACCCTTGCCGCCGCCGCCGAGTCCCGTTCTATCGCTGTATAAGATGCAGGATTTTGTTGTAAAGTGAGCTGAGCAGTTATGCCCAATCCCGGCGCAAATTCTACTACTTTATCCCTTGATTGAATCGCCAAATTACCTATCATTTGCTTAGTTAATTTGATGCCGCCCGGTCTAAGCACCCGCTTACCCATTTGTGCCAACAGCCAATGACCGGGCAAACTCGCAGTTTTGGGACTATCTAGCTGAGATTTGGGAATATTCATGTTAATTACCTATTTTTTAATGTTAAAATTCCATTTGGAGGAGCGATTCGCGAATCGCCCCTCCAAACATTTTTTATTTCGCCAGACAAGCTGCTAAATCTTCATCGGGGGTAGTGAGACCTTGAAGATTGTATTTTTCCGATAACAGTTTGAACACATTCGCCGAGATAAAGGCGGGGAGCGACGGCCCCAAGCGGATGTTTTTAATCCCTAGATAGAGGAGAGTTAACAAAATGGCTACAGCTTTTTGCTCGTACCATGATAAAATCATCGATAGGGGCAATTGATTTACATCAACTTGGAAAGCATTGGCCAAAGCGAGGGCAATTTGAATGGCAGAATAGGCATCATTGCATTGTCCCACATCCATGAGCCGGGGAATCTCCCCGATCGCCCCTAGTTGCTGGTCAAAAAAGCGGAATTTACCACAAGCGAGGGTGAGTACCACACAATCTTGGGGGACTTTTTCCACTAATTCCCGATAGTAGTCCCGCACCGGTTTGGCACCATCACACCCACCCACCAGGAAAAAGTGACGAATATCTCCCCGCTTCACAGCGTCGATGACTTCACCGGCGACAGAGAGAACCGCATTGCGAGCAAAACCGGTGAGGACTTGGCGGGGTTCTCCGGCTTCGGTAAACCCAGGTAATTCTAATGCTTTTTGGATAACTGGGGCAAAGTCGGTGGTTTCTAAATGCGCCATTCCTGGCCAACCCACTGCCCCAATAGTAAAGATTTTATCTTTATAGGAATTGTGGGGGGGCATCAGGCAGTTAGTAGTCATTAATACTGGGCCGGGAAATGCGGGAAATTCTTTAGTTTGATTTTGCCAAGCTGTGCCATAGTGGCCGTAGAGATGGGGATATTTTTGTTTCAAACCGGGGTAGCCGTGGGCGGGGAGCATTTCCCCGTGAGTGTAGATATAAATGCCGGTATTTTCGGTTTGCTCCAAAAGGGCTTCTAATTGTTTCAGGTCGTGACCAGAAACTAGAATAGCTTTACCAGGTTTAGCATTAAGGAGGACTGGGGTAGGGACCGGGTGGCCAAAGCTCCCGGTGTTGCCCGCGTCCAGGAGTTCCATTGCTTTGAGGTTAATTTCTCCCACTTTCAGGGCGACTTCTAACCACTGCTCTAGGCTCATATCGCTGCGTCCGAGGTCGGCGAGGGCTTGATGGAAAAAGGCATAAACGCTATTGTCGGTTTGACCAAGTTCGGCGGCGTGATAGGCGTAGGCGGCGATACCTTTTAAGCCATACAGAATTGTCAGTTTAAGGGAAAAAATATCGACGTTTTTGGCCGCAGAGCTGACGAATTTATACTCAAAGTCTCGCCCTTGTTCGGCTTGGTCTTCTAGGGTGGCGGCGGGTTGGAAGTTGGCTAAGTCGGTCCAGTCTTGCGGGGTGCCAGTGACGAGCTGAATTTGGGCTTTGAGTTGTTCGCGGAGTTGGATAGTGCGCTGGATATACGCCCCAAACCTCTCCGGGTCAAAGTTGACGTTAGTCAGAGTCGAGAAGAGAGTTTCCACGGTGAAGTTATCTGCTTCCTGGCTGATGATGCCATACTCGCGGGCCCGCAGGGCCACTTCCCCCAGTCCCCGCAGACAATAGGTCATCAGGTCTTGGAGGGCATCCACTTCCGGGCTTTTACCGCAGGCTCCCCACTGGTAGCAGGCTTCTCCTCCGGCGGTTTGTTCACATTGGCTGCAAAACATGGTTTTTGTCTCCTTCTCTTGTGCTTCTGGCGTGGTTTTTCCTCTTGTTGTCTCCACTCTAGGGCAGGGAAAAAGCCACCGCCTTGACTTAAGTCAAATTGGGAAAAAATTTTGCTCGCTCACAAAGAAATGGGGTTTTTCACCCTGGTTATGGGATAAAATCAAGATTTAGTTTTCTTGGCCTGGGTTCTACCCACCCATTCTTTCCTATTCCTCCCCATCTTCCCCCATCCCAGACCATCCCCCCTATCCCCAGTTTTGGCGCTCTCAGTGCAGGGGATTGGGTTAAACTATGTGAGATGGCGAGATGTGGAAAGCTAAACTCTATGATTGAATTATACACCTTCCCGACCCCCAACGGACGCAAAATCTCGATTATGTTGGAAGAGCTGGGCATTCCCTATAATGTCCACAAAATTGACATCAGGAAGGGAGAACAACGCACCCCGGAGTTTTTGGCGATTAATCCTAATGGCAAAATCCCTGCCATTAGAGACAGTTTATAAAACAAATATTAAGCGATTTTATTTTGGCTAGCTAACTGTCTCAGCATTAAACGGCACCTAGCCGCATAAATCATGGCTTCACTAATTTCTGGTAACTGTTCGTGGTCAACAATCAA
>Ga0209172_10001445_pt1 | contig 50505 bp, 40 predicted proteins | sample LarsenN4metaG_FD_184113 | JGI IMG/M metagenome (GOLD analysis project Ga0209172, IMG submission 184113) | Hot spring sediment bacterial and archeal communities from British Columbia, Canada, to study Microbial Dark Matter (Phase II) - Larsen... ...
ACGCCGGATCCGAATCGGCCCGCGTACACCCACGAATGGATGGAATCGAAGGCGGTGCGGCTGACGTGGATGGTGACGCCGCGCAACAAGATCAATCTGTTCGGCGACCACCAGCGCGACTGCCATTGCCCGGCGAATGTGGCGAGCGGGTCAATCAACGCGCCCGAGGCGTTCTTCAGCTATCACCTGATCCCGGCGGGGTTGTATCAGGCCACGTGGAACGCGCCGATGACGAGCCGGCTGCTGTTCGAGGCGGGCATCGGCGTGGTGCACGGCAGCTGGCCGCAGTTCCGCCAGCCCGAGGTGGGGCCGAACGACATCTCGACCGTCGAGTCGACGACGGGCATCCGCTTCAACTCGGTGGAGTTCCTGCGGTACCACAATCACGTGCCGCGGTACTCACAGCGCGGATCGATGTCGTACGTGACCGGATCGCATGCGTTCAAGGCCGGATTCCAGCTCGAGCAGAGCAAGTACGACCTGGCCGTCTCCGTGCCGCCCAACGACCTGAACTACACACTCCGGAACGGAATCCCGACCGGCCTGACGCAGTGGGCGACGCCGTATTTCACCCAGGACCGCACCCGCGACTACGGATTCTTCGCGCAGGACCAGTGGACGATCGATCGCCTGACGATGAATTACGGTGTGCGGTTCGAATACTTCCACGGCTTCACGCTCGACCAGCACGTACCCGCGACGCCGAACGGCTGGGTGCCGGCGCGCTCCTTCGCGGCCGTCAAGCACAATCCGCTCTGGTGGGACTGGAATCCACGGTTCGGCGCCGCGTACGACCTGTTCGGCGACGGCCGGACGGCGCTGAAGATGTCGCTCGGACGTTTCGTGGCGAAGACCGGGGTCACCTTCACCAACAACCTCAATCCGATCACGACCTCGATCAACTCGGTCACGCGCACGTGGAACGACGCCAACGGCAACTTCGTCCCGGACTGCGACCTGGCGAGCCGTGCGGCCAACGGTGAGTGCGGCGCGATGGCCAACCAGAACTTCGGCGGCCGCGCCGTCACGACGCGCTATGCCAAGGACGTGCTCGAAGGGTGGGGCGTCCGCGGCAACAACTGGGACTTCACCGTGGAGCTGCAGCGCCAGCTCGCCGAAGGCGTGTCGATGTCCGCGGGCTACTACCGCAACTGGTACGGCAATTTCTGGGCGACCGACAACACGCTCGTCACGCCGGCGGACTTCACGCCGTTCTGCATCACGGCGCCGCGCGACGCGCGGCTGCCCGGCGGCGGCGGCTACGACGTCTGCGGCCTGGCGGACGTCGTCCCATCCAAGTTCGGCCAGGTCGACAGCGTCGTCACGCAGGCGTCGCATTTCGGCGACCGGCAGCTCGTGAACGACTTCTTCAACGTCACGCTCAACGCGCGGCTGGGGAACGGGATCCTCTTCGGCGGCGGCATCGACACGGGACGCTCGGTGGACGACCGCTGTTTCGTCGTCGACTCGCCCCAGGACCTGCTCAACTGCCGGGTGGTGACGCCGCTCTCGGGGAACACGCAGGTGAAGGCGTTTGGCACCTACCCGCTGCCGTACGACTTCGTCGTGAGCGCCGTCTTTCAGAACATCGCCGGCCCGGACATCACGGCCAGCTATGCCGCACCGAACGCGGAAGCGGTGCGGTCGCTCGGCCGCGATCTCGCCGCGTGCTCGGGGCGTGTCCCGTGTCCCGCGACCGTCGCGATCACGCGGCCCGACACCACAGGGAGCGTCGGCGTCCCGCTCATCACGCCCGCCACGATGTGGGAGGACCGGATGACGCGGCTCGACCTGCGCCTGGCCAAGCGCTTCAGGGTGAATGCGCGGTCGATTCTGCAGGCGAACTTCAACATCTACAACGTGTTCAACGGGAGCGCGGTGGCAGTGCTGAACACGAACTACGGCTCGCGGTGGCTCGAGCCGTCGCGGATTCAGGATGGCCGGATGGTCCAGTTCAGCGGCACGCTCTCGTACTGACCTGCCCGGAGTACGTGGTGTCCGGCGTTAGCCGGACCAGGTCTTTCGCGTCGACCCGAAGTCCGACTAAAGTCGGACACCACGTACGACTGATGACCGCCGAGGCCTGGTACCTCGCCGAAGGACAGCGCGGCGAGGAACTGCTCGAACAGGGACACGTCGACGAGGCGCGCGCGGTGTTCGAGGGCATGCTCGCGCGCCTGAGCGACACGCCGTCCTTTGCGCAGGCAACGGTGCTCGGACGCGTGGCTCGCTGCTGGCAGGCCGCGGGCCGGCTCGATCGCGCCGAGCCGTATCTGCGTCAGGCGATCGACGTGGCCGAGATGCTGGCGTCGAGCGACGGGGTGGCGCGCCTGCGCGCCACCTTGCGCTCGGAGCTGGGTGACGCGCTCCGCGGGACGGGTCGTCACGACGAAGCGCGCGAGGTGTACGAAGCGGCGCTCGCCACGGCCCGGGCGCTGCACGACGCCCACGCCGAAGCCGTGGAGCTCGGGCGCCTCGGCGCGCTGGCCGCGGCACGCGGCGACACGCACGAGGCGTGCAGCCGGTTCGAGTCGGCGCGGCGGCTGTTCGAGCAGGCGGGCGATACGAGGCACGTGGGACGATGTCTCGACGCGCTGGCCAGCCTGCTGGCGTCGATGGCGGCGGCGACGTTCCCGGATGTCGCGCGCTATGCCCCCGCGATCCTCGCAGCGCTGGGGCGTGTGGGCGTCGCGCCGACCTACGGCCGGGCCGTCCTGCTCGGCCACCTGGGCCGCTGCTGGTGCGTCGTCGGCCGCCTGGATCTGGCCATCGAGAGCCTCCGCGATGCGCTTGGCGTGATCGACCGGCTTCCTCCCGGCGATGACATCAAGAGTCTCCGCGGTTTCCAGTCCGTTGATCTCGGGGACATGCTTCACGCAATCGGCCGCGACGCCGAGGCGCGTGAGGCACATGAAACCGCCCTCGCGATCGCCGAAGAGCTGCAGGACGAGCACGGTCGGGCGGTTGCCTCCGCGCGGCTCGGCAGCCCGACGGCCGCGGGGGGCCGCGAACAGGACGGGGGGGGCGAGGTGCTCGCGCACGACGAGATCGCGATCGATCACGTCTTCGAGCCGGACCTGCTCGTCGAAGGTCCGCGTCAGCGACGCGTGGTGCATCCGGCCGACGCGGAGCTGCCAGACGATGCGCGTCCCACGGTGGCGCCGTCGGTCCGCACGTGGGTAGACGAGGGCGGTTGCGTCTGGTTCAGCGTGCCGTTCGCGGAGCCGCGCGTCGACCGCGATCCCGCGTGCACGGTGCTGCGCCGCAGCCGCCGTGAAGTGCAGATCGTGGGGCACGCTGCTCTCGTCTGGCGCCTGATCCGGGCGATGAACGGCGAGAACACCGTCGCCGACATCCTGTCCACGTGTGCAAGTGAGGAACACCGCGTCGCGCGGCGGCTGCTCGGCGTGCTCAGCGCCGTCGGCGTTATCGACGCGTCGGGACGGCCGCTCGGCCGGTTCGTACACCTGGCGACCAAGAAAGGCGTGCTGCCCGCGGGCGGCCTCGAGGGCGACGCGGTCCTGCGTCTCGCGACCGACGGACACTACCGCGTGTATCCGGACGCGCCACGGATCGCGGTCCGGTCCGACGTGCCCGAACGCCTGCAGCCGTTTCATGCGCTCACGCGCGCACGCCGATCGTCGCGCGAGTACCGCGGCGGTATCGTCCCGCGGGCCGACTTCGACGCGCTCCTCCATACCGCGTGCGGCATCACGGGCACGCTGGCCGCGGCGGGCCGCGAGCTGCCGCTGCGCGCGTATCCGTCGAGCGGCGCGTTGTACGCGGTCGAGATCTACCCGGTGGTCTTCCGCGTCGAAGGTCTCGAGCCTGCGGTTTACCATTACCGCGCCCCTGAACACGTGCTGGAGCTGGCGCGGTCGGGAATAGATCCCGCGGTGGTCGTGCGTGCCGCGTTGCCCGTGGAGCGTGACATGGTGGGCGGCGCCGCGGCGCTCATCTGTCTGACCGGGTGCTTTCGACGGCACGAGCAGAAGTACGGCGAGGGCGGGTATCGGATGCTCGTTGCGGAGGCCGGACACATCTCGCAGAATCTCGTCCTCGCGGCCACGGCGCTCGGTCTGAGTGCGCGGCCTTTCGGCGGCGTGTTCGACGATCTGCTGAACCAGGACCTCGGGATCGACGGACGCGACGAGCAGTTCCTGCTGGCGGTCCTTCTGGGAGTGCGCTAGCGTCGGCGATCCACAGCGGTGCACAGGAGAGGAGCGGGTCCATGACCAGGGTGTATGCAGCGGTTCTTGCGATGTCACTCACGGGGCTCGCCGCCGGCGACGGCCGTGCGCAGGCGCCGCCGTTCCAGTTCCGTCTGATGGAGGCGACGATTGCCGACGTCCACCGCGGCATCCAGAACGGGCAGCTGACCTGTCGCGGGCTGGTGCAGGCCTACATCAACCGCGCGCGGGCCTACAACGGCACCTGCAATCAGCTGGTCACGGAGGACATGGCGCCGACGTTCCTGCCGAACTACGCCGAGTACGCCGCGGCGGTCGCGGCCACGGCCAGCCTGCCGACCGGCGATCCGCGCAAGACGCCGCCCATCGAGTTCGGGCGGATGGAGCCTGCCGCCTCCGATCCCACCGTCCAGCAGCAGTTCGGCATGACCGTCGGCATCCCGAACGCGGGGCAGGTGCGGGCGATCGGCATGTTGAACATTCGCGGCGAGCGGTCGGTCACCTGCAAGGGCGATTTCGATCGGCACCCGTCCGCCGGGCCGCTGCCGCCTGGCGCGCCGAAGGTCTGCGAGGAGTTCCGCCGCCAGCCCGACGCGCTCGAGCGCGCCGCCGAGCTCGACGCGCAGTACGGCCGCAATCCCGACCTGCAGACCCTGCCGATGTACTGCATCCCGTTCTCGTTCAAGGACCCGTACGACGCGAAGGACATGCGGTCGACCGGCGGCGCCGACGCGCGCTACGACATGGATTTCCCGGCGCGCGATCACACGCTCGTCGCGCAGCTCCGGCAGAAGGGCGCGATCATCTATGCGAAGGCGAACACGACCGAGTACAACGGGCGCGGTCCGGGCGATCCCGGCGGCCGGAACCATCCGACGAAGGTGCTGCCGTCGACGCTCGGCTACCAGCGGAGCACCTGGGCCGGGAATCCGTGCAACTCCTACGACACGACGCGCGCGGCGTCGATCGGATCGAGCTCCGGATCGGGCGTCTCCGTCAGCACGAACCTCGTGATGTGCAGCATCTGCGAGGAGACCGGCCAGTCGTGCCGCGGACCGGCCAACCACAACTCGGTCGCGCTCATCCTGCCGCACAAGGCGCACATCTCCTTCCTCGGCGGGGCGATCGGCGCCGAGATCTACAACGATCGCGCCGGCATCCACTGTCGATCCGTCGCGGATGCCGCAAGGGTGCTCGACGCGCTGAAAGATCCGGTCAACGGCTACTACGATCCGCGCGACATCTTCACGACCGTCCCGCGGTCGAGCCTGCCGAGCGAGCCGTACGCCCGCGCGATTACCGAGGGCACCCGCGGCGCACTCAAGGGGATGCGCGTCGGCATCATCCGCGAGTTCATGGTCAAGCACGCGAGGGTCGACGAGCCGATCGTCGAGGCGGCCGCGGCCGAGATGAAAGCGATGCTCGGCGGGCACCTCGGCGCCACGCTCGTCGAATCGCTCACGCCCGGGTGGGTGGACGACCCGGACATCGAAAACATGTCGACCAACTTCGAGCGCGCGATTGCGGAGCTGGCGCCGGTGCTGTACCCGGATCTGCTGTACCGGCTGAACCCCGACCGCGAGCCCATGTTTCCGGAGTTCGCCGCGAAAGTGCGTTCCACTGAATTCGCTCCCGGCGTTCGGCGTGGTACGGGCACGATGGCGCCGGCCGACTGGATGGTGCGCTGGGCCGAAGGGCTCGAGCCGACGCCGCCGGGATTGACGCTGCGCGCGGTGCTCGGCGGTCCGTCGCAGTCGCGTACCTTCCGCTTCCACATCGCGCAGTATCTCAGCCGACGGGCGAAGGACTGGGCCGCGCGCGGCTACACGGAAACGCTCGTCGACTGGCCGTCGCTCAACGCGCGGTCGAAGTTCTGGGGCGACGACCAGCGGGCGGCGTTCAGGAACTGGGAAGAGATCGACAGCCTGTATCAGCCGCCGAAGGGGATTGCCGACAACATGCAGCGCCGCGAGTTCCTGCGGCGCGTGATGATGAAGGTGATGCAGGACAACAAGCTCGACCTGCTCATTCAGGTGCACACGACGCTGCCGCCGGGGAAGATCGGCCTCGCGCCCGAGCCGAATCTGAACAACCGGCAGATCTCGTATCCCTTCGGGCCGAACATGGGCGTGACGGAAATCCTGATTCCCGCCGGCTACGTAAAAGTGGCCTACGACCCGGTATTCGAGCTCGCCACCGACGCCAGCGGGCGGAAGGTCTACCGCAGCCGCACCGGCACGACGCCGACGGAGGCGCCGGCGCCGGGCATTCCGTTCTCGATCAACTTCCTCGTCGAGCCGGGGGTGGAGCACGTGGCGCTCAAAGCCGCGACGGCGTACCAGTCGGCGTCGCGGCGGCGCGTGCCGCCGCCGATGTTCCCCGCGCTGCCCGGCGAGCCGGGCGCGGGTCAGCAGTCAGCAGCGCGGTGAAGACCGCAGCCGGGTTGGTCGGCGCGCTGGTCGCCGCCGGCGTCACGCTGGCGGCGGCACAGGGTCAGCCCGTCGTTCACGAAGGATACGCGGACCAGTCGGGCGCACGTCTCTCCTATCGCGACACCGGCGGCGGCGGCGTCCCCGTCGTCTTTCTGCACGCTGCGACCGGTAACAGCCTGGTCTGGGAGTATCAGCTCCCGGCCTTCGCCCGCGCCGGTTATCGCGTCGTCACGTACGACAGGCGCGGGTTCGGGCGATCCGCGACGGAGCTGGGCGGCGCGCAGCCGGCCACCGACGCCGACGACCTGCTCGGCCTGCTGGACCATCTCGGCCTGGACCGCGTGCATCTGGTGGGCACCGCGGCAGGCGGCGGGGTGGCGCTCGATTTCGCCCTGTCGTTTCCCGATCGGCTGCGAAGCGTGGTGATCGCCAATGCGCTTGGCGGAGTGCAGGATGCCGACTATCTGGAGATGGGACAGCGTCTGCGCCCGCCGCAGTTCGCGGCATTGCCTCCTGACGTCCGCGAGCTGGGTCCGTCGTACCGGGCGGCGAATCCCGACGGCGTTCGCCGTTGGCTGGAGCTGCACCATCTGAGCTGGCCTGGCGGATCGCCGCCGCGGGCGCAGCCCACGCGAAACCGGATCACCTTCGCGCTGCTCGAGACGCTGAAGGTCCCGACGCTGCTCCTCACCGGCGACGCCGACCTGTACACACCGCCCTCCGTGCTGCGGCTCTTTGCCGCGCGCATCAGGGCCGCGGAGTCGGTCGTCGTGCCCGAGGCGGGACACTCCGCGTACTGGGAGCAGCCGGAGATCTTCAATCGCACCGTTCTCGAGTTTCTCCGCAAGCACTAAGGGACGATTCCAGACGGCGTTACAATTCGATCATGTCGCCGGACACGCAGGGCAAGATTCCGGGAGTCCATTCGGATCCGGACATTCTCGGAGGAACGCCCGTCTTTGTCGGCACACGTGTGCCCGTTCGTGCGCTCCTCGACTACCTGGAGCATGGGCGATCGCTCGCGGAATTCCTCGATGATTTTCCGACCGTTGAGAAGGGCCTGGCGATTGGCGTGCTGGAGCACATGAAGCAGCTCGTGATGCATGCGCCTCCTTCTCGATGAGTGCGTTCCGCGGCGGCTCAAGCAGGAATTGCCCGATCATGAAGCGAAGACCGTCCAGGACATGGGTTGGGCAGGTGTCAAGAACGGCGCGCTGCTCAGGCTTGCGGACGGGCAGTTCGACGCTTTGCTCACCGTCGATCAGGGCATTCAGTACGAGCAGAACCTTGCGGGGCTCCGCATCGGCGTCGTCGTCATGATGGCCGCGAGCAACGACATCGACGACCGCCGGCCATTGTTGCCGGAAGTCGGACGCGTTCTTGGCAAGCTGCAGCCGGGAGAGATCACGCAGGTCGCGCGCGCCTAACGCGCGATCACTCGACCCTCACGCGGCGCTTCAGCTCCTCGTGCCAGTTCTGCACGAGGACGATCTGCGCAACGGCCGCCTGATTCGCGACAGTCTTAATCATCAAGAAGCGCCCGTCAGGCGCGACGTCGTACGTAGGGGGGTCCCCCGTGATGAGATCTCCGGCCTCAAACAGGAGGGTCGGAGGTTTGAAGTCGAAAGACGCTCCCGCTACGACCGCGACTGACATCATCTTGGTGCCTTCGAGGTAGTAGAGGGCCCGCCCGTTCCTTGCCCAGGCCGGGTCCACGCCGCCATTGGGCGATATACGCATTGGCGCACCGGGGCCTGGATAGGGTCGTACCCAGATTTCCTGCTGGCCGGTCTGGTCGGACGCATACGCCAGCCACCGTCGGTCGGGCGAGAGCGCTGCGCCTTCGCCGCCTTCGCTGTACTGCGTCTGCACGACCGGTTGGGGCTCCGCCTTGTCGCGCGGCGAGATTCTCATGATGTCCGCGTTGGCGGCAAACCGAGTGATCAGCAGCTCCAAACCGTCTGCCGACCAGCTGCGCGGATGATAGGCCCCTCTCAGCCCCACAGGCTCCGGCGCGTTCGCGCTGCCATCAGCAGGAATGGACACGAGCCCCTGTAGCGGGCCGCCGGTAGTTAGAGAAACCGCTTCGTACACGAGGCGCCGGCCATCAGGCGCCCATACGGGAGCATGGACGATGGTCTGAGACGTCAGCTTGATCGGTGGCCCGTCCCTCGACGTCGTACACCCAGAGGTCGCCGTCGATCGCCAACGCGAGCCGTCGCCCGTCTGGCGACAATCGAGGAAAGAGTGGATTACTTAGCGTGTTACTCGACAGCGCTGCCAGCTCGCGGCCTTCGCCGCTGACCCATACGGGCGTCCCCTTGTTGATCCCTGCCCTAGCACTCACGTACGCCAGTGTCCCGTCCTCTCCGACCGCGAATTGCAAGGCTCCGGTCGAAATGGCACTGGCAATGCCCTCGACGAGCGGAACAGGACCTCCAGCCACGTCGAGCCGAGCTGAATCGAACGGCACCACCAGCAAATTCCCCTTCAATCCGTAGAGGAGATGTCCTGTCGTCAGATAGTGCGCGTCACGACCACCTTTGATCAATACACGGCGTTGGCTGCTTTTCAGTGACTGCGCCACGATCTGCGCGTCATTCCACGATGCGGCGCCCTTCGGCAATAACGTAAACATCACCCAGTCTCCGCCAGGGAGTGCCTGCGGTCCGTATGCCTGCTCTCCCGCCTCGACGGGGATGATCAATGTCGGGACTCCGCCTGCGCTGGGTACGCTCCATATTCCCTTCTCGCCCTGGCCGTAGAGAATCGTGTCGTCGGCACCCCACATGGCGCCCCACGGAATTTCTGCGTCACATAACGTGATGGGTGCGCCACCGCTCACGGAGACCTTCTTCAGTTGACCGCCTTGCCAGAAACCGATCGATTGGCCATCGGGCGCGAAGAACGGGTTACGTGGGCCAGCATCTGGCGCATTGCTGGGCGCCTCTGTGCCTCGAAGCGCCACGGCCTCGAGCTGATCGAGCGCACGCAAGTAGAGGCGACTGTTGGCGACATACGTGAGATGAGTGCCGGCAGGAGACAGCGCCAGGACGCGACGATTGTTGAAGGCCGGAAACTGCTGGTCGGCGGGCAAGCTGATGGCCACGCGCACAACTGGCTGTTCAATCGCCGGTTGCCTCATCCAGACGGCGTAGGCCGCAGCAGCGGCACTTCCCACTGCAACTGCGGCGTACGGAAGCAGACGCCTGACGAAGGAAATGCGAGTCGACGCTGCCGCAGTGCGGGACTCTTCCAGGGGCGCCGTCAGCGCCTCCTCGACGTCGAGGCGGGCATCCGCGATGTCGCGGAGGCGTTTTGCGCGGTCTTTCTGTAGGCAGCGTTTCGCCAGCCGTACGAGCGTGCGCGGGATGCTGGGCGGCACCTTGCTCCAGTCGGGCTCGGCGCGCAGGACCGCCGCGAGTGTGTCGCTCACATCGTCGCCTTCGAACGCGCGCCGGCCCGTGAGCATCTCGAACAGTACGCAGCCGAACGCCCAGATATCGGCCCGCTTATCCACAGCCTTGCCGCGCGCCTGCTCCGGCGACATGTACGCAGCAGTGCCGAGGATGACGCCGAGCTGCGTCATTGCCGGACTGGTGATCGTCGGCGACGCAGTGAAATCTGGGGCCTGAGGACCGGGGCCTGGGGCCTGGGCGAGTTTGGCGAGCCCAAAGTCGAGGACCTTCACCGTGCCGTCCTCGCGTACCTTGATATTGGCGGGCTTGAGATCGCGATGGACGATGCCGTGCTCGTGCGCCGCCTCGAGCGCGTCGACGATCTGCCTGGCGATCGCGAGGGTTTCGTCGACGGGGATACGCCCGGCCGCAATCCGGTCAGCAAGCGTCGGGCCCTCGACCAGTTCGAGGACGAGCGCCGGGATGGTCCGGCTGAAGCCGGACACCACGACCTCGGATCGCTCGAGGCCGTAGATCTGCGCGATGTTCGGGTGGTTCAGCGCCGCCAGCGTGCGCGCCTCGCGCTCGAAGCGCGCGAGCCGTTCCGCATCGTGCGCGAACGTCTCGGGCAGGATCTTGATCGCCACCTGCCGGCCGAGCGTCGTATCGACGGCGCGGTACACCTCGCCCATGCCGCCGGCGCCAATCGGGCTGGCGATTTCGTAGGGACCGAGGCGGGTGCCGGCAGGTAGGGTCATCGACTGTGGCGGAGCCTGGCCGCGCAGATTGTAAACGGAAACTCCGGGTAGTATCTTTGCGCGAACCGGAGAGGAAACGCTGACTCGACTGCGCTTCGCGGCGGTGCTTCTGGTGCTGGCGGTCGTCGCCTCGCGGCCGGTCTCCGTCCAGGAAAACTCGCCGATCGATCTCACCGGCACGTGGCGGTGGCTGCCGTACGAGGACGAGCGCGACCGCACGCCGGGCGCGTATCCCGGCGACTACCGCGGCCTGCCGCTGAACGACGCGGCGCGGATGCGCGCCGATACCTACGACGAAGAGGTCAACGCCACCTCGCAGCTCCTGCAGTGCCGCCCGCGCGGACCGCAGTACCAGGCGAAGGGGCTCGACCCGATGCGGATCGATCAGGTGGTCGACCCGGCGAGCCGCCAGCTCGTGGCGCTGCGCATCGTCTTCGAGAAGACGCCGGGCGAGCGGATGGTCTGGCTCGACGGCCGTCCACGCCCCTCGCAGTACGCCCTGCGGTCGTGGGACGGCTTCTCGACGGGACGCTTCATCGGCGACACGCTCGAGATCACAACGACGCATCTCAAGGAGAGCTACGTCCGGCGCAACGGCGTGCCGGCGAGCTTCCGTGCCACCGTGATCGAGCACGTCTCGCTCCAGGAGCCGTTCCTGGAGTGGACGTTCACGGTCATCGATCCCGACTACCTGACCGAGCCGCTCGTCCGCAGCGCGACCTACGTCCGCGCGCCGACGCTGCAGCTGCCGCTCTATCCCTGTCAGCCCGAGGAATACCAACCGGGCGAACGCTACCGCGTGCCCCACTACCTGCCCGGCGAGAATCCGTACCTCACCGAGTCAGCGGTCAAGTACCGCATGCCGCAGGAAGGCGCACGCGGCGGCGCCGAGACGACGTATCCGGAGTGGCGGGCGACGGGCGCGAAGCTGGCGCCGCCGAAAGAGCAGTATCAGTACAAGCCGGAGTACACAGACGAGTCGACGCGCGTCGCCGAGCGCGCCGACGCGGAGCCGGCGCGCACGCCCAGCTACGACCGCATCGACACGCTCCACGTCGCGGGCAACGTGTATCTGATTGCGGGCGCCGGCGCGAACATCGCCGTGTCGGCCGGTGGCGACGGGGTGCTCATGGTCGATTCGGGCGTGGCCGCGGCCAGCGAACGCGTGCTCGCGGCCATTCGCCAGATCGTCCAGACGCTGCGCCCGCCGGAACCGCCCGAAGCGACGTCGCCGTACTCGAACACGTGGCTCGTGACGCACGCGCCGGTAGAGCCGGCGATCCGTTTCATCATCAACACGAGCGGGAATGCGGATCACGTCGGCGGCAACCCGAACATCCGGAAGTCGCCGATGTTCCGCCTGCTCGGCTATCGCGACCCGTCGCTCAGCCTGCAGGTGTTGGCGCACGAGGCGGTCCGCGCACGGCTGGCCGAATCGCGCGCCACGGAGGCGCTCGCCCCGACCGATACCTACGCGTCCGATCGCTACACGCTGTACCGCTTCTTCAACGGCCAGGCGGTGCAGCTCTTCCACGCGCCGCGCGCCGTCACCGACGGCGACACGATGGTCTGGTTCCGCCGCGCGGACGTGATCGTCGCCGGCGACGTCTACAACAGCGACATCTATCCGCCGATCGACGTCGACCGCGGCGGCAGCATCGACGGCGTCATCGACGCGCTCAACCGGCTCTTCGACCTGTCGGTCACCGAGTTCATGGCGCAGGGCGGCACGATGATCGTCCCCGGCCACGGGTGGATCGGCGATGCCGCCGACGTCGGCCTCTACCGCGACATGCTGATCGTCATCCGCGACCGCGTCCAGAAGATGATCGAGCAGGGGATGACGCTCGCGCAGGTCAAAGCCGCGAAGCCGACGATGGACTACGACCCGATGTACGGGCGGCAGCGGGGTGTGACCGCGCGTTTCGTCGAAGCCGTGTATCGAAGCCTCGTGGAGAAGAAGAAGTCATGAGCATGCGACGTGCCTCGGCTGCGTTCGTTGCCGCCGCGCTGCTGGCGGCCGCTCCCGTGGCGGCCCATCACTCGTTCGGGGGCACCTACAACGTCGATCGGCAGATCACGCTCAAGGGGACGATCGTGCAGCTCACGCTGCGCTCGCCGCACTCGTTCGTCTACATCGAGGCGCCCGACGAGAAGGGGACGCCGCAGCGCTGGACGATCGAGGGCGCCTCGGCGCAGCAGTTCGCGCAGCAGGGGTTCGACAAGGACGCGTTCAAGGTCGGCGATCCCGTCGAGATCGTCGGGAACCCGTCGCGGAGCCCGAACAGCACGCGCGCGCGGCTCATCAAGATCACTCGAACGACCGACGGCAAGACCTGGGGCAGCCGCGCGGGCGAAGTGGTCAACTAGTTGTCAGGTGTCGGTTGCCAGTTGTCAGAACGGAGGGCGGCCTTGACAGCCCGGCTGGCGCGGCGTAAAGCCGCGCTTTACGTGATCGTCGTGTGGTTGTTGGCGGTGTCGGCCGTCGACGCGCAGCAGGGAAGGGGCGGCGCGCCGCCGGCGACGGCGCGGGCGATGGCGCCGATCGACCTCTCTGGCTACTGGACGGCGGTCGTGACCGAAGACTGGCACGTGCGCATGCTGACGGCGCCGCGCGGCGACTTCGGCGTCGGCGAGCCCGGCGTGATCGAGAATCCCGGACAGGGCCTGCTGGGCGTCGGCCCGAATCCCTCCGCGCGCTCGAACATCCCGTACAACATCGCCGGCGCGCAGGCGGCGATGAAGTGGGATCCCGCACGCGACGAAGCGGAGGGCAATGCGTGCAAGGCGTATGGCGCGCCCGGCATCATGCGGCAGCCGACCCACCTGCGCATCACCTGGCAGGACGACAACACGCTGAAGATCGAGGCGGACGCCGGCACGCAGACGCGGCTCTTCCGGTTCGGTCCGCCCGCGGCGCCCGCCCGCAGGGACTTCAGCAATGCGACCTACTTCCCCTCGCCGCCGGCGAAGCTGGAAGCCCCGCCCGGCACCGAGCCGAGCTGGCAGGGCTACTCGATGGCGACCTGGAACATCGTGCCGGCCGCTGGAATCGTCGAGCGCGGCGGCAGTCTCAAGGTCGTCACCACACGCTTGCGGCCCGGTTATTACTGGAAGAACGGTATGCCCTACACGGGGAACGCGGTGCTTACGGAGTACTTTCGCCTGATGGCACTTCCTGACAAGAGCCAGTGGATCCGGATGACGCAGATCGTCGAGGACCCGGACTACCTGACCCAGCCGTGGGTGGTGAACTACGCGTTCAAGAAGCTGCCCGACGGTTCCCGCTGGAATCCGACGCCCTGTTCGGTTCGATAGCAGGGTAGCCGGAGGGCTTCAGCCCTCCGGATCCGTGGCACAATAGCGCCACGTTTCGCGGGGTCCCCAGCGAGGGGAGTTTGCGCGCTGGGGTGCCTCCGGGGAGGGAATCTATGCGGTTCGTCCTTCCGGCGTCGCTCGCGCTCGCGCTGCTGATTGCGGCCACCTCCGCGCCGCTTCACGCGGGACAATCGGCTCCGGCCCAGACGCCGGTCACGTTCGCCAAGGACGTGGCGCCGATCCTCCAGAAGAACTGTCAGGTCTGCCATCGGCCGAACAGCATTGCGCCGATGTCGCTGCTGACGTACGAGGAGGTGCGCCCGTGGGCGCGATCGATCCGGCAGGAGGTCGTGCAGCGGGTGATGCCGCCATGGTACATCGACAAGAACGTCGGCGTGCAGCACTTCAGCAACGACCGGTCGCTCTCCGACTCCGAGATCGACACGATCGCGCGCTGGGTCGACGCGGGCGCGCCGCTCGGCAATCCCGCCGACATGCCGCCGCCGCGCCAGTTCCCGCCCGAGGACGTCTGGCAAATCGGCGAGCCCGATGTCGTCGTCGAGCTGCCGCAGGACTACATCGTCAAGGCGCAGGGGCCGGATCAGTGGCCCGACATCCTGACGGATCCGCAGCTCAAGGAAGACCGCTACATCAAGGGCGTGCAGATCATCCCGACCAAGGGCTTCACGGTCGTCCACCACATCCGCACGTCGATCGTCGAGCCGAATGACCTGACGCTCGGGAGCGGACAGACCGACGACGTCGACGCGATCGAGGTGGGCGAGCAGGGGGTGTTCCTGAACGAGTACGCGATCGGCAAGCAGGGCGACGTCTTCCCCGAAGGGTCCGGGCGCCTGATCAAGGCCGGTTCGAAGATCAACTTCCAGCTGCACGTGCACTCGAACGGCAAGGCGGATACGCCGGCGAACGTGAAGCTCGGCCTGAAGTTCTATCCGCCCGGCTACGTGCCGAAGCACGTGATCTCGTCGATGACCGTGAGCGCCAGGCAGGTCGATCTCCGGCCGCACACCGACAACATCCGCTCCGACGGCTACAAGCTGCTGACGCGGGCGGCGCGCATCCTCTCGTTCCAGCCGCACATGCACAACCGCGGCAAGGCGGAGTGCCTCGAGGCGATCTATCCGGACGGCCGGACCGAGATGCTCTCGTGCGCGAAGTTCCGCTTCAACTGGCACATCAACTACGTCTACGCCGATGACGCGGCGCCGCTCCTGCCGAAAGGGACGATGCTGCACGCGATCATGTGGCACGACAACACGGCGAAGAACCCGTTCAATCCCGACCCGGATGCGCAGATCACCTACGGCCAGCGCACGGTCGACGAGATGTCGTCGGCGTGGCTCAGCTGGTACTACATGTCCGACGAGGAGTACGAGAGGGAAGTCGCGGAACGGCGCGCGCGCCGGAACCGGCCGACGAGTACCCGCTAGAGTCCCCAGGGAGGCCGGTATGAAGACCTACGCTGCGGCGATCGCCGCTGCCGCGCTCCTGCTCGCTCCGGCGATGCCGGGCGACGTCTATGCCCAGTACGGGCCGTTCGGGTTCGCGCGCGGACAGGACGTCAGCCCGACGTTCGACGGCTGGGAGCGGAACCCGGACGGCACCTACTCGTTCTACTTCGGCTACTACAACCGCAATACCGAAGAGGAGTTCGACGTCCCGGTCGGTCCTGACAACGGGTTCGACATCGGCGGCCCCGACCGCGGCCAGCCCACGCACTTCTACCCCTCGCGCAAGTGGTGGGTCTTCAAGACCGTGGTGCCGGCCGACTGGCCGAAGGATCGCCGCCTCGTCTGGACGCTGACGACGCACGGCAAGACGAATCAGGCGCGCGGATGGCTGCAGCCGGAGTGGGAAGTCGATCAGAAGCTCATCGCAAAGAATGCCGCGCGGGATCCGTCGCTCATGACCAACGGCACCAACACGCTCGACATGGACGCGACGAACAAGCCGCCGGCGATCAGCGTCACCGGCGTGCGTACTGTGAAGGTGGGCGAGACGCTCTCGCTCACGGCCACCGCTGCTGACGACGGGAAGCCCAATCCGATTCCGGATCCGGACGGGAAGCTCCAGCAGGGCGTGCGGGTGCGCTGGATCGTGTACCGCGGGGCCGGCGAGGTGCGCTTCCAGCCCGACATCATGCCGAACCGCGTCCTCGGCAAGCCGGCGTCGCTCCCGACGAGCGTGACGTTCAGCAGGCCGGGCACGTACCGGCTGCGCGCCGTCGCCAGCGACGGCATGGCGTTCTCGACGCACGACGTCGACGTCACCGTCCAGTGAAGCGGCGGGAGTTCCTCAAGCGCGGCGCGCTCGGGGTGGGCGCGACCGCGCTCACCGGCACCTCCCGCCAGGCCACCGTTCAGGCACAACGCGTCTCGACCTGGGACCGCACGGCCGACGTCGTCATCGCCGGCGCGGGCGCCTCGGGTCTGTGCGCGGCCATCGCCGCGCGCGACCGCGGCGTCTCGGTCATCGCCATCGATCAGAACCACGACATCGGCGGGCATGCGATGGTGAGCGGCGGCCGCATCCCGCTCGGCGGCGGCCACCGCCTGCAGCAGAAATACGGGATCAGCGATTCGGCGGATCAGGTCTACCTGGATCACACGCACCCCGGCAACGAGGAGTTGCGGTTCAGCGATCGCGATCTCGTGCGCGTGTGGGCCGACGAGAACGCCGCGACATTCGACTTCCTGCTCGACAACGGCGTCGAGTTTCAGGATCTGAAGCCGACGCTGGTCAATGAGGGGACCATCCCGCGGCTGTTCATCGCCAAGGTCTATTCCGACGACCTGAACGTGACGATCAACGGCAGTCCCGGGTCAGGGCTCGTGCGCGCGCTGGAGCAGAGCGCGCGGGCCAAGGGCGTCGAGATTCTCCTGCGCCACAGCCTCGCCCGCGTCGTGCGCGAGAATCCGTCCTCCGGGCGCGTCCAGGGCATTGTCGCGACTCTTGACGGGAAGCCCGTGACGATTCGCGCGCGGAAGGGCGTCATCATCGCGACCGGCGGCTTCACCGGCAACGTCGAGTTCCGCCGGATGTTCGACCCGCGGCTGACCGAGGAGTACCAGGTCGCGGGCGAGCCGTGGAGCCACCAGAACGCCGACGGCGAGATGGCGGCGATGGCGATTGGCGCGGGCCTGTGGGGCACCTCCAGCGTGGCCAGCGAGGCGGGACGCACGATCACGAAGACACGGCACATTGGCGTGCGGTACGGCTACGTGAACCTGCGGTGGAACCCGAAGAGCCCGATGTTTTCGCGCGCGGGCGGCGCCGGCCTCACGCTGCAGACCTATCAGGATGTGATCTGCGTCAACCAGTGGGGCAAGCGCTTCGCGAACGAGCTCGACGAGACCTACGCGTTCCTCAACGCGTGCCTGTCGCGGCATGACAACGACGGGAAGAGCGGCCACGCGAACGGCGGCGGGCCGATCTGGGCGATCTTCGACGCCGATGCCGTGGTGCGGGAGCAGTGGGATCCGCGGCCGCCCAACGTCGATCCGAACGGCTGGTTCTTCAGCGGCGACACGCTCGGCGAGCTGGCGCGGAAGATCTCCAATCCGTTCCAACGTCACCCGATGTCCCCGCGGACGCTCGAGGAGACCGTCGCGAAGTACAACTCGTACGTCGACGCGGGCAAGGATCCGGAGTTCGGCCGGCCAAAGCTGCCGTACAAGATCGAGAAGCCGCCGTTCCATGCTGCGTGGGCGACGCCCATCCTGCACGACGCGCTGACCGGCCTGCGCATCAACACGCGCTGCGAGGTGCTCGACCTGCGCGGCCGGGTGATTCCAGGGCTCTACTGCGCGGGGGAGTCGGCCGGCGGCTTCGCGCTGCACGGGCTCCCGCGCGTGACCGTGTTCGGCCGCATCGCCGGGCGCGAGGCAGCCGGCGTCCGAACCTGACCGCGGTTCCCTTCGGTACGTGCGTGCGGCTATTCTCAGTGCGTGGTGTCCGGCTTTAGCCGGACCAACGGTCTTTCTATGAATAGGCTACTGCTCGTGTTCTCGGCGGTGTCGCTCGTCCACGCGGCCGTCGGGACGACCGCCTCCGCGCAGGATCTCGTCATCACCGACGCCCGCGTCATCGTCGGCACCGGCCAGGTGATCGAGCGCGGCACGGTGGTCGTCCGCAACGGACGCATCGCGTCGGTCGGCGCGGGCGCGGCGTCGGCACCGGGCGCGCAGACGATCGACGCGCGCGGCATGACGGTGATGCCGGGCTTCATCGATGGCCACCGGCACATCATTCGCGGCGAGGCCGCCCAGTGGTTCAAGGCGGAGGCGTCGGATCGGATGCGCGAGTTCCTCGAAGCGGGCTACACCACACTGCTCGAGGGCGGCGGCCGCATCCCCGACATCCTCGAGCTGAAGAAGCGCGTTGACAGCGGGCAGCTGAAAGGGCCGCGCATCATCACCTCGGCGCGGGCCGACCCGGACGGAGTCAAGACGGCCGACGAGGCGCGCGCCCGCGTGCGGGAGATCGTCAAGGCCGGCGTCGAGTTCATCAAGGCGCGCATCGAGCCGCAGGCGACCGACCAGGAAGTGGCGCTGCTGGCGGCCGTGGCCGAGGAGGCGCGGACGCACAAGACGAACGTCATGGTGCACGCGGTCAGCCCGAAGGCCATGGTTGCCGCCATCAAGGCGGGCTCGACGAAGCTGGTGCACACGCCGCACAACGGGTACCTGACGCGCGAACAGGCGCGCATGGTGCGCGATGCCGGCATCGAGAATCTGTCGACGATCGGCTTCGGCGTGCCGGTGTTCGGCGTGTTCAACAAGGACAACGTGCCGACCTTCCGCGACGGGAAGCCGTGGCCGGCGGGCATCATCGACGGCCCCGGCGACGGCCGCGAGGCGGGCGAGAAAGCCGTGAACGGGCGGCTGCTGTGGGACAGCGGCGTGACTTACGGCTTCGGCACCGACACGAACTACCATCCGCGCGACGGCCTGGCGCACGAGCTGCGCGCGCTCAACCTGATGTTCTCGCCGATCGACATCGTGAAGCTGATGGGCCCGAACACGGCGGCGTTCGTCGAGCGGTCCCACGAGATCGGCACGCTCGAGCCGGGCAAGCTCGCGGACCTGGTGATCCTCGAGGGCAACCCGCTCGACGGCTACTGGCATCTGCTCAACGCCCGCGTCGTGATCAAAGGCGGCGAGGTCGTCGTCGACAAGCGGTGAAGTGGAGATGCGGCCCCCGCTCCGGTCGTGCGGCGTCGTGCTGATCGTGCTCGCGATGGCCGCCAACGCCAGAGCGCAGGAGCTCGCCGGCTCCTTCGATCAGTTGCGCGTGCTCGTGAAGGTCGGGGATCGCGTGCGGATCAGCGACGCGTCGGGCCGTGAGGTCTCGGGCACGATTGCGGATCTTGGCCCCGCCTCGCTCGCGCTGACGACCGGCGGCGCGCGCCGCGATTTCCGTGAGGACCAGATCGACACGATCCGCCAGCGCCGGCCCGACCCGCTGTCGAATGGCGCCAGGTGGGGTCTTCTCGTCGGCGGCGGCTTCGGGTTGCTGACCGGCGCGGCGCTGGTCGGCGACGGGAATTCCGCGGCGGTCATGATTCCCATCATGGGGCTGGCCTATGGCGGCATCGGTGCCGGCGTTGGCGCCGGCCTCGACGCGCTGCTATCCGCGGAGCAGGTGATCTATGCTCGCCGCCGCGCGTCGCGCGTGCGCGTCGCGCCGCTCGTGTCGCGACAGCGGAAAGCGGTGCTCGTCTCGCTTGCGTTCGAACGAAGATGACCGGTATCACGTCGGCACTCATGGCATTCGCGGCGCTCTGCGGCTGTGCGTCGCTGGCGTGCGGCGGTGGAGGCGCGGCGCCGGGCGGCGCCAGGACGGTGCGCGTCGGCATGATCCTGACCTACTCGGGGCCGGACGCGTCGATCGGCGAGGCGATCGACCGCGGCGCCGAACTGTATCGGGCACTGCACGAGCACGAGCTGCCCGCGGGCGTCGAGCTGCAGATCGTCAAACGCGACGAGACCGGTCCGACCCCTGACGTCGCCAAGCGCCTCGCGCGCGAGCTCGTCGTCCGCGAGCAGGTGCACATTCTCACGGGCGGCCAGTGGACGCCGAACGTGAGCGCCATCGCGCCGCTCGCCACCGAAGCGTCGGTGCCGTACGTCGTCATGTCGAGCGGCACGGCGAGCACGACGCGGCTGTCGCCGTTCGTCTTCCGCGTGGCGTTCACGACGTGGCAGCACAGCTATCACCTCGGGCAGTGGGCGGCCAGGAACGGCCTGACGCGCGTCTCGACGGTCGTGAGCGACTACGCGGCGGGGCTCGACGCGGAGGAGGCATTCGTCCGCGGTTTCACGGATGCGGGCGGCACGATCGTCAGCAAGGTCCGGGCGCCGCTGCGGACCGCGGACTTCGTGCCGTTCCTCGAACGCGTCCGCCGTGACAAGCCGCAGGCGGTTTACGGGTTCAACCCGGGCGGACCCGAGGCGACGCGCTTCGTCAAGGCGTATCACGACCTCGGCCTGGCCGCCGCCGGCATCAAGCTCATTGGACCCAATGCGATCGTCCCCGATGACGAGCTGCGAAACATGGGTGAGGCGGCAATCGGGGTGATCTCCGCGTCGCACTATTCGGCCGCGGGCGATCGGCCGGCCAACAAGACGTTCGTGAGCGAGTGGAAGAAGGCGTACGGGGCCGACAGCGTGCCGAACTACTTCGCCGTCGGCGGCTGGGACGGCATGGCCGCGATCTTCCACCTCATTCGCGAACAGAACGGCGCGATCGACCCGGCGCGCAGCCAGACGCTGCTCGCCACATGGAGCAATCCCGACAGCCCACGTGGACCGATGCGCATCGATCCCGACACGCGCGACGTCGTCCACAACATCTACATCCGGCGCGTCGAGCGGGTGGACGGCGAGCTGCGCAACGTCGAGTTCGCGACGATTCGCGACGTCAAGGATCCCTGGAAGGAGCTGCATCCCGACGCCCCTTGACCTCCTGATCTCGCTCGCGTTCTACGGCCTGGCATACGGGATGGTCCTTTACCTGCTGGCCATCGGCCTCTCGGTCACGCTCGGGCTGATGCGGTTCATCAATCTGGCGCACGGCGTGTTCGCGATGGCGGGCGGGTATCTCACCGTGACGGCGATGTCGCGGCTCGGCCTGCCGTTCCTCCCAAGTGTGGCGCTGTCGGTCGTCGTGGTGGCGCTGGCCGGCATGCTGCTCGAGCGCACGCTCTACCGGCGCCTCTACCTGGCGCCGATGCTCGACCAGGTGCTCTTCTCGATTGGCCTCATCTTCATCGCCGTTGCGCTCGCGCGGTTCGTCTTCGGCCCGCTCGCGCAGCCAATCGAGCTGCCGGCGTGGCTCTCCGGTCCGCTCGAGACCGGCATCGGGACGTTTCCGGCGTACCGCGCCTTTCTCATCGTCGTCGGCGGCGTCCTTGCGCTGGCGATCTGGGCCCTGGTGGATCGCTCGCGGTTCGGTGCGTCGATCCGTGCCGCTGTGGACAACCGCCGCATGGCCGAGGCCGTGGGCATCGACGTCGATCGCGTGTTCATGCTGTCGTTCGGGCTTGGCACGGCGCTCGCCGCGCTCGGCGGCAGCCTCGGCGCCGATCTCCTGCCGATCTATCCCGGGTACCCGAACGACTATCTCGTCTACTTTCTCATCGTGGTGGCGGTGGCCGGGCTCGGCAATCTCCGTGGCGCTTTCTTCGTCGCGCTCGGCTTCGGCGTCGTCGATACGACCGTACGGTACTTCCTGCCGGACGTCGGCCGCCTGCTCATCTTCCTGCTGGTGATGGCCGTGCTGTTCCACCGTCCGCACGGCCTTGCTCCGCGCACGCAGGCGTGACCGCCACGCGCGCGCTGGACGGGCTCGTGCTGGCGGCGCTTGCCCTCTTTCCGCTCGTCGCGCCCGGCTATCTCGATCTCGGGACGCGGATGGTGATCCTAGCGCTCTGCGCGATGTCGCTCGACCTCCTCGTGGGCTACTGCGGCCTGGTCATGCTCGGCCACGCCGCCTTCTTTGGCGTCGGCGCGTATGCCGCCGGCATCTTTGCGCTCCGCGGGTGGAATGAGCCGCTGGTCGGCCTGGTCGTCGGCGCGGCGGCGGGCGCGCTCCTGGCGCTCGCGTCGGGCGCGGTGCTGCTGCGCACCCGCCGCCTCACGCTCATCGTGCTCAGCCTGGCCACGGTCCTGGTCGTGCAGGAAGCGGCCAACGAGATGCCGTGGCTGACGGGCGGCGCCGACGGCCTGCAGGGCATCGCGATGGGCCCCGTGGCAGGCATGTTTGCGTTCGATCTGCTCGGCCGCGTCTCGTACGTCTATGCGGCTCTCGTGCTCGCGCTCTCGTTTCTGGTCTTCCGGACGGTCATCGACTCGACGTACGGGCAGTCGCTCATCGGCATCCGCGAGAACGAAGCGCGCATGCACGCGATCGGCGCGCCGGTGGACGCCCGCCTGCGGACGGCGTTCGTCATCTCGGCGACGCTGGCGGGCCTCGCCGGCGCCCTGCAGGCGCAGGTGGCGGAGTTCGTCGCGCTGAACGCGGTGAGCGTGGAGTTCTCGGGCGAGATCCTCGTCATGCTGATTCTCGGCGGCGCCGGCCGCCGCTATGGCGCGCTGGTCGGCGCACCGCTCTACGTCTTCATGCAGGATTACCTCGCCCGTGAGGATCCCACCAACTGGTACCTATGGGTCGGACTGATGCTCCTGGCCATCGTCTTCTTTGCGCCGGGCGGCCTTACCGCCTGGATCGGCAATCTGGCGCGCCGGATGCGGCCTGTCCATGCCTGAGCCGCTGCTCGAGCTGCGCGGCGTCTCGAAGCGGTTCGGGCCGCTCGAGGTCGTCCGCAACGTCAGCCTCTCGCTCGACCGAGGCGCCCGCCGCGCGCTGATCGGTCCGAACGGCGCCGGCAAGACGACGCTCGTCAATCTGATCAGCGGTCGGCTTGCGCCGACGGCCGGGGACGTATGGTTGACGGGACGCCTGGTGACGCGGATGCCTGAGGCGCGGCGCGTCAAGGCAGGCCTCGGCCGAACGTTCCAGATCACGAACCTGTTCCGGCGGCTGACGATCGAGGAGAACATCGCGCTCGCGGTGGCGGAGCACATGGGCGCGGCGGGAAGGCTCTGGCCCGCTGGCGCGGTGCGTGCGCGCATCGAGGCGCGAGTGGCCGAGATCATGGCGCTCCTGCACCTGACGGCTCATGCGGGTCGTCCCGTGGAAGTTTTGCCGTATGGCATTCAGCGGATGGGTGAGCTGGCGCTGGCGCTGGCGCTCGAGCCGAAGGTCCTGCTGCTGGACGAGCCGGCCGCGGGCGTGCCGCGGGGCGAGGTCGGCCTCATCTTCGACGCGATCGCACGGCTGCCCCCCGACATGGCGGTCCTCCTCATCGAGCACGACATCGACGTGGTGTTCCGGTTTGCGAGTCGTGTGACGGTGCTCGTGGCGGGCCAGGTCTACGCCGAGGGGACTCCGCCGGAGATCGGCGAGCACGCCGGCGTCCGGGCGCTGTATCTCGGGGACGCGCGGCATGGCTGATTTCCTGGAGCTCGCCGGCGTGACCGCCGGCTACGGCGCGACGGTCGTCCTCGAGGACGTCAGCCTCTCGCTCGCGCAGGGCGCCGCGCTCGCGGTCCTCGGCCGCAACGGGATGGGCAAGACGACGCTGATGCGGACGATCGTGGGGCAGGCCAATCTGCATCGCGGGCACATACGGATCGAGGGTCAGGAGATCGGCCGCGCCCGGTCGTGGCGCCGCACCCGCCTGGGCATCGGCTACGTGCCGCAGGAGCGCGAGGTCTTCCCGTCGCTGACCCTACTCGAGAATCTGACCGTGGGCGCACGGCCCGGACCGTGGGATCTCGACAAGCTGTTCGGGTTGTTCCCATCGCTGGCGAACCGCCGGCGCCATTACGGCAGCCAGCTTTCGGGCGGCGAGCAGCAGATGCTGGCCATCGCGCGGGCGCTGGCGCTCCAGCCTCGGGTGCTGCTGCTCGACGAGCCGTTCGAGGGGCTCGCGCCGAATCTCGTCGAGATGCTGGCGCACGTGTGCGGCGAGCTGCGCCGCAGCGGGCTGTCGATCGTGCTCGCCGAGCAGCACGCGCGGCTGGCGCTCGACATGACCGACGAGGCGATCGTGCTGGTCAGGGGACGCGTGGCGCTCGGCGGCGCCAGTCGATCGCTATCGGACGACCCGCGGCGGCTCGACGAGTTCCTCGCGGTGCAGCAGACCGCGACAAAGGAGTAAGGTACGTAGCCGCATCCGTACGTGGCGTCCGGCTTCGGCCGGACCTGGGAGATCGAGCATGGAAACCAATACCGTGCCTGAAGCAGGCACAGCCACCGTTGCCGGTGGCGCCTTGCCGACCGCGCCGGTGCGCGACCTGCGCGACTGGCTCGCGCGCGCCGAGGCGATCGGCGAGCTCGTGCGCGTCGCCGAGCCCGTGGATCCCGACGAGGAGATGAGCGCCGTCACGTATCTGCTGGCGAAGCGCCGGCCGTCTCCCGCCGTGCTCTTCGAACGTGCGCGTGGTTTCGACGGCGATCCGCTGAAGACGCGGCTGCTCTGGAACATCCTCGGTCCGAGCCTGCGGCGGACGGCCATCAGCCTCGAGGAGCCGGTCGACACGCCGACCGTCGATTTGATTCGTCGGGTAAAGGACAAGTTTCGGACGCGTATCGCACCGCGCGAGGTCGAGCGCGGCCAGGCGCCCGTCTACGAGCACACGCTTCGCGGCGACGAGATCGATCTGACGAAGCTGCCGATTCCGCGCCACTGGCCGCTCGACGGCGGCCGTTATGCGGGCACGGCCGACGCGGTAATCACGCGCGATCCGGAGAGCGGGTACCTCAACGTCGGCACCTACCGGATGATGGTGCAGGGGCCGCGGCAGGTTGGTCTGTATCTCTCCCCAGGCAAGGACGCGCTGCTGCACATCACGCGCTCGTGGGAGCGCGGGCAGGCAATTCAGGTTGCGGCGGCCTGGGGCATCGACCCGCTGCTGATGCTCGTCGGCTCGCAGAAGTTTCCGAAGGACATTTCCGAGTACGAGTACGCCGGCGGCGTGAAAGGCGAGCCGATTGCGGTCGTGCGCGGGACGACCACCGATCTCCTGATCCCGGCGACCGCGGAGATCGTGGTCGAGGGCATCATTCCGCCCGACTCGGTGAAGCCCGAAGGGCCGTTCGGCGAGTTCACCGGCTACTATGGCCGGCCCGAAGGACGCGCGCCGCTCGTCGAGGTCACGGCGCTCCACTACCGGACGAACCCGATCCTCACCAACGCGCTGATGGCCGACTACCCGTCGTGCGAGCAGAGCGGGTTCTTCGCCATCCTGCGCGCCGCGCGCATCTGGGACGACCTCGAGAAGCTCGGCGTGCCGAGCATCCGCGGCGTCTACTCGCATCCCGCCGCCGCCGGCGGCTTCGGCATGACCGTCGTCAGCCTCGAGCAGCGGTATCCGGGGCACGCGGCGCAGGTGCTCGCGCTCGCGGCGCAGGTCCCCGGCGGCGCGTACTTCACCAAGTTCATCATCGCGGTGGACGAGGACGTCGACCCGACCGACTTCGATCAGGTGATCTGGGCGATGTCGACGCGCACGAACCCGAGCGACGACATCGAGGTGCTGCGGAACACGTGGAGTACCACGCTTGACCCCGCACAGAACCCGCCCGAGAAGCGCATCTACGGGTCGAAGGCGCTCATCAACGCGTGCAAGGACCACCGCCATCTGAAGACGTTCTCGAAGCGGACGATGCTGCGGAAGAGCGTCTACGATGCGGTGGCCTCACGCTGGCGCGAGATGGGATTGCCTGGAAATCCACCGACCGTGCTCGCGTACGAGTCGGAGTACGACAAGTCGTAGGTTCGGCAGTAGCCGCGTGGTGCCGCTTCCGGAGCAAGCCGTCGGCCTCGCGCGCAAGGCCCGGTGGCACTGTCTGGTGTATGGCGTCCCAACCGCATGTTGGGCCGGCATTGGTGGCTGACGTCCCGTGGATCCTGGCGACGGCCGTTAGCTGCCGATGCTCGCGGCCAAGCGTCTGGCGGTCGACGTGCGGCCTCGCGGCCAACGCCGGTCGTCTTCCGACGTATCCCCGCGTGTTACGATTCGCGCCGTCAGCGAGTTGCGGCGATCACACGCGATGATTTGCCAACGGTGTTAGCCGCCAGCGGGACGGCGGTCTAATCAATACTGGTTAGCTGGTCAAGGAAACATGAGACTTCGGCAAATCGTCGCTCTTATCACGATGCTGGGCGGACATGGACTCGCGATCCCGGCGCTGCCTCCGCTAGCTCAGTCCCAGGCCCAGGCCCAGGCCCAGAGGAACTACAACGACGAAGTCTTCGCTGCCATAGCCCGCGCTCAGGAGTTGCAGGAGCTCGGCACCACGTCGCTGCCAGCTGGGTATCGTGAAATTCGGATTCGCGGCGATCTTTTCGACCTCTGGCCGACTCCCATGCTCAGGCTCGTCGAGGGCCCCGGCGACATCCGTGGGGAGCTTCTTCTGTTTCGAAGGCTAATCCTCAGGCCCGGCAATCCGGCTCCTCGTGCCGATGAACGCTGTGTGCCGCTGCGTGAGCAGCACGTCTGTGTCCGGCTATGGACGTTGAGATCAGGTGATTGGGCCACCGTAGCCAGGACTCTCGCGGAACTTAGCGCCTGGTCGATTGTCGAGTCATGTGAAATCACGCGGAACGCCGACGGAGGCGTTGGCATGGCCTCGATTGGTGATGTCGGAAGCCTACATATTCAGCGCCTCGTCGGGACGGAATTCAGCGCCTACAGCTGTAACGCACCCGGGGCAAGGCCGACACCGGCGGGACGGAGGGCGAACGCGATTTACGAGTACTTCTACGGCTTGAGTGGGACGATTCCACGCGAGCCCGATGCGATCGCACGATGAAATGCCAGCTAACCCCGGCTTGCAGCCGACGGTGGCCGGTGAAATATCGAGCCGCCGCGGCTGAAGCCGCACGTTATGCCGCTCCCGCGAGCCTAAACGTTCCCGTTGCTGCGCTTCTTGATGGCGCGAGATGGGGTTGCCTGGAAGTCCGCCGACCGTGCTCGCCTACGAACGGGAGGACAACCAAAAGCAACTACGGCAGCGTGAGCGCGACGAGCGAGCCGGGCTGATCCCGCCGCGCGCTGCCGCCCTGCACGACGATGTGCTGCTTCCCCTCGTGCATGTAGGTCATCATGCCGTACTGGCCGGGCATCGGCAGCGGCACGCTCGCGAGAATCTGTCCTGTCTTCTTGTCGCGCGCGTGCAGCAGCGCCTGCCCCTGTTCATTCGATTCGGCCTCGCCCCGCAGATCCTCTGAGGTCTGCAGCAGCAGGCTCCCGGTCACGAGCAGCACGGCGTTGCCGGTACCGCCCGTGTTCGGCACGTTCACGCCCTTCAGCAGCGGATGGTTGCGAATGCGCGCCGGCGTCTGGCCGACCGGCAGGTCCCACAGTGTCGCGCCGGTGTTCATGTCGTAGGCAGCGACGGCCTGGAAGAGCGGCTTGTAGACCGGGAGCCCGTCGATGGTCGGCAGCCGGCCCTGCGTCACCTCGCCCTGCTTCCATGCGGCAACGGTCGTTCCCGTCGTCGGCGTCACGCGCTCGCGGCCGCGCCAGCTCTCGGCGCTCTTGCCGGCAAACTCCGTCCGCTCCACGTCGACGCCGTTCGTCGGCACGAGGAACGCCGGCGCGTTGCAGTTGCGCGTATGCGGCGCGTACATGATGCCGGTCGTCGGATCCGCCACCGGCGGATGGTAGATGTTCAGCCCGCCCTGGCAGCCCACGTTGTTGATGAAGCTGTTCTTGTGAGGCCAGGGGAGCGGCGGCACGTAGAGGCCGCCAATCCGGAACTTGCTGAGAATCTCCATCGATCGCCGCTTCAGCTCCGGCGTCCAGTCCATCACGAACTCTTCGGTGATGCCGTTCAGGACGATCGGATCGAGCGGCTCGGGACGAGTGGGGTAGGGCTGCGTCTTCGCGGTGTAGTTGCCCGGCACCTCCGTTTGCATCACCGGACGATCCTCGATCGGCCAGATCGGCTCGCCCGTCTCGCGGTTGAACGCGAAGACGAGCCCCTGCTTCGTGTTCTGGACGACGGCGGGAATGCGGCGGCCGCCGACCGTGAGGTCCATCAGGATCGGCGCGGTCGGGATGTCGTAGTTCCACTGGTCGCTGCGGTGGATCTGGAAGTGCCACTTGCGCCGGCCGGTCTTCACGTCGAGCGCGAGGAGGCTGCCGCCGAAAAGGTTGTCTCCCGGACGATGCCCCGTGTACACCTGATACGTCGACGAGTTCGTGACGATATAGACGAGACCGCGCTGCGGATCCGCTGACGCCGGCGCCCATGAGTGCATGTCGCCCGAAAAGCGCCACGCGTCGGTCAGCCACGTGTCGTGCCCGAACTCGCCGGGACGCGGCACGACGTGGAACTTCCAGAGGTGCTTGCCCGTCCTCGCGTCGTAGCCCTGAATGTCGTGCGGCACGTTCTCGATGCGCGTCTGGTCGTAGGTCGGCTCGCCGCCGGCGAGCACCACCACCACGCCGTTCACCACGATCGGGGGTGACGAGGCGGTGACCATGCCGAGTTGGCGCGGGATGCCGTAGTCGGGATCGTACGGACCCCCTTTCCACTTCAGCCACGGCTCCCAGTCGCGAACCAGATCCGGAATCATGTCGACGACCCCGCTGCGCGGAAAGTTCTTCAGCGGGACGGGTGATCCCCAGTTCTCGAGCGGCCGGCCGGTCTTCGCGTCGAGCGCCCAGAGGAAAAACGCGGGTGACGAGATGTAGATCACGCCGCGGCCGTCCACCTCCGCGTACGCGACGCCCTTGCCGAAGTCTGCCCTCGGCGATCGCAGGTACCTCGTCGTCTCGGGTTCGCGGAACGTCCAGAGCGTTTCTCCGGTGGCGGGGTCGATGGCGACGACCTGTCTGCGCTGGCCGGACACGGTGTAGAGGATGCCGTCGGCGTAGACAGGGGTCGATCGCGACGTGTACTCGATTCCCGGTCCGAAGTTGTCGCCCCGCCAGACCCATGCGACCCTCAGCTGCGAGAAGTTCGAGGCGTTGATCTGGGTGAGCGGTGAGAAGCGGGTGTGCCCGGCGTCGCCGCCGAGGTACCGCCACTCTCCATTCCGGACGCCTGTGAGCTGCGCGGACCCACGCTGCGGCACGGACACGAGCGCCGCGAGCGCGACGATGCCGCACCCGAGCCGGAATCGGTTCATGGGGAGTCCTCCGGTCAGCCCTCTTCGCCGCCGCCGAGCACCGAGCTCGTGCCGAGCGGCTTCATCACGTCGTTCGGATCGATGGTGCGGTCGATGAGCAGCCCGAACCAGTTGCCCATCATCTCTTCCCACGTCTGATCGCCCCAGTAGACCCACGTGTTCGGCTTGAGCCAGCCGCCGCGGCGCGTGTTGTCGAAGTGCGCGTCGAACTGCGCGCGCGTGCCTTTTGGAATCCGGATCGGCCGCTTGAACTCGTACGTCATCTGCCAGTTGAAGTCGTACCGCGGCACGCTGAGGATGGTCTCCGATCGGCCGTCCGGGAAATGCAGCTGGGTCGTCGCGTCCTTCCCGCGGTCGTGCATGTGATAGACGAGCGAGATCAGATCCGCGTCGACGACGAACTGCGCTTCGGCCGTCGGCGCCTTCCAGTTCGGGTTGTTCGGCGGAATGGCGAAGTCCTTCCGCTCGCGCGACGGGTTGAGCGAGAGCGAGATGTACTGCCGCTTGGGCGGCTGCTTCGCGATCGTGAAGCCGACGCGCGTCAGATCGACGGCCGCCTTGCCGTTCGGGTTGTAGTGCAGCGAGAAAATCATGTCGGCGCCCGCGGGAACGAGCGTCGCGGCGTCGTACTGGCGGAAATCGACGGCGGCAATGCCCGGGACGTAGCAGTGCAGGCGGCCGCCTGGTGTGTCGCCGCGCTGTGGACCGGCCGCGCGTGCGGCGGCGTCCTGCGCCGACTCGGCGCCGGTCTCGTCGCGCGCCCGGTCGGTCCACGTCGGCACGCGATACTGCGCGCCAGGCTTCTTCGGCTCCCAGCTCACACACACGTGATGGACGACGGAGAGGTCGCCGGGCCGCACTTCGACGGAGCTGATCCACGTGTCGGTCGCGAAGCCGCTCGGCACCCTGACGTTGATCCATTCGACGATCCCCGTGGCCGGCACCTGGTACTCGACAGAGTCCAGGACGACATCCGGCGGGATGTGCCAGCCGTCGGGCGCCCACGCCACCGGCGGCGGCGCGTCGTGGGGACTCCCGGCCGGCGCGCCTGCGTCCACCCAGTCCGCGATCGTGCGAAGGTCGCGGTCGCTCAGCCGGCGGTCGTTCGCGAACTCACCGTGGCGCGGATCGGCGAACCAGGGCGGCATCTCGCGCGCGACGACCTTCGCCTTGATCGCTCTCGCCCAGGGCCGCGCGTGCTCGTACGTCAGCAGCGGCATCGGCCCGATCTGGCCGGGCCTGTGGCAGCTCTGACAGTGCTTCTGGAAGATCGGCAGGACGTCTTTGTAGAAGGCCCGTCCCGCGGGCGCCTGCGCCCCGACTCGGGCGGGGATACCGGCGGTCGCCACCAGCGCAACGATGGGGAGTAGAGCGGCGGCCGTCAGCATTCGCTTCATGGCGTCTCCTCGGAACAGAAGATCTCGGTCCGGCTGAAGCCGGACGCCACGTACGTCCTACTCGGCCTGCCCGCGGCCCCGCGGATAGAACTCCGTCCCGTCGGTGAGCCGCACACCTTTCGTCCACGCCGCGGCAGGGCGGCCGTCCTTCATCGGATGTCCGGTGATGCGGACCTTCGTACCCGGCGCGAAGTCGCTGCGGCGGATCTTCCGCTGCATCATCGTGGTCGGCCCTTCGGCCTCGAAGCCCCACGTCGTCACGGTGCCGTCCGCGTTGGTGACGTCGACGAGCAGCCACGAGTGCGGGTTCGTGTACTGGAATTCCTTCACGACCCCCTCGAGCGTCACTTCCTTCTTGTCGTCGAACATCGTTCCCGAATGGTGCGCGTGCACCACCGCGGCCGTACCGGTGAGTGCGACCGCCGTGAAGATGGTGAACGCGACGGAGCGCGTCATCGGGCCTGCTCCTTTCGCTGATCGTCGGCTGGCGTGAACGTGAAATCGCGGTACTGCGTGTTGCCGTCGGGCGTTTTGAACACCTCGTTGTTCGGGTTCTCCGCGCAGTTCCAGTAATTCATTCGCAGGCTCTTGTCCTCGTTCGGCACCTGGCGATAGCGGCGCTGCATGTACCACGGCTCGACGTACACCGCAGGGTCGTACATCCACACGTCGGCGACGATCGTCGTCGGGTCGATCTTTTCCCACACCTCCACGGTCTCCATCTGCTCGCTCTGCTGCGGCTGGCCGCGTCCCATCGAGCGGGCCATCAGCGAGTTGGTGTGGATGACGAACTTCTGTCCGTCCCAGAAGCCGATCGAGTCGCCGTAGTACAGCGGATAGGCGTCCTCCGGCTTGAGATGGTCGCGGCCGTCGGTGTAGATCCGCCGGACGTTGTTCACCGTCTCCGACGACAACCACGTCTGTTCGGGCCTCACGATGAACTCACGGAGAAACGGGACGACGAGCCAGCGTGGAAAACCGGGCGGGCCACACTCGCTCAGGTTCTCGTCGTAGGAGATGCCCTGCGCGGCGAGCGCCTGTCCTTCCTTCACCGCCGCGGCCGCCTGCGGCGTGAGCTTCGGCATGACGCCGGTCGGGCCTGCGGTGGCGAAGTTGCCGCCGCCGGCCTGCGTCCAGAGGCCGCTCCAGTCAGGCAGCTGCGCGAAGGGCGGGTTCTGGCGGCCGCCGCGCGCGGCCTCTTTCAGCGCCAGATACAGGTCGCGGGCGGTGCGGTGCTTCAGGCCGAGCGCGTGCTTGCGCTGCCAGTCCGCGGCCGATTGCGGCGCCGTCTGCGGCGCCTGGGCCGAGAGCGTCGCTCCCAGAACGGCCGCCACGGCGAACGCGCGGACGCTGCGAGCCGTGGTCATGATGGGCCGAATTATACGCACCTTCCGGCTGATCGGGGATAATTGCGCCGGCATGCGCAACGCGGTTTCGGTCGCGGCTGGAGTGCTGGTGTTCGCCGCCCTGATGAGCGGCCAGGCTCAACAGGCGGACCTGATCCTCACCGGCGGCAAAATCGTGACGGTCGACGAGCGTTTCTCCGTCGCGCAGGCGGTGGCGGTGCGGGGCGACCGCGTCGTGGCCGTCGGCGGCAACCAGGAGATCGCGCGCCTCGCCGGCCCGAACACCCGCCGAATCGACCTTCGGGGCCGCACGGTCCTCCCGGGCCTCATCGACAACCACATGCACCTGCTGCGTTACGGCACGACGTGGCAGTACGAGGTGCGGTGGGACGGCGTCGAGTCGCGGCGGGAAGCGCTCGAGCGGTTGCGTGCGAAGACGCAACGGGTGAAGGCGGGCGAATGGATCTACACCCTCGGCGGCTGGGCCATCGAGCAGTTTGCGGACGATTCGAGTCCGTTCACGCGCGAGGAGCTCGATCGCGTGGCACCGAATCATCCGGTCTTCCTGCAGGCCTCCTACTACGAGGCCTACCTGAACAGCCGTGCGATGGCGCTGCTCGGTGTGCAGGGCTCTGGGCGCGTGACGGAGGACGCGTTCCGGCCGCTCGTCGACAAGCTCCCGGTTGCGGCCGGCGAGCAGCTGGACGCGAGCACGCTCGGCATGATTCGCGACCTGAATCGGGCGGGACTCACGGCGTACGGGAGTGCCGGCTGCGACGACGCGCTGCTGGCGCGGTATCGCGGATGGGCGGCCAGCGGGCGGCTCGACATCCGCCTGTTCTGCATCACGACGCCCGCGGGCGCCGCCGCCTCGGATCAGTACCTCGCGCGCATCCGCGACATGAAGGTCTTCGAGGGCGACGAGTGGGTCAGCCATATCGCGTTCGGCGAGAACTTCGGCCTCTCGGATCCGATGTTCCGCCGGCTGGGCCCCGCGACGCCCGAGGACGCGAACGCCTGGCGGCGCATCGTCACCGAGGTCGCGAAGGCGCGTCTGCCGCTCCACGTCCACGCCAATTTCGCGAACACCATCGACCTCTTCCTCGATCAGATCGAAGCCGTCAACCGCGACTACCCGATTCGCAATCTCCGGTGGGTGCTGGCGCACTTCAACCATCCGACCGCGGCGCAGCTCGAACGCATGAAGCGGCTCGGGATGTACGCCGCGGTCCATCCGTGGGCGGTCATCAACGGCGGCATCAACCTGCGTCACTTCGGTGACGACGCCTATGACATGGCGCCGCTCGCCACGATCCAGCAGAGCGGCATCACGTGGGGATTCGGCAGCGATGGGAGCCGCGCGAACCAGATTCTGCCGTTCGAAACGCTCGGCTGGGCGGTCACCGGCAAGATGGTCGGCGGCAGGACCGTGCTGCGCCAGACGATCAGCCGGGAGGATGCGCTCGTCGCGCACACCCGCAAGAACGCGTACCTCATTTTCCAGGAAGACAATCTCGGATCGATCCAGCCGGGCAAGCTGGCGGATCTCGTGGTCGTCGATCGCGACTACCTGACGATTCCGGCGGATCAGATCAAGGACATCAAAGTCGTCATGACAATGGTCGGCGGGCGCGTCGTCTTCGATGCGAACGCCGCGGCAGGAACACGGTAGGAGGATTCATGCGCACGCAAGCCAGACTCATCGTGCTCTCACTGGTGGCGCTGTCCGCAGCAGTGGTGCTGCAGGCGCAGGTGGGGAACCCGATTCCCGCCCCGGTCGTCAAACGCGGCATCACCGTCGAGATCCGCGACGTGGCGCGGCTGCCGCAGACGCGGGGCCGGCTCGCCCCGGCTGACGACGTGAACCCCGCGGGGTACGCGCGTCCCAGCTTCGTCCGCGACAGCCCGGACGGCCGCCGGTTCGTCAACGACTCGCGCGGGTTCCTCTACATCCTCGACCGCAACAACCAGCTGAGCGTGTACCTGAACTTCGCGGAGCTCTTCCCGCACGCGATCTACAGCCGGCTGGAGAGCGGCTTCATCGGGTTCACCTTCCATCCGGAATTCGAGAAGAACGGCCTGTTCTATACCGTGCACGGCGAGACGGCGACGGGGAATCCAGGGAAGGTCAACTTCATTCCACCCGGATTCGGCCCGGCCGACGTGACGCACCACAACGTCATCACCGAGTGGCGCGCCGCGACGCCGTCGGCCAGCACGTTCCAGGGCACGCGCCGTGAGCTGCTCCGCGTGGCGCACGTCGTCCAGAACCTGACGCACCCGATGGGGGCGGTCGAGTTCAATCCGACGGCGAAGCCGGGCGACGCCGACTACGGGCTCCTCTACACGAGCGGCAGCGATCTCGGGTTCAGCAACGGCGGCGGCCACAACGCGGCCAATCCGAACCAGACGCAGCGGCTCGACACGGTCATCACGGCGATCCTGCGGTTCGATCCGCGCAGCCCCTCGGTGTCGAAGGGCGAGAAGGGCCTTGGCGACTACACGATTCCGCCCTCGAACCGCTTTGCGGCCGACGGCGACCCGCGGACGCTGGGCGAGATCTACGCGTACGGCTTCCGCAACGCGCATCGCATCTCCTGGGACATGACCGATGGAACGATGTACGCCGTCGACATCGGCATGAGCAACATCGAAGAGGTCAACATCGTCCGCAACGGCGGAAACTACGGATGGATGAAGCGCGAGGGGATCTGGGAGAACGGCGTCGTCCGCGCCGGTGGCCTGCTGCAGCAGCTCTTCCCGCTGCCGGCGGACGTGCTCAGCGGCAAGACGAAGGAGAAGGAGGAGTTCATCTATCCGGTCGCGATGTACGACCACAACGACGGGCAGGCGATCTCGGGCGGCCTCACGTACCACGGACGCGGCGCGGCCCTTCGCGGCAAGCTCGTCTTCGGCGACATCGTCCGCGGCCGGATCTTCGTGGCTGACGTGGCGGCGCTCAAGAAGGCGGACGACGGCGTGCCGCAGACCGTGGCGCCGATCGAGGAGGTGCAGCTCTATACGCGCGATGCGAACGGCACTCGCACCTACGTCACGCTGCGCGAGCTGATTGAAGCGACCAACGGCGCGACGGTCACCCGCGCGGACCTGCACCTGCACCGGACGCGCGATGGCGAAATCCTCGTGACCTCGCGGCAGGACGGCATGATCCGGATGCTCGTGCCCGACGCCGCGGGCACGACGACCTCGGCGAGTCGATAACGGGGAAGGGTTCATGACACGCCTCGGGTGGCTGGTCGTCTGCACGCTTCTCGCGATGCCTGCGCTCGCTGTCGCGCAGGAGGAAGCGGTTCTGACGGGCACCGTCAGCGACACGACGGGCGGCGTGCTGCCCGGCGTGACGGTGACCGCCGTACACGCCGCGACCGGCAACCGGTTCGTGGCGATCACCGACGAGCGCGGGATCTTCCGTCTCCCGGTTCGCGTGGGCGGCTTTCAGGTGGTCGCCGAGCTGCAGGGATTCACGACCGTCACCCGCGGCGGGATCGAGCTCCTCGTCGGCCAGACCGTGACGATCGACATGCAGATGGCGCCGTCCTCGGTACAGGAGACGGTGACCGTGACGGCCGAGGCGCCGCTCCTCAGCGTGACGACGTCGAGCCTGGGCGGCAACGTCGATCCGCGGCAGGTGCAGGAGCTGCCGGTCCAGGGACGGAACTGGATGTCGCTGGCGATGCTCGCGCCCGGCAGCCGGATGACGAATCCGACCGGTAACACCCCGCTCCCGGATCGCAACGTCGGCGAGCAGCGGGAGTTCCAGTTCAGCCTCGACGGCCAGAACGTGGCCGGCGAGCTGGGCTACGGCGGACAGCCGCGCTATTCGCAGGACTCGATCGCGGAGTTCCAGTTTCTCTCGAATCGCTTCGACGCGACGCAGGGGCGGTCGTCGGGCGTCCAGGTGCGCGCCATCACGCGCTCGGGCACGAACACGATGTCGGGCTCGGTGCGCGGCAATTTCCGCGATACTCGCTTCAACGCCGAAAATCCCGTGCTGCGGCGCGTGGTGCCGATCGACAACCAGCAGCTCGCGTTCACGCTGGGCGGACCCCTGCGGCGCGACCTGCTGCACTACTTCGGGCACTTCGAGTACGAGCGCGAGCCGCGGACGGCCGTCTGGAACACGCCGTTCCCCGCGTTCAACGCCGAGTTGGACGGCAAGCACACCATCAAGATGGGAGGCGTCCGGCTCGACTATCAGCTCTCGCCGCAGACCCGCCTCATGGGGAAGTACTCAGAGGCGCGCGTGTGGCGTCCGTTCGACGTCAACCCCACGACGCCGCTGACGAATTCTCCGGCCGAGGTGGGATCGCACAGCGATCTGAACCGCGAGTATCTCGGCCAGTTCACGCAGGTGATCGGCAGCCGTGCCGCCAACGAGATTCGTGCGGGGAAGACGCGCTACATCTTCCGCGATGCCAATCTCACGACGTGGAGCAACCACTGGCAGCGCGGCATTGGCGTGACGACCGGATCGCCGCGCATCACGTTCACCGGGTTTCAGATCGGCGGCAACCGCTTCTTCCCGCGGCACGGCGCGCAGGACATCTGGATGGTCCGCGACGACTTCACCTTCTCGTACGACCTGGGCGGACGCCACGACGTGCGCGTCGGCGCCGAGTACCAGCGCTTCATCGACGACGGGAACAACTGCCAGTCGTGCATGGGCATCATCGACGCGCGCGGGGGGCCGCTCCCCTCGGCGGCGCAGATGCAGGCGTGGTTCCCCGATCCGTTCAATGCCGATACGTGGAACCTGGCGGCCATCTCGCCGCTCGTGCGCACCTATGACATCGGCATCGGCGACTACACGACGCACGACATCCGGCCGCAGATCGGCGCGTGGGTGCAGGACGACTGGCGCGTGTCGCCGCAGCTGACGCTCAACCTCGGCGTGCGCTACGACCTCAGTCAGAACGCGAGCGGCAACAAGTACATCATTCCGAACTTCCATCCCGCCGAGCGTCCGGACGACACGAACAACGTGCAGCCGCGCGTCGGGTTTGCGTATCAGTGGAACGACCGCACGGTGATCCGCGGCGGCTCGGGGCTGTACTTCGGCGTGCCGCTGTCGGTCGAGACGTTCTGGATGGCGCAGATCAACCGGCTGCGCGTGCTCCAGTTCACCAACGACGGCCGGCCGAACTTCGCGGCGGACCCACTGAACGGACAGCCGCTGCCGACCCTGGCCGAGGCGGACCAGCGCTTTTGCCACGTCCGGAACGTGCCCGGCTGCCTGCGGCTGGCCATCGGCGAGCTGATTGCGCCGGAACAGTACAGCCGCGACCTGGCGCGCACCTGGCAAACCTCAGTTGGCGTTCAGCGGCAGTTCGGCGCCACCATGGCCGTGGAGGCCGACTACGTGTACTCGCAGGGGCGGAACGAGAAGGACATTCTCGAGAACGTCAACCTGACGTTCAATCCGGCGACCGGCGCGAACTATCCCTTCTCGGACGTCTCCCGCCGTGCGTATCCGCTCTACGGTCTCATCTCGATGGCGGCGCGCACGGGGCGCTCGAGCTATCACGCGCTGCAGACGGCGTTCACCAAGCGCCTCGGCAATCGGTGGCAGGCGGCGGCAACCTACACGCTGTCAGGCCTGTGGGACGCGGAGTCGCGGCCGTTCTCGGGGCTGGAGATGGTGCCGTTTCCGACCGCGCCGGATCTCGGCGGCGAATTCACGCTCGGCGCAACGGATCAGCGGCACCGGGCGGTGTTCAACGGCATCTGGCAGGTCGGGCGCGGCTTCCAGGTGAGCGGCCTCTACTATCTGGGCGTGGGCGAGCGCGCGCAGCACGTCTATGGCGGCGACCTGCGAGGCATCGGCGGGGGCGGCGGCAACCAGGCGCTGCGTCGTCAGCGCCTGCGTCCGGACGGGACGATCATTCCGCGCAACAGCTTCACGCAGCCGCGGCGGCAGCGCGTCGACCTCCGCGTGCAGCAGCGGATTCCACTCGGCGGCCGGTTCGCGATCGACGGCATCGCCGAAGTCTTCAACGTCTTCAACTCGCCGAATTGGACGCTCGACAGCAATCAAGCGAGCCGGCAGTACAACCAGCGGGTGCTCGGCGAGAACCGCACGGCGCAGCTTGGATTCCGTCTGACGTTCTGAGGCAGTTATCAGTTGTCAGGTGCTAGTCAGATCGTGCTGACAACTGACAACTGACAACCAAGAGTTCCTCACCGTCCCGGCGTCGCCGCGGTGATCTCCACCAGCAGCTTCGCGCCTGGAATCCCCGTCGGCACGGCCCGCGTCGTCCGGCACGGCCGCCAGTCGCCGAACCGATCTTCCATCCAGCGCGCGCTGTTCACCTCGCCGACGCGGTTCATCACGATGACGTGGCGCCAGGTCAGGCCGGCAGCCTTGAGCATCCGGTCGATGTTGTCTGCCACCATCTTCTCCTGCGAAGCGAGGTCGTCCGGCAGCCGGTAGCCGCCGGGGTTCCAGGGGTCGACGGCCGGCGGATACGCCGTCACGCCGGTGAAGTACACGAGCTGGACGTCGCGGCTCACGCGGATCGCCGGCGCCTGCGGCAGTTCCTTCAGCGCCACGCCAGGGCGCAACAGGATCGGTTCCACGCCCGGCACGGCGTCCTTCGTGGTGATCGGGCGATGCGGCGCGGCAGCGGTGATGTTGTAGAGCACGCCGATGCCGGGGATGCCGGTATCGCTGACGCGCAGCGTCGTGCTGCATGGCCGCCACGACTCGCCGTACTGCGCGTTGACGTTCATGGCGCCGCCGGCCGGCGCGTTCCAGTTCACGTTGAAGACGATCTGCTGCCAGGTGCTGCCCGCGGCCTTCAGCAGCCGGTCGAGATGCTCGGTGGCGAGCCGCCCGCGTTCGGCCGGGTCCGACGGCACGGTGAACGATCCCGCATTCCACGGATCCACGTCCGGCGGATAGGCGCTCATGGCGGAGAAGAAGACGAGATCCATGTCCGGCCCGATCTCGATCGCCAGTGAGAACGCTTGACGCTCCGTGACTTCGGGGCGCGGGACGACGGGCCGCAGGCCTTTGATCTGCCGCGCGCCTTTCGGATCGACCCACATGTCGATCTCGAGCCGCGCCTGGGGCGACGAGAGGCCGCTGACCTGATAGATCGTCTGCGGCGGCCGGTGGTCGCCGAAGTAGCTGCGGAGCACGGCGTCGATCGCCGGCGTTTCCTCCATGAGCGTCTGGTAGCGCGTCACCTTTACGACGTTGCGCCAGCCGAGCCCCAGCCAGTCGAGAATTTCCTTGTGGTTGCGCATCGTCAGGCGCGCCTGGAGCCGGATGTCGTTCGGCTGCACGATTTCCTCGCGGGTGTCGTGCGGGTGCCGATGATAGAGCTCCATCGACGTCGCGCCGGCGTGCGGGATGATCCCGCCCGTGAGCGGCACGCGTAAGACGGATGCGCCGGTCGGCGCGGGTGGTCCCTGCGTGGACGCGGCCGCCCACAGCGGCATCAGCGAAGGAACGGCGCCGAGCGTTCGAAGCAGCGTGCGGCGATCGAGGAAGACGGCCATGGGGGCAGAGTATAGGCCCCCCTTGGCCGGCGCAGAAGCTTATGCGGCGTCCGCGGCCGCTTCCGCGTTGAGCCGATCGACGAGCGACGCGGCGGCCTGGATCGACGAGCACGTCTGGACCCGCTCGACCGGCATCCGGATTTCCGCGGCGTGCTGCACGGTGGCGAAGCTGTAGCGGGGCAGGCCGGCGTCCTCCGGCCACTTCAGGATGACGAAGACGTCGCGCGCGTCGAGACTCATGCCGCCGACAGACCTCCTCGACCCGTAATCGGCAGCCGACCGTGAAACTTGAATCCGCCTGAGGGTACGATGGCGGCAGTGCAGGATGCGGTGATTGTGTCCGCCGTGCGCACGCCGGTCGGCCGTGCGGGCGGTCGCCTCGCCAACGTTCGCGCCGACGACCTCGCGGCGCTCGTCGTCCGCGCGGCAATCGACCGCGCGCGCTTCGATCCGGCGCGCATCGACGACGTGATTCTCGGGTGCACGAACCAGGCGGGCGAAGACAATCGCAACGTGGCACGCATGGCGGTGCTGCTGGCGGGCCTGCCGGTGGAAGTGCCCGGCCAGACCGTCAACCGCCTGTGCGGGTCCGGGCTGCAGGCGGTGGCCAGCGCGGCGCAGGCCATCAAGGCGGGCGAGGGCGAGGCATTCGTGGCGGGTGGCGTCGAAAGCATGACGCGCGCGCCCTACGTGATGCTCAAGCCGTCGGCGGCATGGAGCCGCGAGGCGCCGGCGGTCGCGGACAGTACCGTCGGCTGGCGGTTCGTGAATCCGCGCATGCCGAAGGCCTGGACGATTTCGCTCGGCATGACCGCGGAAGTGGTCGCGCGGCGGTATGGCATCACGCGCGACGAGCAGGACGCCTTCGCCGTCGAGAGTCAGCGGCGGGCGGCAGCCGCCCAACGCGACGGCGTGTTCGCCGACGAGATCGTGGCGGTCGATGACGTATCCGTCGACGAGCATCCGCGCCCCGACACGTCGGCGCAGAAGCTGGCGTCGCTGACGCCGGCCTTCGATCCGCAGGGGACGGTGACCGCCGGCAACTCGAGCGGCATCAACGACGGCGCCTCCGCGCTTCTGGTCGTGGCCAGGGGCGCCGCCGATGCGCCTCCGCTGGCGCGCGTCGTCACGACGGCGGTGGCGGGTGTCGACCCTGCGTGCATGGGGGTCGGGCCGGTACCGGCGGTGCGCAAAGCGCTCGCGCGGGCGGGGCTGACGATCGACCAGATCGATCTCGTGGAGCTGAACGAGGCGTTCGCGGCACAGGCGATCGCCTGCATCCGCGAGCTGGAGCTCGACCCCGCGCGCGTGAACGTTTATGGCGGCGCGATTGCGCTCGGCCACGCGCTCGGCTCCTCGGGGTCTCGCATCCTCACGACGCTCGTGCACGCGCTCGCTCGCCGCAGGGCGCGGTACGGCCTGGCGACAATGTGTATCGGCGTGGGCCAGGGGATCGCAATGATCGTCGAGCGCGTGTAGCCACGGCCGAGCCGGTTTCGGAGCGGCTCTTGCTCTTGTTCTCGACAGGCTCATGGCTGTCGAGCTCGACCGGCGGCGGTTGCCAGGCCTCGCGATTCGCGCTGCCGGCGATCGACGCCACGGCGCGCGGCGCGCGACAGCGCGCACCGGCCGCGACCGGCGCCGCGGCGATCGGCGGCGCGCCACCGTGAGCAGCCTGATCCTCAGCGCACTGACCCTGGTCTTTCCCAGCCATCTCAATCCAGCCGCACTGCGGCTGCATCTTCCGTCTCGCATTGGCGTTTCGCCGCGCATCGCCCGCGTGACGGTATCGATTACGGGGTTCACGCCGATCCAGCCCTGGCGCGCGTACGACGATCTCATCGAGGAGGCGGCGAAAGAGTACCGCCTCGACCCGGCGCTGATCCGGTCGGTGATGCACACGGAATCGGCGTTCAACGCGCTCGCGGTGTCGCCCGCCGGCGCGCAGGGGCTGATGCAGCTCATGCCGGCGCTCGCCGAGGAGCTGGGCGTCAGCGATCCGTTCGACCCGCGTCAGAACATCATGGGCGGCGCCCGCCAGCTGCGGCGGCTGCTCGATCTGCACCGCGGCAATCTCAGGCTCGCACTGGCCAGCTACAACGCGGGACCCGGCGCGGTGGCGCGGTACGGCTCGATCCCTCCGTATCGCGAGACGCGGCAGTACGTGCGCCGCGTCACCGACCTGCTCGCGCGCGCCCGGTCCGGCTGAAGTTGGACGCCACGATCGTCGATTGTGGTGTGCGCCAGATCCGGCTGACACTGAAGCCGGACGCCACCATTGTCGATTGCGGCGTCCGCCTTTAGGTTAGGCGGACCGGTCAGACCCGGTCCAGCGATCCGGCCTGGTCTTTGAGAAACGGCAGCGTCGCCAGGCTGACGAGCGTCGTCACGAACGCGTACGTGGCAATCGCGGTTGACGACTGAAACGTCAGGAACAGATACGTCGAGAGCGCGGGCGCCGGGCCGCCCGCAGTGATCGCCGCGAGGTGATAGCCGAGTCCCGAGCCGGTGTAGCGGCGCGACGCCGGGAAGTTCTCCGCGATGATCGCCGCCTGCGGGCCGTACTGCAGGTCCTGCACCATCCCGTCGACGAACAGCCCGAGGACCACGAGCGGCACCGACCGGGTGTTCATCAGCGCGAAGAGGACGAAGACCCAGAGGCCCGTCCCGACGCAGCCGAGTCCGATGATCCGCTTGCGTCCGAAGCGGTCCGACAGGTGGCCGGCGAGCGGCAGCATGGCGAGCGAGCCGACGGCACGGATCGACACCGCATCGAGCAGGTCGCCGCGATCCATCCCGAGCACCTGCGTGCCGTACGTGAGGATGTAGGTCGTCGTGATGTAGAAGGGCGCCAGCTGCCCCGTTCGCAGCAGCATCGTCATCAGCACTTCGCGCCAGTTCGTCTTCAGCACCTCGACGACCGGCGCGCGGACGATCTTGCGCTCCGCTTTGATTGCCGCGAACACCGGCGATTCGAGCGTCCCGAGCCGCACCCACAGCCCGATGACAATCAGGACGATGCTCGCGAGGAACGGGACGCGCCAGCCCCAGTCGAAGAACGCGGCCTCGTCGACCGACGAGCTCATGATCGAGAGCGCGCCATTCGCCATGATGGCGCCGAGGGGCGAGCCCATCTGCGCGAAGCTGGTCGCGAAGCCCCGCCGCCCGGGCTTCGCCCATTCGCCGGCCATGAGCACCGATCCGCTCCACTCGCCGCCGACGGCAATGCCCTGCAGGGCGCGCAGGACGGTCAGGAGCACGGCGCCCCACAGGCCGATCCGCTCGTAGGTGGGCAGCAGGCCGACGATCGTCGTCGACACGCCCATCAGCAGCATCGTGACGACGAGCAGCGCCTTGCGGCCGATGCGGTCGCCCCAGTGGCCGAAGATCGCGGCGCCGACCGGACGCGCGGCGAATCCGGCGAAGAACGTGGCGTACGAGAGGATGCTGCCGATCGCCGGGTCGAGATTCGAGAAGAACAGGCGCGGGAAGATCAGTGCCGCGGCCGCGCCGTAGAGGTAGAAGTCGTACCACTCGACGGTCGTCCCGACGGTGGAGGCCGCCACGGCGCGGATGAAGTACCGGCGCCGGAGGCGTTCGTCGAGCTCGGTCAACGCGCCGGCTTCATGCCGGCCGCCTCGAGGACGCGGGCGGCCGTCGTGCTGCGGAGGAAGGCGACGAGATCAGCCGCGGCGCCAGGCGCCTGCGGCGCAATGCCTGCCGTCATGACGACCGGCCGCTGGAACTGGGCGGGGAGGAGGCCCAGCACCGCGACGCCCGGCACACCTTGAATCTCGCTGAGCGGCAGCAGCACGAGCTCGTTCTCGCCTCGCGCCACCGTGTCGGATGCGACACCCGGGACGCGCTGCACGACGATGCGGGGTGTCAGCGTCTCGCGAATGCCGAGCGCGTCGAGCATGGCGAGATTTGCCGCGCTCGCCGCGCCGCCCTCGGTCCATGTCAGCGATCTCGCGGCCAGAAGGCGGCGCTTGATGGCGTCGGGCGTGCTGATGTCGGCGCGGGGCGCGCCTTCACGAACACCGACCGCGAGATCGATGGTCGCGAGATCTGCGCGCGAGCCCGCCCGCATCTTTCCCGTCCGCGTCAACTCGTCGACGAGCTCGGGCGTCAGGATCGCCACGTCGAACGGTTCGCCCTTGTCGATGGCCTGCGTGTGTGCAGCGGACGACGAGAACCGGACGGCGATGCGGCGCCCGATGGTCCGCTCCGCGTCGGGGAGCAGCCGCTCCAGCGCTGCTTTGATCCCGTTCGAGGCGAGGACTCGCAGCGGCGCGTCCGACGCGCGTTGAGCGCCGGCGGGTACTGTCGCGAGCGTGAACAGGGCGGCTGCAATCAGGGCTGGCGTGCGCACCGGCGGATTATACGGGCTATGATGGCGGCTCGATGAACAAAGTGCTCTCGACCGCGGAAGAGGCGGTCGCGCGGATTCCCGACGGCGCGAGCATCATGATTGGCGGCTTCGGCCTGTGCGGCATTCCGGAGCATCTCGTTGGCGCGCTGCACGCGCGCGGGACGCGCCGCCTCACGATCATCAGCAACAACGCGGGGATCGACGGCTTCGGCGTCGGTCTGCTCCTGGCGGCCGGGCAGATAGCCAAAGTCATCGCGACCTACGTCGGCGAGAACGCCGAGTTCGAGCGGCAGATGGCGCGCGGCGCGCTCGAGGCCGAGCTCGTGCCGCAGGGGACCTTCTGCGAGCGCATTCGCGCCGCCGGCGCGGGGATCGGCGGGTTCTACACGCCAACAGGTGTCGGAACGCTCGTCGCCGAGGGCAAGGAAACGCGGGTCATCGACGGGCGCCCGTACCTGCTCGAGCTGCCGCTCGGCGCCGACTTCGCGTTCGTCAAGGCGTTCCGCGGAGATCGCCTCGGCAATCTCGTGTACCGGAAGACGGCGCGCAACTTCAATCCAATCATGGCGACGGCGGCCGACGTCACGATCGCGGAAGTGGAGCAGCTCGTCGACCCTGGCGAGATCGATCCCGATGCGGTCGTGACGCCGGGCATCTATGTGACCCACATCCTTCAGGGACCCGCCTACGAGAAGCGCATCGAAAAGCGCACGACGAGGCGCGAGTCGGCCGCATGACGCCGACAGAGAAGCGCGAGCGCATCGTGCGCCGCGTGGCCCGCGAGCTGCGCGACGGCGACTACGTGAACCTCGGCATCGGCCTGCCGACGCTCGTCGCGAACTACATCCCGCCCGGCATCGACGTCATCTTCCACTCGGAGAACGGCATGCTCGGCGTCGGGCCCTACCCGCTGGACTCAGAGGTCGATCCCGATTTGATCAACGCGGGGAAGGAGACCGTCGCGGAGCTGCCCGGCGCCGCGTACTTCGACGGCGCCGTGTCTTTCGCCATGGTGCGCGGCGGCCATATCGACGTCACCGTGCTCGGCGCGCTGCAGGTCGATCGGGAGGGAAACCTGGCGAACTGGATGATTCCCGGGACGATCGTTCGCGGCATGGGTGGCGCCATGGACCTGGTGGCGGGCGCCCGACGCGTCATCGTGGCGATGGAGCATACGACCCGGAAAGGCGAGCCGAAGATCGTCGAACGGTGTACGCTGCCGCTCACCGGCCTGCGGGTCGTCCATCGCATCGTCACGGAGCTGGCGGTCGTCGATGTGACGCCCGGGGGCCTTGCGCTGCGCGAAATCGCTGCCGATACGACGGTGGACGCGGTGTGCCGGGCGACCGGCGCGCCACTGGCAATGGACGCGCAACCAGAGGTGTTCGCATAGGGGTTTTCGCGGGTTGGGGTAGAATCCGGGATTGCCGAGGAGGGGCTTCTTGTTATGAGAAAACTCAGCGCCGCTGTGGCGGCATTCATGGTCCTGGTGGCGGTGGTCGGCGTCGCCCAGACCTCGCAGAAGGGCGGTGGCGACATCGCCGGGCCGTACGACCTCGTGGCCGGCTGGCCGCAGAACTGGTGCGGACCCGGCTACGTGATCGGCTCGACCGCGGGCATCTGGGCCGAATCGCCGGATCGCGTGCTTGTGTTCGCGCGCGGCTGTCTGCCCGAGCTCAAGGAACCGGGCGACCTCGTGCCCGAACGCAACGCGTCCGGGTACGACCTGTCGCAGAAGGATCCGGCGCGCCATCCGCGCTGGGATCACATCATCAATTTCGTCGATCGCAACGGGCGCCTCGTCGAGTCGTGGGAGCAGCACAACAAGCTCTTCCGGCGTCCACACCGCGTGCTGGTGAGCCCGTACGATCCCGAGCGACACTACTGGATCGTGGACGATGGCATGCACGCCATCTATAAGTTCACGCGCGACGGCAAGCTCGTGCAGACCATCGGCACACCGGGCACGCCCGGGAACGACGAGACTCATTTCGCGCGTCCGACCGACATCGCGTTCCTGCCCGACGGCACGTTCTTCGTCAGCGACGGGTACATCAATACTCGCGTCGTGAAGTTCACACGCGACGGCAAGTACGCCACCTCGTGGGGCATGCGCGGCAACCCGCCCAACGAGACGCGGCCGTACTACATGAACACCGTCCACGCGGTCGTGACCGATAAGAATCGCCGCGTGTACATCAGCGATCGCGCGAATCACCGCATCCAGGTGTTCGACGAGAACGGCAAGTTCCTCGACCACTGGCAGGGCGTGCCGCTACCGTACTCGCTGCTGCTGACCGACGACGGGTTCCTCTGGTCGGCGTCGGGGCAGACGCAGAAGTTCACGAAGTACGACCTGAACGGGAAGCTCCTGGCCGCGTGGGGCACGTTCGGCACGATCCCGGGCGGGTTCTGGGGCGTGCATCAGTTCCACGTCGACCAGGAGATGAACCTGTACACGGCAGACGTGCACGTCGGGCGTCCGCAGAAGTTCCGCCCGAAGCCGAACCTGCCAGCGTCCGAGCGGGCGCGGCTGATCACGCCGCCGATCCGTCCGGTGCGCACGGTCACGACGTCATCGAGCAACTAAGTTTCGGTGTTACAGCCCGCAGGCCGGGTCCGAGAGGACCCGGCCTCCTCGGCGGGTCCGCGGTCGGTCTGCGTTCTCCACAGCGAAGCTCCGCGAGAGTGAGGGCGATGTCGCCTCGTGTACGAACCGTGTTGGTTGCCGCGTGCGCTTGTGCGCTGCTTGCGGCGGGCGTCGAAACGCAGACGCCGGCGCGCCCGGCGTGGCTGGAGCCGTATCGCGAAACGACCACGCGCCTCGTGCACGCTGCGACCTCCGATCAGTTTGCGTGGCGCCGCCTGGCGGAGCTGACCGACACCTTCGGCCACCGTCTGAGTGGATCCGAGAATCTCGAACGTGCGGTCGCCTGGGCCGTCGAGACGATGCGGCGCGACGGTCTCGAGAACGTCCGCACGGAGCCGGTCATGGTTCCGCGCTGGGTGCGCGGCCGCGAAAGCGCGGAAATCACGTTCCCGCCGAAGCACTCGATCGCGATGCTCGGGTTGGGCGGGTCGGTGGCGACCCCGCCGGGCGGCATCGAGGCCGAGGTGGTCGTCGTCAACGCGTTCGACGAGCTGCGGTCGCGGGCGGCCGAGATCCGCGGGCGGATCGTGCTCTTCAACGCCCCATTCACCACCTACAGCGACACAGTGGCGTATCGGACCGGCGGCGCACGCGCGGCGTCGCAGCTTGGCGCGGTGGCGGCGCTCATTCGCGCGGTCGGCCCAACGGGGCTGCGCACGCCTCATACCGGGAGCGTCCAGTACGGGCAGGGTATTGCGGCGATTCCCGCCGCGTCGGTTTCGGCGGAAGACGCCGACCGCATCGCGCGGCTGGCCACGCGCGGCGTCCGCGTGCGCGTCCGCCTGACCATGGAGGCGCGCAGCGACCCCGACGTCGAGTCGGCCAATGTGGTGGGGGAGCTGCGCGGGCGCGAACGGCCCGAGGAGATCGTCCTGCTCGGCTGCCACTTCGACTCGTGGGACGTCGGCACCGGCGCCTCCGACGATGCCGTGGGCTGCATCATCACGTGGGAGACCGCGCGGCTGCTGCTGAAGCTCGGGGTACGGCCGCGCCGGACGGTCCGCATCGTACTCTTCACGAACGAGGAGAACGGGCTCCGCGGCGCCACCGCGTATGCCGCCAAGCACGCGGCGCACGCCAACAATCACGTCTTCGCGCTCGAGTCCGACTCGGGCGTCTTCGACCCCGCCAGCCTCGGCTTTTCGGGCAGCGCGGCCGCACGCAACATCGTCCGCGACATCGCAACGCTGCTGGCGCCGCTCGGCCTGTCGGAAATCGTGGCGGGCGGCGGCGGCGCCGATATCGGCCCGATCGCGCAGGCCGGCAACGCGCCGATGATGGCCTACCTCGGGAATCCCGCCCGGTACTTCACGATCCATCACACGCCCGCCGACACCGTCGAGCGGATTGCGCCCGAGGAGGTCTCGAAGGCGGCGGCGGCGATTGCGGTGATGGCGTACGTGATTGCGGAGATGCCGGAGCGTCTGCCTCGTTAAGCCACGACGCTCACGACGTTCTCGAAGCCACCGCGCGCCACAGTTCGAGATACTTCTCCCCGGACGAGCGGATTGAGCTCGCTCGCGAGCGTCGACGGCAGGCGGTTAGCGATCGTCAGAACGTGTCGCAGTGTCTGTTCCGCGTCTTCTAACCGGCCAAGGCACGCAAGACTGAACGCGTCGACGTCATGCGCGAGCACTACGTCCTAGCGAAGCTCGATCAGCGTCACGTCGAGTCGGCGGGCCTGGCGAGGCGCGGCTTGCCACTGCACCAGAATCGGGCTCTGATAGGTCCCTTCGATGAGGCCGTGGCTGCCGTCCGCCCGCTCCGACACCAGCAGGCTGACCGACCGGCGCATTCGCAGGAAGCGCGCGGCGGGAACGGCGAGCGTGCGCGCCAGCAGCTTTTCGACGATCGACCCGCGCAGCCCGAACGCGTCGAGGCTCTTGTTGAGCACGCGCACGAAGTCGTACTTCGCATAGTCGAGCGTCTTGGCCGGCACGGCGCGTGGGTTGGCGAGCGCGTGGCGGCTCTTCTCGGCGAAGAAGCGCAGCGGGTTGCGCAGCACCTCGGCGAGGTCGTGCTTCATCAGCAGCGTTTCGTACTCGTTGATCGTCAGCGCCGAGTGGCGCTCGGCCGGATCGAGGACGATGCGGAGGCGTCCCTTGCCGATGCCCGCCCGGGTGACGAACTCCGACAGCTGCCGATAGATCCCGATTCGCGGATCTTTCAGGTTGATCGAATCAATCGGGTGCACGGAGACGGGCACTTCGATGTGCGTCGTCGCGACGTGGCGCTCGGCGTTGAAGCCGATGAGGCGTGTCAGCCGGCGCCGCGGTTTCCCTTCGACCACGCCGTCGAGATCCACGAAGAAGACCGACTCGCCGGGCCGGTTCGGATGGGTGACGCATGCACGCAGGCCACCGGCGATGAACGCGAGGTGGGAATCGGCATTGCGCGGCTCGCAGGCGCGCTGCGTCGGGTCGAGGTCGTTGCGGCGCTCGAGCCGATCGTGCTCGTAACCGGCGCCTTCGGGGAACAGCGTCCGGAACGCCTGCAGATAGCTTGGCACGCTCTCGGGGGTCAGACGCGCGGCGAGGCTGCGATCGAGGAAGCCGGCCGTCGTGTGCGACGACCAGTAGAGACAGTGGGGGTACGCCGCAAAGGCTTCGTGGGCGGCCGCACAGTGGGAGCGCAGCTCGAGGACGTCGAATCGTGCCCTCGGGACGAGCTCAAGCGTGACGTCGAGCGGCCGCGAGGCCGCGATCCTCTGATGGGACAAGCGAACGGTACAGTAGCGTAACACAAGCTACGAGCTACGATGGGTGCATGAGCTTTCGGCGGCGCCTCATGGTCGTCGCCGCGGCCCTCGCGGCGACCGGGGCCGCGTTCGTGCTGCTGCTGCACGCGCCGTTCGTCCGCCGCGCCGCGCTGCGCTACGCGCTTCCGGCGATCGAGCGCCAGTACGGCATGCGCCTCGACGCGTCGCGCCTCGACTACAACCTGGCGGCGCTCCGCATCGGCCTGGCGGGCGTGCGTCTGGCGGCGCCGCACAGTCTCGACGAGCCGTTCTTCTCGGCCGAGTACGTCTCGGTGACGCTCGCGCGCCGATCCCTCGCGGGACCGCTCACGTTCGACGCGATTGCGGCGACCGATGCGCGTATCGTCGTCCGGCGCCGGTCCGACGGATCGACGAACCTGCCGAGCCCGTCGGGCGAACCGAGCGACGACCCGCCGCCGCTGCGGGTGAACCTGATCGACGTTCCGCAGATCGCGCTCGATCTCCGCGACGAGCAGGCTGCGCGCTTTCTGTGGATCCCCGCGCTTGCGATTCGCCTCACGCCGGACGGCGGGTTCGTGCGGATGGGGCGCGAAGCCGAGCTGCACACCGAGACGCAGCTGACGAGCGTGAATCGGCTGGAGGGGGACGCGGCCTTCGACGGCCGTGCGCTCCACGTGTCCGGCCTGCGGCTGGAGCTCAACGAGCTGGACGCGCAGATCGATGGATCGCTGACGCTCATCGCGCGCGACCCGTCCGTCGATCTCGCCGTCCTCGGCACCGGTGATGCCACGCGCGTGGCCCGGTGGGTGGTCGTCAACGGCGATCTGCCGCGCGGTGATTTCGCATTCGAGGCCGACGTCGAAGGGCCGTTCGAGAACCTCGATGCACGAGTGCGGGTGACGAGCGATCGACTGGCCGTCGGCGCCATCACGACCACCGATTTCGTGGTTCGGGCGCATGTCATCCCGGACCAGGCGGAAATCGAGGAAATCGCATTCGGCTTCGACGGCGGCCGCGTCACCGGCCGTGCGGTCCTGCCGCTTGGATCCGAAGGCGACGGACGGGTGACGGCGTCCTGGTCGGGCATCGACGCCGCGTCCGCCGTGCAGGTCTTCGCGCCGGACACCGACATCCTGCCGTCGGGAACGCTGTCGGGTCGTCTCGATGCCGAA
>Ga0209172_10001446_pt1 | contig 50430 bp, 37 predicted proteins | sample LarsenN4metaG_FD_184113 | JGI IMG/M metagenome (GOLD analysis project Ga0209172, IMG submission 184113) | Hot spring sediment bacterial and archeal communities from British Columbia, Canada, to study Microbial Dark Matter (Phase II) - Larsen... ...
GAAAAACTCTGGCGTTTTCCAAAAAACTCTCGAATCATATTGGGGCAATTTGGTATTTTATTCATCATTATAACCTATCTTTGCCAGAGTGAGAAAAATTTGTTTATCCTTACTTTGCAGCACTACCCCCCTGGCATTTGGCCGCCAAGCCAGCTAAAAATTCCTGCAAGAACTCGGAGCTAGCAGCGATCGTATCGATTTCCAGCTTCATTGCTTGCAGCAGGGGGTCAGCATTCCGCAGCATTTCCGCTGTCAGCAAAAACACTTCTCGCCACCGACTGTCCCCCAACCAGGCGGCCAACTCCTGTATGGCTTCCCGCTGCATTTGACTATCAGGCCATTGGACGATATTTCTGGCGGTAAAATACTCCTGGAAGCTGAGATGAGAAAAGGAATAAATCCCTTTCGCTCGTTCCACCAGTAAACCATGCTGCACCTCGATCGCTTTCAGCACCGCCGCGCTTTCTTGGCGGCTATTTTCTAGATTACCAATGTCTGACAACGCCGCTAAATAGTCAGCAATGATGGCCTCGATTTGGTTTTGTTCAAAAAAGTAACTGCCTAGGGGTAAAGTTGCCGCCGCTATCTGACTGAGGAGTTGAATTTTGTGAGACAAAGATAAATTGCGATAAGAGTAATGGCGTTGAATGCCTCTCGCTTCATCCCAGCGTGACAGGAGAATATCTAACCCGGCTTCATATAGCTTAGAGCGTTTTTTGGGAAAATCGGCTTTCGTGAAAAACACGCTCACCATCAGTGTCAGCAGGATGGGAGTGCCAGCAAGTTCTCGCATGGGGGCGTTTTCTGGCAAATCCAGCTTTTCCATAAACTGAGCCGCCAAATGTCTGGCGGTTTCAGGATTGCCTTTGCAAGCAGCGCCAAACCATTTGGAAACAAAAGCGGCGATTTGGTCGCCATCAAAATCAGCCAATTCTACATAGGTAAAGCCGCGAAACCGATATTGGTCTGCGGCCAGCCGACAAGTGATAACCAGGGGATTTTGGTAGTAGGTTTCGCTGAAAACATGAATTTCCTGGCCGATTTCGCTGATGTGACTGGGAGAGACTTCATCTAAGCCATCGAGGAGGAGGAAAGCTCGGCCACTATGGAGGATGGTAGTGATTTGGTCTGTGGTGATTTGGAGATGTTTAAATTTCTGGCTGATGTAATTAATTAAGTCAAAATCGCCGTTTTTTTGGGCGGCGGCGACCCAATCGCGAATGGGGAGCAAGAGGGGAATGTGAGTGGGACACAAATCCCCACGAAGGCACTGTAAGGTTAAATATTGTAAAAAGGTGGTTTTCCCGGCTCCCGGTTTGCCCAGCAGCATCAAACGTAAGGGAGTGGCGGTGGGGTTGGGGGTGAGGTCGCCGCCAATCAACTGCAGCGCGGGGATGCGGTTTTGATAAGTTGGGTTCAAGTTGAGGCGGGATGCTGCCCTGTCGTTGGGGATGGGAGTGGGTTGCAAGTCTGTTACTTCTAACCAGCGTTGGCTGCTGATTTGCTCTAGGACTTGTAGGGGAATGTAGGTGTCATCAACCGTGACGGGTTGGGAGGTATCGAGTTGGGTCAGGTTGCGGTATTCTAGATTTAGGGGCACCCGCAGCCGATCGCGCATCTCCTGGACCAATGCTTCTAAGTCTGATGGGGGTGGGGTCAGGGGGGCTGATATCTGGGGGTGAGAGAGCAAATCTTGATGATGCGGTTCCCCTCCGTTGATATCAGCAATGGTATCACTTGCTTCTGGGGGAAAACCGGCGATTTCTTGCCAATCTAAATCGAGCTTAAAACAGATGTCGATGAAGATATGCCGCTCTACGGGACGCCCGCTAAAAAATTTCCAAATCGGTTGGCGGGTTGATACCTCGACTTCGGCGGCGAGATATTCTTGTGTCCATCCTTTGCGAGCAAAGGCTTTTCTAGCTTTGATGATTCCTGATTCAGATGCACTGAGCGATCGCTTGGTCATAGGTCGCGGCTCCCCAAAGGTAGCTGTTTTACCTGAGCTGATTGCTAAATTTGGCTCATTTTTAATGATTTTCCTTCTATCTTATCCCGCTGCTAGAATCTTGGGGAAAATCTCAATTATTTCTTAAGATTTTCCCGATGGCTTTAATCTTCGCTTCCATAACGTTCGCGGGACTGGAGCGACAAGAGACAGTAAAAAGGACTAATGACCAATGACATCATCTGTTGTGTTGAAGGGAGCTTTAGAACGATCGCTCGCCATGCTGCGAGCGGCTCTAGAAGCCAGTGATACAGGCATGATTGCCATCGACCCTGAACTAAATCTCGCCTGCTATAACCAAAAATATGCCCAAATGTGGGACATATCCCCGGATCCGGATAGTAACCTAGGGTGGGACAGTTTCTGGGGAGGAGAAAGCCATAGCATCTCCCGACAATTTCTGGCGGAACGGTTAAAATACCCCGATGATTTTATCAACCAAATCCGGGAAATTGCCTCCCATCCAGAAGCTAGCCATTCCCAGATTATTGAATTAAAAGATGGCCGGATTTTCGAGTATCATAGCGTCCCTTCCCGCATTGGGGAATCTTGTGTGGGTAGAGTTTGGAGCTTTCGGGATATCACCGCCAAACGGCAAGCAGAACAGGCAGTGCAGGAGCGGGAATTGGTATATCGCCAGATGTTTGAAAATCACCCTGCAGTTAAATTGCTGATTGACCCACACACTGGGGAGATTGTGGATGCTAACCCTGCTGCTGCCGAATTTTATGGATATAGTTTGGCAGAAATGCGGCGGATGAAAATTACCGAAATCAATATCCTACCACCAACAGCAACCGTCACGGAAATAGAGCTGGCAAATGCCCAACAAAAACAGATATTTCAGTTTCGCCACCGGCTGGCTGAAGGGGAAATTCGGGATGTAGAAGTTTATTCTAGTCCCGTAGATGATAAAGGACGCCGCTTGCTATTTTCCATCATTCACGATATCACCGATCGGGTGCGTGCGGAAGAATCAATTCTCCGCCGGGAAGAGGAACTGCGCCAAGCTAATGACCAACTCCGTGCGGTATTGGATGCTGTACCTGGGAGCGTTAGTTGGATTAGTTCCGATTTGACATATCTCGGAGTTAACCAGCACTTGGCAAATAGCTTCAACCTCAGCTCCGAGGATTTTGTGAACAAACCCATAGGCTTTTTGGAATCCGGCTCGCAAATCAGCGAATTTGTGCGGGATTTTTTTGCTAGTGACTCCGAGTCAAACTCCATTGAGGTGGAGTGGCAAGTTAATGGGGTGGAATTTAATTATTTGATTGTCGCCCAGAAATACGCCCAAGGCAGGGCGGCGGTGGTGGCGGGGGTGGATATCACTTGGCGCAAGCAGGCCATGCGGGCGCTTAAGCAGCAATTTGACCGGGCAATGCTGCTGAAGCAAATTACTGAAGAAATCCGCCAGAGTTTAAACCGGGTGCAAATCCTGAATACCACGGCTAAACAGGTGGGGCGGGCATTTGGGGTGAATCGCTGCTGGCTGTATATGTATCAAAAAAATCCCTATGCTCGGTTGGTATGCGTGGCGGAATATCGGGAACCGGAATATAAATCTGGCTTGGATTTAGAGTTGCCTGTGAGTGGCTATCCCTATGGGGAGGAAATTATTTCTCAAGACCGAGCCATCCCAGTTAATGATATATATGCAGACCCCCGGATGGAGCCAACTTGGGCGAAATGTCGGGAGTATGAAATGAAATCCCTGCTGGCGATTAGGACTTCTTATCATAATTTGGCGAATGGGGCGATTAGCCTGCACCAGTGCGATCGCGTGCGCCAGTGGAAAAAAGATGAAATTGAACTCCTAGAAGCGGTGGCGGATCAAGTAGGGATTGCCTTAGCCCAAGCAGAACTGCTAGAACAAGAACAGCGACAGCGCCAGCAACTCCGAGAGCAAAATATCGCCCTAGAAGAGGCCAAACTGGCGGCAGAAGTGGCCAACAAAGCCAAAAGCGAATTTCTGGCGATGATGAGTCACGAAATCCGCACCCCGATGAATGGGGCGATCGGCATGACCAACTTGCTGCTCAATACCAGCCTCACCCCCCAACAGCGCCAGTTTGTGGAAATCATCCGCAGCAGCGGCGCCGCCTTGCTCACGATTATCAACGATATCCTGGATTTTTCCAAAATCGAGTCTGGCAAGCTGGACTTGGAAGCCAAACCGTTTAACCTGCATTCCTGTATCGAATCCGCCGTGAACTTGCTGGCTCCCCAAGCAGCAGCAAAAGGCTTGCAGTTCACTTACCAGATTCATCCAGAAACACCCCCAATTTTAGAGGGGGACGTGACCCGGTTGCGGCAAATTTTGGTGAACCTGCTCAGCAATGCGGTGAAGTTCACCCCCGCCGGGGAAGTGCTGTTAGAAGTAAATGCCAGAGCCTATGATATAGAGCCTACTGCTGCTGGTGTTCCCTATGAAATTCAATTTGCGGTGAAAGATACTGGCATTGGCATCCCGCCAGATAAGATGAATCGCCTGTTTCAGTCGTTTTCCCAGGTGGATGCTTCCACAACGCGCAGCTATGGCGGGACGGGATTGGGATTAGCCATTAGTAAGCGCCTGAGTGAACTGATGGGGGGTCAAATGTGGGTGATCAGTAATGGCGCCTGCTCGGGTCGTCCTTCCCCGAATTGGCAATCTCTCTCAGATGAGAGCTTAGAAACCGGCTTTCTTACCGGAGCGGCGTTTTACTTTACGGTGGTATTGCCAGCTCACTGGCAAATGGAACCAGAAAAATTGACTGATCCTGGAGCAGCAAATGGACAGGTGAGCGAAGCGATCGCCACAATTGCTCCTATTGACTCCCCAGCTTGGCCCGTGCTTGGAAAACAGCTACCTTTGCGGATTTTGCTGGCTGAGGATAACCCCGTGAACCAGCAAGTAGCATTGCTGACCCTAGAACAGCTTGGCTATGATGCGGACCTAGCGGAAAATGGCCTGGAAGTGCTGGCGGCTTTGGAGCGAGAGGCGTATGATGTGGTGCTGATGGATGTGGAAATGCCCCAAATGAATGGGTTTACCGCCACCCGCCGCATTGGGGAAATGTACCGGGGACAAGAGGCCCGCCGACCTCGGATTATTGCCATGACGGCTTATGCCATGCAGGGCGATCGGCAAAAGTGCCTCGATGCTGGTATGGATGACTACATCAGCAAACCCCTGCGCGTGGAAGAATTGATCCGAGCCTTACAACAAATCCCCGCTTCAGAACTCATCCCCCTATCTCTGGCGGCGAAAGAAGACCCCAAAACCGAGCCAACTTTGGATCGGCGAGTGTTAAAATCCCTGCGCCAGATGGCAGGAGCCAAAGCCCCAGCGATTTTAAGCCAAATTATCCATAACTATCAGTCCGATGCGCCCCAATTATTACAAGCAATTCGGGATGCTGTAGCTGCTTCTGATGCCGAGGCCCTGCGGGTGTCGGCGCACACCCTGCGCTCTAGCAGTGCCAACCTGGGGGCAATGGGACTTGCCAAACTTTGTCAGGAGTTAGAAAATATGGGGCGGGAACGTAATACTACCTTGGCACCGGCTTTGATGGAACAGGTAGAGGCAAATCTCGATAACGTCATCGTTGCTTTACTCAAAGAACTGGAATTATGATTGACCAAAACTCTCCCCTGGTATTGGTCGTAGATGACGATCGCACCATCAGGAGCTTACTACGGGTGGCGATGGAAGAAGAAGGATATCGCGTCGCCGATGCCAACAATGGCGAACATGGTTTGGCGGAATTTATCAGACTGGAGCCAGATTTAGTCCTCCTCGATGCCGTGATGCCAGTTCTCGACGGTTTCGCCTGCTGTCGCCAACTGCGAGAGCTACCTCTGGGTCAAGATGTGCCCATCCTGATGATTACCGTTTTGGACGATCCGGAATCTGTGGACCAAGCCTTTGACTGCGGTGCCACGGACTATGTAACTAAACCTCTGCATTGGGCCGTCCTAGCGCAACGGGTGCGCCGCCTGCTCACCTCTCGCACGGCGGTGGCGAGACTACGACAACTAGAAGATTTGTTAGCTCAGCAACAACACCGGGAGCGCTGGTGGCTCAGTTGGTTCGATCGGCTGGCTACCAGTGGCGATGAAGCCGCCATTAGTCTCTGTCTGGCAGAAATGAAAGCATTTCTGGAGGTGGATGGGGCGGGTCGGCGGTGAAAACAAACAAAACAAACCTTGATTCTACATAATTCAAACTGGATTGTCAACCCGATCGCAAACATCCCCCCCCGATACTAGGAAATAAAGGGAATCAATCCCAATCAAACCCCAGAAACCCGGTTTCTCATCCACAGATTTGCTTTCTGCCAAGATTCTCACCCAGAAACCCGGTTTCTTTTCTGAAGCAACAAGAGGAAAATCCCTATGGTATCGGAGCCTCCCCTCGTATTGGTAGTAGATGACGATCGCAGCATCAGGACCTTGCTGCGGGTGGCGATGGAAGAAGAAGGATATCGCGTCACCGACGCCACCAACGGCGAACAAGGTGTAAAGGAATTTATCAGAAAGCAACCAGATTTAGTCCTCCTCGATGGCGTCATGCCAGTTCTCGACGGTTTCGCCTGCTGTCGCCAACTGCGGGAGCTACCTCTGGGTCAAGATGTGCCTATCCTGATGATTACGGTTTTGGACGATCCAGAATCTGTGGACCAAGCCTTTGACTGCGGCGCCACGGACTATGTGACGAAACCCCTGCATTGGGCCGTACTCGCCCAGCGGGTCCGTCGCTTACTCGCCAACCGTACCGTCAACTCGCGCATGAGAGACTTAGAAGCCACCCTAGTGAGGCAAACGGCGCGGGAGCAGTTGTGGCGCCATTGGTTGCAGCGCCTAGTCTTCGGTAACGATGGGGAAGATATCAACCTCTGTCTAGAAGAATTAAAGGTATTTTTAGAGGTTGATCAAGTGGAATTTATCCCCTGGAATCCCCATTCAGGAGCCAATTTCCTCTCCTTTGCATTCCCCCACCCGTGGCCCTTACAAGAGTTGCTGTCAGAATTGCAAAAGTCAGAATTAGTGGCTATTCCAGACATTAAAACAGCACCACTACCAGCACAGGTAGTGGATAACTGCCAAATGTTGAACATTCAAGCCTTGCTGATGGCCCCAGTGATACAGAGGCAAAACACCTCGGCTCCCGTGTCGGGGGTAGTCGCCGCCGTTCACTCCCAGTCGAGAGACTGGGAAACCGAAGCAATGGACTTAGTGCGACAGATGGCCCATCTCCTAGCTCTGGCTTAGTGGCCCCCGTCTCCCCCCAGAACTAGGGCTAAAGCCCAACTACAAACCAGGTCCCCCTGCCGTGAGGCAGGGTTTTTTTTGCCCGGAGAAACTTTTTGGCAAAAACGAACAAAACAAACAGTTGTTATACGCGAACTAAACCAAAGGGCAAACCCGATCGCGAACACCCCCCCCTCATACTAAAAATTAAAGGGCAGTAGAGAGTTTCCCTCTTCCCTTCTATCTAAAACCACTCTTGCCAAAAGCGGAATAAAAATATGACAGTTGACACCATCCAAAAAACTGCTCCCCAGCGGCCATACACCCAGTTTTCCTCTCCAGAAACCAACGGCGCCTCTGCCCAGAAGCCCCATCAACAAGCAATTATCTCTAACTGTTGCGCTGGCGGTTGGCAGCAGATTGATATTCAAGACCTCGACTGTGAAAAACTGCTAGAAATTATGGACTACTGGTGGAAAAATCAAGGATTTTAGCTCATTCATTTGCCATTTGTCACTGGGAAAAGAAACCGGTTTTCTGCGATAAATCCTGCATCATCGCCGAGATTTGGTTAAGAAAACCGGTTTCTCCGACAAAGGACAAATGACAAAAGACAAAGAAAAACAAATCAATTAATTTTGACATTTACAGCCATGACTAACAACACAACAACAACCATCCAAACCATCGTTGACCAAGTTAAAGCGGCTCAAGCCAAATACGCCACTTACACCCAAGAACAGGTGGACGCCATCTTTAAAAAAGCCGCAATGGCAGCCAATGCGGCTCGCATTCCCCTGGCGCAAATGGCCGTAGCCGAAACCGGTATGGGTGTGGTAGAAGACAAAGTAATTAAAAACCACTTTGCCTCAGAATATATTTACAACAAGTACAAGCACGATAAAACCTGCGGTGTCATCGAATCTGACATCCATTTTGGTTTGCAAAAAATTGCCGAACCTCTGGGAATTTTAGCAGGTATCGTCCCCACCACCAACCCTACATCTACCACAATCTTTAAAACTCTGCTGGCGCTAAAAACTCGCAACGGCATAATTTTATCCCCCCATCCTAGAGCGAAAAAATGCACCATAGAAGCAGCGAAAATCGTCCTAAAAGCTGCCATCGCGGCGGGTGCCCCAGCGGGAATTATCGGCTGGATTGAAGAGCCCACCGTAGAGCTATCTCAAGCCCTGATGCAGCACCGGGATATTAGCCTAATTCTCGCAACTGGCGGCCCCGGTATGGTGAAAGCTGCCTACTCTTCTGGCCGACCTTCTTTGGGGGTGGGTTCGGGCAATACACCGGCGGTGATTGATGCCTCCGCTGACATTAAACTGGCTGTGAGTTCGATTTTAATCAGCAAGACCTTTGATAACGGCATGATTTGCGCTTCCGAGCAATCGGTTATCGTGGAAGAGCCAATTTATGAAAGCGTCAAGGCAGAATTTAAGCAGCGGGGTGCTTACTTCCTGAGTCCCGAAGAAAAAGAAAAAGTGGCCAACCAAATTATCATTGACGGTAAGTTTAATGCTAATATTGCCGGTCAACCAGTAGTAAAGCTGGCGGCGATGGCGGGAATTACCGTTCCTGAAGGCACAAAGGTGCTGATTGGCGAAGTGACAGATATCGGCTCTGATGAACCTTTCTCCTATGAGAAATTATCCCCGATTTTGGCGATGTATTGGGCCAGCGATTTCCCCGATGCGGTGACCAAGGCAGAAAAACTGATTGCTTTTGGCGGGATGGGACATACTTCGGCGCTTTACACCGCTCCGGAAAATCAAGAAAACATTAAGTATTTTGAATTTCGGATGCCCACCGGGCGGGTGCTGATTAATACTCCGTCTTCTCAAGGGGCGATCGGGGATTTGTACAACTTCAAAATGGAGCCGTCCCTGACCCTGGGGTGTGGTAGTTGGGGCGGCAACTCGGTGAGTGAAAACGTGGGCGTGCGCCACTTGCTGAATATTAAGACTGTGAGCGATCGCCGCGAAAATATGCTCTGGTTCCGCGTGCCACCCAAAATTTACTTCAAATCTGGCTGTTTGCCCGTAGCTCTGCGGGACTTAGAAGGCAAAAAACGCGCCTTTATCGTCACCGACAAACCCTTATTTGACATGGGTTTGCTCGATGAAGTCACCCAAGTGCTAGAAGAAATTGGCATCGAACACTATATTTTCTACGATGTAGAACCAGACCCAAAATTTGCCACCGTGCGCAAAGGACTAGCCATCATCAATACCTACCAACCCGATGTGATTATCGCGTTCGGCGGTGGTTCTCCGATGGATGCAGCGAAAATCATGTGGCTCATGTATGAACATCCAGAAGTAGAATTCGAGGGCATCGCCATGCGGTTTATGGACATCCGCAAGCGGGTGTATGAATTACCGCCTTTGGGCAAAAAAGCCATTATGGTGGCAATTCCCACTACCTCGGGCACTGGTTCAGAAGTCACGCCGTTTGCTGTTGTCACCGATGAACGCACCCAGATTAAATATCCCTTGGCGGACTATGCGCTAACGCCGACGATGGCGATCGTCGATCCAGAATTAGTCCTCAACATGCCCAAGAAGCTCACCGCATACGGTGGTATCGATGCGCTCACTCATGCTCTCGAGGCTTATGTCTCCGTCTGCGCCACCGAATTCACCGACGGACACGCCTTAGAAGCCATTCGCCTCCTGTTTCAATACCTACCTTCCGCCTACCACAACGGGGCCAAAGACCCCGAAGCCCGGGAAAAAGTCCACTACGCCGCCACGATCGCCGGGATGGCTTTCGCCAACGCCTTCTTAGGAATTTGCCACTCCCTCGCCCACAAACTCGGCGCCACCTTCAACATCCCCCACGGTTTGGCTAATGCCCTAATGATTTCCCACGTCATCCGCTACAACGCCACCGATATGCCCTTCAAACAGGCAATTTTCCCCCAATATGAATATCCCCATGCCAAAGAACGCTACGCCAAAATTGCCGATGCCCTGCATCTGGGGGGCAACACCCCCGATCAAAAAGTAGAACTCCTCATCCTCGCCGTGGAAAACCTCAAGCGCAAAATTGAAATTCCCCTGACAATTCAAGAGGTAATTCCTGGGGAAGACCAAAATTTCTATGGTAAAGTCATGGAGCTGGCAGTCCAGGCATTTGATGACCAATGCACTGGTGCCAATCCCCGCTATCCTTTGATTGAGGACTTAAAGGAACTGTACCTCTTAGCTTACCGAGGTAGCAGCATAGAAACGCCTGTCTTTTTTCCCCATAATGGTAATGGAAACACTCCTAGCAACGCTCTACAAGAAGAAACACAGATTGTAGGTCCAGCTAACTAAAGATTTGTGAATTGTCATTAGTCCCTTGTCCTTTGGAAGGGGAACCGGGTTTCTTGCGGCCAATCTCCGGCAAGGTTTCTGTCAGACCAAGGACAAATGACCAAGGACAAATGACTAATGACCCATAACTAATGACAAAAATTCAGTTCGCAGAGGTAACATATGGTTGCGATTTTTGAATCTCCATCCCTTAGCCCATCTCTTCGTGATGTCAGCAACATTAGCACCCCCTGGCGCAGTTTCAATCTTGGCAAATGGACAAAGGAAATTAATGTCCGGGATTTCATCCAAAAAAATTACACTCCATACACAGACAATGATGATTTCCTCGCCGCATCCACAGAACGCACGCAAAAACTCTGGTCGCAGGTGATGGACTTGATGCAGCTAGAGCGGGAACGAGGTATATTAGATGTAGATACCAAAGTTCCGAGCAGTATCACCGCCCATGCACCGGGATATATCGATAAAAATTTGGAGCTAATTATTGGTTTGCAAACAGATAAACCCCTGAAACGCTCCATCATGCCTTATGGTGGGATTCGGGTAGTGAAAAACTCCCTAGAATCTTACGGCTACCAACTAGACCCAGAAACCGAAGCCGTTTTCACCAAATACCGCAAGACTCACAATGATGGGGTATTTGATGCTTACACCAGTGAAATGCGTTTAGCTCGGAGTTCGGGGATTATTACTGGCTTGCCTGATGCCTATGGTCGGGGTCGAATTATTGGTGATTACCGGCGCGTTGCTTTGTATGGTGTAGAGCGGCTGATTGCGGATAAAAAGCAGCAGCAAAAATATCTAGAAGTTGACGTAATAGATGAAAAAACCATTCGTCAGCGTGAAGAAATCAGCGAGCAAATTCGGGCGTTGCAAGAACTCAAAAACATGGCCGCCAGCTACGGATTTGATATCGCACGTCCGGCGAGCAATGCTTTAGAAGCAGTGCAATGGACTTATTTTGCTTATTTGGGAGCGGTGAAAGAGCAAAATGGGGCGGCTATGTCCCTGGGACGGGTTTCTAATTTCCTGGATATTTATTTTGAGCGTGACCTCAAAGATGGGGTATTGACGGAAGCAGAAGCCCAGGAAATTGTCGATGATTTTGTGATTAAATTGCGCATGGTGCGGTTTTTACGGGCGCCGGAATATAACCAGCTCTTCTCCGGTGATCCGGTGTGGGTGACAGAATGTATCGGTGGTATGGGTGAAGACGGACGCCCATTAGTCACTAAATCCAGCTTCCGGTTTCTTCATACGCTCACGAATCTCGGACCTGCTCCTGAACCTAACCTCACGGTTCTTTGGTCAGAACGGTTGCCGCAAAACTTTAAAAATTTCTGCGCTAAAGTTTCGGTAGCCAGCAGCTCGATTCAGTATGAAAATGATGATTTGATGCGGCCAGAATATGGTGATGATTATGGCATCGCCTGCTGTGTTAGTGCCATGCGCATCGGCAAGCAAATGCAGTTTTTTGGGGCTCGCGCCAACCTAGCCAAAGCGCTACTTTATGCGATTAATGGCGGGAAAGATGAGAAATCGGGTCAGCAAATCGGCCCGCAACTGGCACCGATTACTACTGAATATTTGGCTTATGATGAGGTGACGGCCAAGTTTGAAGTGGTGATGGATTGGCTGGCGAAACTCTACATCAATACTCTCAATGTCATCCACTATATGCACGATAAATATTGTTATGAGCGCCTGGAAATGGCGCTGCATGACCTGGATGTTTATCGGACGCTGGCTTGTGGGATGGCGGGGTTGTCGGTAGTGGCGGATTCCCTGGCGGCGATTAAATATGGCCAGGTGAAAGCGGTACGCAATTCCAGTGGTTTGGCGGTGGATTATCAGGTGGAAGGGGATTATCCCCAATTTGGCAATAATGACGATTTGGTGGATGACATTGCGGTGGATTTGGTGGCTAAGTTTATGCAAAAACTGCGCCAGCAGAAGACTTATCGCGAAGCCGTACCTACCCAGTCGATTCTGACGATTACTTCTAATGTGGTGTATGGCAAAATGACGGGGAATACCCCCGACGGACGCAAGGCGGGAGAACCTTTTGCCCCGGGCGCGAATCCGATGCACGGACGGGATACTGGGGGCGCGATCGCCTCTCTCGCCTCTGTGGCGAAACTCCCCTATGAACACGCCCGCGATGGCATTTCCTACACTTTCTCGATCGTCCCCAAAGCTCTGGGCAAAACCGATGAGGACAAATATCGCAACCTCGTGGGAATTCTTGATGGTTATTTCCACGATCGCGGTCATCACATTAATGTGAACATCTTCAGCCGTGACACCCTCCTCGACGCAATGGAACACCCGGAAAAATATCCTCAACTCACCATTCGCGTCTCTGGTTATGCCGTTAACTTCATCAAATTAACCCGCGAGCAGCAGCTCGATGTAATCAACCGCACTATGCACGATCGCATCTAACCTAATTGCTCCTTCCCAGACTGCTCTGGGAAGGAGTCAAACGAAACCAAACACCCCAGATTTACTTATGTCTTATTCCACCCTCATTCATCCCACCACAACTCCGCAAAACCCCGAAATACCAACAAATTCACCGCTAATTGGTACTATTCACTCATGGGAGAGCTGCGGGACTGTAGATGGTCCCGGTATCCGCTTCGTCATCTTCACCCAAGGCTGTCCCCTCCGCTGCCTTTACTGTCATAACCCCGACTCCCGCAATCCCAAATCAGGCAGAGCAATCACCGTTGACGAATTAATCAGCGAAATTGGCAAATATCGCTCCTATATGCGCTTTTCTGGTGGTGGGATCACCATCAGTGGTGGCGAACCCTTGATGCAGCCAGAATTCGTCCAGGAAATCTGCCGCCGCTGCCAAGAAATGGGCATTCATACTGCCATAGATACCTCCGGTTGCGCCAGCCTGAAAACCGCAGCATCAGTTCTAGATTTCGTCGATTTAGTCCTCCTAGATATTAAATCATTTAACCCCAAAACTTACTTTAAAGTAACTAACGTTTCTCTCACTCCTACTATCAAATTTGCCCGCTATCTCCACGCCATCCACAAACCCACATGGATTCGCTACGTCCTAGTACCCAACCTCACCGACAATCTCACTGATATCCACGAACTCTGCCAGTTTATCACCACTCTCAGCAACATTGAAAAAGTCCAAATTCTACCCTTTCATAAGATGGGTGAATACAAGTGGCAAGAGCTAGAATACGATTATCAGCTCAAAGATACGCTCCCCCCTACAGCAGCTCAATTAACCGAAGTCGTCGAGATTTTCAAAAGTTACGATATCCCAGTAAGCTGATTATGGGTCATTTGTGCCTTGTCCCTTTCCCCCCGTGGTTGCCCCGATCGCTCTTTTGTGGCGAAAGGGCGCCTAGGGGTCCGAGAAACCGGGTTTCTTGACTAAATCTCGGTTGGGAGGCAAAGATTATCGCCGAAACCCGGTTGCTCCAGTTTCGGTAATTTTCCCATTCTATTCTTCCCAATCTTCTATAGTCATTTCAATTAAGAATGAGAATGTTTTTTTTTGTTAAACCCCGCGCCCTCACCCCCGTCCCCTCTCCCAAGTAGGGAGAGGGGAGAGTTGGAGCCAGAAAGCATCCAGGTCTTACTCCCCTTTCTCCCTTTTTGGGAGAAAGGGGTTGGGGGATAGAGGGCAACTCTCAAGGGTTGTCTCATTTTTATCTGAAATGACTATATTTTTAGCCCTTCAACCCTGGCAAATTCTTTAGTATTATGAGTCACCAAAATCAAATTATGAGAAAGGGCGATAGCAGCAATTAATAAATCATTATAACCAATTGGAGTTCCAGCATTAGCTAATTGAGCGCGAATCCTCCCAGCATTTAAAGCCGCAATATCATCTAAAGGCAAAGAAACGAATACCTCTAAAAATCTCTTGACTTTTTGCCAAACTTGATCAGGATTATCACTTCTCATCGCTCCATAAAACAACTCTAATTTAACCACCGAACAAATCGCAATTTCTTCTAAATCGGTATTTTCTAGCTTCCGGCGTATTGTTAAATCTTCATTAAGGTATTTGATACAAACATTGGTATCTAGCAAATATTTCATCACAATTTAAAATTTTCTAAATTATCAAGAACTCCCTCTGAATCTATGGTTAAAGGCGTATCCTTCAAACATCCTGATGTTTCTTCAAAAAAATTCTCTGGCCAGCCTTTCCCTTTAGGTTGCGATCGCCTCTCATCATTATTCACAGGTTTGACACTGACAGTAATCGTTAAATCCGCATTAGTAATATCTACAGGAATATCTAAATGTAAGATTCCATCTTCTCCAACATGAGAATTTAAAGTGATTGTTTGCATATTTTTAGATAGAAAAACTAAAAGTTTTGCATATTGTATCATATTTTTAGTTAATTGTGTGAATTTGATGAGCAAAAATATTGCAACGATCGCTCTTTCCCCCAGAGGGGCGATAAGCCTGACGGCATGGCTTCGCTTACCGCGTGCGGGTCCGAGAAACCGGGTTTCTGCACTAAATCTCCGTATTGTTGCCAAAATTGGCGCAGCAACCCCTGGCACTTTGGCACAAGGGGCGATCGCGTAGGGGTCCGAGAAACCGGGTTTCTTAACTAAATCTCCGTATTGTTGCCAAAATTGGCGCAGCAACCGGGTTTCTGGGACTTTGGCACCAGGGCGATCGCTTTTGTGGGTTAGGGGAGATCGGTTTGTCGGGGCGAAAAGCGAATCGCCCCTACACATTTTTCCCAAGGGCGATCGCGTGAATATCGACCAACTTCAAAAAACCATTCATTGCCTCTTTTGAAGAAGTCGATTAATCCGAACCCAATATTTATTTCCCCCCTAGTCAGGGGAGCAATATTACAGCACTGGCACAGACTCGGCAAGCCAAGTCCACACCAGTTTTTCTTCAGATTAACCACGGCTGATGGTGGTTAAGAATTGGGAAAAAATGTTTAGTGAGTCCCTGTGGGGGGTGCTAGTTCGCCATCTTCAGGGCAGAATTCTAAGCGGAGTTGAATTTTGCCTTTGCGCCAGGATTTACCGGGGCTGAGAACTTCGCATTCTATGCCTTCGTGAAACAAGGTTTCTTCTTCTAATTTGCTCTGGAGGAGGGTCATATATTCGTTGACCTTGAAAGTGCATTGAAACATCAAGTTACTGCCGCTGGTAGAGATCACATCATGTTCTTGCAGGGCTTCAAATTCGCTGGCCATATAGATAATCTCCTATGTTTTTATTTGGGTTTGATTGGTTGTTAGTTGGGCTACAGTGCAACAAATGGGACTAAAGCCCAACTACCAACTGATGTTTAGAAAAACCAACCGTAAGAATGCAGCCCTTTGCCCAAAAGATTGACCCCAAGATAGCAGATCCAGATGACGAAAAAACCGGAGGCGGCTAAAATGGCGGGGCGGCGTCCTTGCCAGCCTTTGGTGATGCGGGCGTGGAGGTAGGCGGCGAAGACGAGCCAGGTGATGAGTGCCCAGGTTTCTTTGGGGTCCCAGCTCCAGTAGGAGCCCCAGGCTTCGTTTGCCCACACAGCTCCGGCGATGATGCCAATGGTGAGAAGGGGAAATCCTAAGCCGATGATGCGATAGCTGATGTTGTCGAGGGTATCGGCAAGGCTGAGACGTTCGGGGGAAAGGGGGGTTTCTGGGGCAAGTGCCGGACGTTCCAACACAGCGACATTGCCCTGGACGTTGCCGGAATTGCTGCTAAATAGGGTATTAGGAGTTATGGCTGGAGAGACTGAGGAATCACCTAAGCGGTTAATCTTAACTTGGCGGTAAGAGCCATTGCCGATCGAACTGCCTCGCAGTTCCACATTTTGCCCCCGGGTCACAATGAGAAAAGCGATGCTGAGCAAAGAACCTACCATTAAAGTGGCATAGCTGAGCATCATCACCGAAACGTGCATCATCAACCAGTTAGATTTCAGAGCCGGAACCAGAGGCTCCGCTGACTGCATCTGAGCGGGAAGGGAGAGAGCGGCGAAAGCGGTAATACTCATCGCCACTGGGGCAGTGCAGACGCCTACCAGACGACTACGGCTCATGTTTTCCGCGATGAGGTGGATCGTGGTGATACCCCACACGAGGAAAAATAGAGATTCATAAAGATTACTGAGGGGAAAGTATCCGGCGTCTATCCACCGAGAACCCAACAGAGCGGCGGTGCAGAGGTTGGCAACAGCGAAACCAGCAGTCCCCAAGGGCCAAAGATAGGGAATTTCCGGAAAGGCAGCCCCCACCCAATAGGCGAGCATGGTAGCTAGGAGGACAGCAAAGGAGGTGTTGTCCAGCCAATTCTGGAATACGACTAAATCCATATAGTTTCACTTGTGCATTTTGCCATCAATACTCTATCGTATCGATTCTTGCCGCACTATTAATCAATTGATAATTGATAATTGATAATTAACAATTGAAAATTATCAATTATCAATTATCAATTATCAATTATCAATTATCATGGACTGACTTGGGGAGGGGGGAGGGGTGTTGGGGAGCCAGCTTTTTGGAGGCGGACGAATAGCTCGTAGCGGGTAGTGCGATCGTCTGTGATGGCGGTGGTGACGCCGATCGCCCGGATGGCGTTGAGGACGATTTTTTGCCCTGGGGGAAGCTGCATCCAGTTGGGGGGATTTTTGAAGAAACCTTCTAGGTCAAAGAAAAATTGGCCGTTGTTGGGGGTAGGTTCCAAGGGAACGGTTTTGGTGAAGGTGTCAGCCAGGTTGAGGGGGGTGGTGGGGGTGGGGACAAAGGTGGAGCCGACGGGGGCGCCAATGGTAAAAAAGAGAAAGTTGCCATCAAGCCAGCCGTGGGTAGCGGTGAGGGCGCCATTTTCTGATATCCATTCCGTGACGGGCCGATCGGCGATTAAACGGTTTTCCACTTTATATTTATATTCTTTCGCCATCAGCTCGTTGAGCTTTTTCAGGGTTTCCTCCCCTGCACGACGATCGCTCGCCGCCACCATCAGCGCCAAACCCCAGCCAAAAGTAGAGGCTTTCGGGTCGGGGTTGGGAATGAGAGCCGCCGAAAACTCCCCAGCCATCCACCCCAGCAAGTCCTTATCGAAATCCAATTTAGTAATAGTTTTCACCCCCTGTCTCAGGTCTTCGGGTTTCAGGGGGGCCAGGGGGTTGCCTTGTGCTGTTTGCACATAATTTTGCCACAACCGCTGTAAGTTGCCCCCGGTCATTACCATGAAACTGCTGGCGGGGAGACGGTTCACCGTGGTGGTGGCGTTGTTTTCCACCACATACTTAGTTGTGCTATCCGGTTTGAGCCAGGATAAACTCTGGAAGCGGATGCCCTCCGCCTCCAGGTTCATGGTAGCGACAATGGCTTGGTGCTGCCCAGCGGTAAGGTTTTGGGGTGAGATCTCGCCTTGAATGCTCAGGGCCGTCACCGCCGCTGCTACTGGCAGGTTGACGTAAAATCTAGCAAAATTAGCAGTCGCGTCCATTTTGTTCCAGGCTTCATTGAGTCCGGGAACGGTGGCGAGAGAGTCGCCGCTATTGTAGGCGTCGATCGTGCGGTTCATCGCCAGAGAAGAGTTAGTAATGACGAGAAAGCGTCCTTTGAAGTCAGCCACCGCATAATTTTGCGGTCCAATGCCATTACTCTCTTTGATGGTGATATTGTTGTAGGTGCGTTCTACCCACTCAGTGTTAGGTAGGGGTTTGGCGAGTGAGAGGATTTCTGCGGCTTTAGACCGGTTGCCAATGGGCAACACCATCACCACCGACTGCCCCACGGGACTTTTGATGATGCCTTCTGGGGAGGTGCTGGGTTCGTTGGGGTCGAGGGATGGTGGCGGTAAGAAAGCGAGGGTGATATCCCCTCCCACCCAGGGTCGGATGTCTCGATCGTAGTCGTAACCATTGGCGCTGAGGAAGCGATCGCGCAATTGCAGCAAATTATTATCAAATAGCTGTTGACTCTCTTTAGTGCCAAAAGAGCGGAGCTGCTGCCACTGGGCCGGTTCGGTGCTGACGGAAAGGGCGATCGACGTATTCGCAGGCAAGAAGTCAGCCGCCAGCTTCGCTCCTGGTGTATAACCTCTCTGGCTCAGCAGCCAGTATGCGGCTGCTGAGCCACCAACTAGCAACACAACCGCTCCCACCACCGGTAGGGGCAAACGGCGGAGCGCCCCTAGATTTTGTTTTTCTTCTTGCATCTTGGTAACAGGTTAACATCTGGTTTGACGGCAGAGCCTCACCGAATATGGTATTATAGCGCCAGCTTTTTTGCCATTTGTCCAAAAGTTACTCGTCCCTTGTCACTTGTGCCTTGTCCAATCACAAAGGACAAAGGACAAAATACTTTTGGCCAAAGGAATTTTGACAAACGACCCAGGACTTTTGACCAATGATATGCCGCAATCCAACCCATCTCTGACGAGCGATCGCGAATTTATCTCCTGGCTGCAACAGCAGCAAATCAGCTTAGCATTCACCACATATCAAACTAATTGGCTAGCTTTAATCGGGGTCAATCCTGAAACCGGAAAATTTTCCGCTTTTCAACGCCAATTCAACCGAGCGATGGGATTATATTGTACGCCAGAGCGCCTCTATATCAGTTCTAAATATCAAATCTGGCAAATCGATAATGTCCTCGCCCCCGGACAGCTTTACCAAGGATATGATCAACTCTTTATTCCCCGCATCGGTTATACTACTGGCGATATCGATGTGCATGATGTAGTAGCCGATGAAAAGGGCAAACCAGTATTTATCTCCACATTATTAAACTGTCTGGCCACCGTGAGCGATCGGCATAGCTGTCAACCCCTGTGGAAACCGCCATTTATCTCCCAAATTATCAACGAAGACCGCTGTCACCTCAATGGTCTAGCAATGGTAGAAGGAAAACCCCGCTATGTCACCGCCTGTAGTCGTTCCGACGTAGTAGATGGCTGGCGAGATAAACGCCGTGATGGTGGCATAATTATCGATATCGAGAGCGACGAAATCATCCTCGGTGGCTTAAGTATGCCTCACTCCCCCCGCTTTTATCAAGGCAAATTGTGGGTACTAAACTCCGGTACAGGAGAATTCGGCTACGTAGATATCGCCGCAGGCAAATTTGAACCCGTCACCTTTTGTCCCGGATATGCCCGAGGGCTGGCATTTTGGCGCAACTATGCCATTGTGGGATTATCCCAACCCCGAGGAGGCGATCGCACCTTCTCCGGCTTACCCCTCGATGACCTATTATCCCAAAAAGACACCCAACCCCGCTGCGGATTACTCATTATTGATTTAAATACCGGCGTCACCCTCCATTGGCTCCGCATTGAAGGCACCATTACCGAATTATACGATGTTGGTGTCATCCCCGGATGCAACCGCCCCATGTCACTAGGATTTCAAACCCCAGAAATCGAGCAGATAATTACCCTAGAACCATTAGCCACCCTGGAGGGAAAAAAAATCTCATCCCCCAAAAATAATCCGCCTACAAATTCTCAATGGCGCGAATCACTCCAACTCCACCTCATGCACCGCGTTCCGCAAATTTTTACCACAAATCCCGAAATTACTCAGTTAGTTGCCCAATTCCAAAACCCGACTCATCAGCCCCACATAAATCAACCAAAAATCTCCCGCAAAAACAAGCATAAGAAGATAATATCTACAGCTAAAGCCATTAGCCAACAAAATCAACCCCTCAATGTTGTCCCCCAGCTCGATCGCGCCCTGCAACTGCACCAAAACCAGCAATTTGATGCCGCAATTTCCCTATATCAGCAAGTCTTGCAACAACACCCCCATCACCTAGTTGCCCTCACCAACATGGGCAAAGCCTTGCAAACAGTCGGACGCCATCAAGAAGCAATTTTAACCCTGAGTCAAGCCATAGAAATCAACCCCACAGCTTCCCAACTACACTTTTACCTCAGTCAATCCCTCAAAGCTCAAGGCGAAATAGCCAAAGCCGCCGCCAGCTTGCGCGAAGCCATTCGCTTGCAACCAGATTTCTGGGGAGCCTACAATAATTTAGGCACCATCTTGCAGGCGCAAAACCAGTTACCAGAAGCCGCCGAATGCTATCAAAACGCCCTTAATTATAACCCCAATTTTGCCGAAGCTCAATCTAATTTAGCCAGTATCTGGCAACTGCAAGGGGAGCTAGAACAGGCAAAAGCGGGATTTCTCCGAGCTTTGGGAATTAAACCCAAATACATCCCCGCGCTGTTAAACTTAGCCTATATCTACAAACAACAAGGACGACTCCCCGCCGCCATTTCTACTTACCAGCAAGTTATTGCTCTGGAACCCATACCAGAAGCCTATTTCAACTTAGGCGAAATGGCCGAATATCAAGGCGATATTGAGGCGGCGTTGTCATTCTATGAACAAGTGGCGCAACTGGCGGGAGAAGCTTATGGCATTGACGGCTATATTAACTATGCCCGGTTGAAAATATGTGACTGGGAAGATTACGATATACGAGTGAAAAAGCTGGTTGATTCAGTTCACAAGTATTTGCAGAACCAAACCGCCTACAGTCTCAGCCCCCTTGCCCTCAGTGCCTTTCCCATATCTTTGGATCTGCATCGGGAAATGGCAAAACATCAAGCGGCGAATATCAGCCAGAAAATGGCGGCGACAAAAGCCCGGTGTCAGTTTCATTATCCCACAACGACGCCAGATAAATTGCGCATTGGCTACATTTCCCCCGACTTTCGGGAACACGCGGTGGGTAAAATCGTTAAAGATATGTTTCAATACCATAACCGCGCCGAGTTTGAGGTGTATGCTTATTTCACCCTCGATTATAATGATGCCATTACCGAAACCATTCGCCAAGGATGCGATCGGTTCATCAATATTGCGGCGATGACTGCAGAAGAGGCAGCCCGGAAAATTAACGCCGACGGCATCCATATTATCATCGATTTAGCCGGACGGACGATCGGCAATGCTCTAGAAGCCTTAGCCTTGCAACCCGCCCCCATCCAAGCCCATTTTTTAGGTTATCCCGACACTATAGGAGCTGACTTTATTCAATATGCGATCGCCGACTCTTGGTTAATCAACCCGGAAATCGCCCAATCCTACACCGAAGACATCATTTACCTGCCCCACGCCTTTTTTACTTCCCCAATGGAAATCTCCTCTAGGGAAATGACCAGAGCCGAATTTGGTTTACCCGATAATGCCTTTGTGTTTTGCTGCTTCAACTCTCATTATAAAATTAACCCAGAAGTTTTTGATGTGTGGATGCGGATTTTGCGGCAAATTCCCCAGGGGGTACTTTGGTTAACAGGAGGCAGCGAAAAACTCATGGCCAATTTGCGCCAAGCCGCCCAAAATCGAGGCATTGACGGCAACCGCATCATTTTTACAGACAAAATTGATAATTCAGAATATTTAGCCCGCTATCGTCTGGCAGATTTATTCCTCGATACTTTTATCTATAACGCTGGTTCTACTGCTATTAGTGCCCTCTGGGCAGGAGTTCCAGTCTTAACCCGTCCTGGTAATACCTATGCCTCACGGATGGGGGCGAGTATTTGTGCGGCGGCGGACTTGAAAGCTCTAATTTGCCCTACTACTGCTGATTATGAAAAAACCGCCATATATCTGGCAAATCATCCCAAATCATTGTCATATCGCCGCCGCCAATTAATCCATAATCGCAGTAAATTACCCTTATTTGACGTTCCGGGTTTTGTGCAAAATCTAGAAACAGCTTTGCGGCAAATGTGGGAGCAGCATAATATGTAGGGTGGGCAGTGCCTAGGATAATTTTATCTGACCATGAATAATCTGGAGGCTGGCACTGCCCACCCTACTACTTGACGGCAAATGTGGTCAAATTACCAGAGTGGTTTATGTTAACCATGACGCGATAATAGGGCGAAGCATTCCCGCGACAATATCTGGGTAAAACCGATAACATATCTCCCGGAATGCTTCGCCCCTACGGGAGCAATAACAAATGACAAAGGACAAATGACCAATGACAAATAATAAAATGAAAGATAGCTTCGCCGCTGCGATATTTCTGGCGCCAGCGCTGATTCTCTTAGGCACCTTTGTCATCTGGCCAGTTATCAATATCTTATATCTCAGCTTTACCACTGGGAGCTTTACGGCGAGCGGGACTCGCTGGGTGGGATTGAGGAATTACCAAAATCTTCTGCTCTCTCCCGAGTTTTGGGAAGTTATCGGCAATACGGTATATTTTACCGTGGCTACCGTCATTCCCAGCCTGATTATTCCCCTGGTATTGGCTAATGCTTTAAACCGCCCCACCATCAGCACGCCACTGCGGGACTTGCTTCGTAGTGCTTATTTCATTCCCTCCATCACCTCTTTAGTGGCTGTGGGGTTGGGGTGGCGTTGGATGTTTCAAAACAACGGTCCGGTAAATTCCCTGTTGGGCTATCTGCATATTACCCCCGTATCTTGGCTCAGCAGTACCACCTGGGCAATGCCAGTCCTGATTCTCCTAAGTATTTGGAAGCAGTTAGGTTTCAATATGGTGGTGTTTTTAGCTGGTTTACAGGCAATTCCCCGCCAACGGTATGAAGCTGCAGAGTTAGATGGTGCTAGTGATTGGCAGCAGTTTTGGTATATTACCCTGCCCGGTTTGCGTCCGACTCTCGTATTTGCTACTGTCACTACGGTAATTTTTACCCTGCGCAGCTTTGAGCAAGTGTATGTTATAACTGGCGGTGGGCCGCAAAACTCGACTAATTTAGTAACTTACTATATCTACCAAGAGGCTTTTGCTCTGTTTGAGTTTGGCCCCGCCGCCACCGCTGCCACGATTCTTTTAGCTGTGACTCTGGTGCTGGTCCATTTGCAATTGCGAGTTTGGGGCGAAGACCGGTGATGGGGGGACGGAGGGAAAAAGAAACTCTCTCATCAGCTTTACGTCTGGGATTGCGAAACGAGCCGCCATAGGCTAGTCTGTCTGTGGACACATCCTTGGGAGCAAACAATCTTGTTGAAGGGTGTCACTTTACCATTGCTGTCTGTTTTTCTCCTTGAGGCTAACTGCGCCCTCGCGCAGCTAGCACCGCCTAACGTGACTACACTGCCGACACCAGCCGTTAGTGCGGCGATGCCGAGTAATGTGGCGGGGTTGTTGCTGATTAATACGCAAATGGAGGCTTGGCAAAGCGCGGGGCGGTTTTTTCCGCTGCCCCCAGATTTCCAGCCCCCCGGTTTTTTGCCGTTTATGCCTTCTGGAATTGATTTCAGCAGCTATGTCCGTCCTTGGTTGGGGGATTGGATGGCGGTGGCGATGATGCCGGAAACGGCTAAACCTCTGATGGTGACGCCGGTAACATCTGAGGATAAACTGGCAGGGTTTGTGGCAGAAGTGGAAAAAGCGAGGGGAAAACCGCCGCAAATTCGGGAATATAATGGGGCGCGCATCTGGTTGTGGCCGGAAGAGATACTGAATCCTGATACGCAACCGCCAATACTATCACCGCCGCCTCAATTCCCGCAGCTCAAGTTTTTGCCTAAAGGTTTAGGGTTGCTGGCACAAGGGGAGTCACCGCCTCCTGATTGGCCGCCGTCGCCGCCACCGGATGTGGAGTTGCCGCCATTGGTGACACCGGGATTGGCGATCGCCTCTCTGCCGGGATTCCTCGCCGCCTCCACCACTGCGGCACCAATTGAGGAGTGGTTGGATAGTGCCAATGGGCAAAAGCTGGCCGCTGAGCCTTTATTCCAGCGCACTGTAAATCATCCGGAATTTTCTAAATCACTTTTAGTTGGCTATGGCAACATCCCCCAACTAGCGCGGAGTTTAGCCAAGGTGGAAGCCTTGACTAACCCTTCCGTACCATTACCCTTGCCGAACCCCGAGGCGATCGTCAATGGCTTAGCCGCCCTAGCACAGGAAGCCGACAGTGCTGAGTTTTTCCTCTGGTTTCCCTCAGATGGCTTGCGGGTGCAATCCCGAATTAACTACTCTACCCCCAGACCCGAATCATCCCTGAACTTCAGTCCCAACAGAATTGTCAGTCAAATCCCTGCGGCTACTTACTTATCCTTCAATGGCTTTAACCTAAGTCGTGATTGGCAGCTTTTTCGGGCAAATGCCTCGGGGCAATCGCTGTTGCAAGGGTTTTTGCTGCCTCTGGAACGCTTTGCCAGGGAATCGCTGCAACTGGATCTGGATAAAGATATCATACCCTGGATGGATGGGGAATATGCCATGTTTCTGTTTCCCACAACTCAGGGGTTTTTACCCGCCTTGGAGCCGAGGCTCCAGCTTGGGTTCGGCATTATCTTGGAAACGAGCGATCGACCCGCCGCCGAGCGGTTTTTCGCCCGACTCGACGAGTATATTACCCAAGTTTCTGGTGGTGAGGTCAACCTCAACCGCCAGGAAATTGCCGGTCAACCAGTCACTAGCTGGGAAGCTCTCAATCCTCAATTGGGAGAAATTCAAAGCCTGTTTGCACATGGTTGGGCTAGCGAGAAATTACTTGTCATCACTACCGGAATTGGCCCAATGACCGAACTGAGTCCCAAACCCCCGGTGAATTTAGCGGGAGCTTATAATTTTCAAACCGCTACGGCACCCCTACCCACCCCCAATAGTGGTTACTTCTACATGAATATGGGCTCGTTCCTGTCGTTAATTTACAATTTCCTGCCTCCCGGTATCACCGATGACCCCCAATCTCAAAGTTTCAAACAGGTTTTAGGTACAATCAGAAGTATTAGCGCCACTAATTCTCGCAGCAGCACTCAAGAGCTGGTAGATTTTTTCTGGGTTTTATCTCCCCGAAGCCAACCATGACCAAATCAGCCACTATCCAGCTAATAATTGATATTAGTTGGACTGGAGTATTGATTGGATCCGGCGTGGTTTGGTCTCACCACCAGTTGCGGGCTCTCACCCCACAGTGAGGGGGCAACTAATTACTTTAACTGATAATTAACACTGGGTCTGCCCCAATTTAGGCGAAAAATTAGAGCCCCCTTGGATGGGGAACTATCACCAGGATTTGCCCTCTTAGTTATCAGCGATACCAAACCCAGAAACAGAATGATTCAAACCTATAGCCAGTAACAGTCACTGGAGGAGGGATGATATAGAATAAATAATCTAAAGAAAATCTGAAAAATCAGAATAAACAAGCAAAAATCTGCTAAAATAGTCAAGAAAATCAGTTGTACTGTCCTAAAAGAGGAGCCAACCCATGCAGTTCGCCGCTGAGATTAACCGAGGAGAAAATGGGGGATGCCCGCCCGGGGCGCTCCCCAAAGCAGAAAGGCATTTCACCAAGCTGAAAGATATGGGGAAAAAACTGTTGACCCTGTGTCTGGCTGCAATTATGGCCGTGGTGGCCACTTTTGCATTTAATTGCGATCGGGCTATGGCAGCCGATCGGATCATCCTCATTTACGGTAATGCCCGCGAAACCATATCCTTTGGCGATTTAGAGAGATTTGTCCGCAGTGGCACCGCCCCAGATGTATTTCGGTCGCGCTTAAACCTCAATAACGATGAGGTTGACGCCCTGCGCAAGGCATTAGAGCAAGAAATTCCCGTTTCTGAGGAATTTTTGAAAAAACTGCTCAGAAGCAGCATCGGGCAATTCGTTCTCACCAGACTTGACCCCGTAGTAGGACTGGGCACGCGGGCGAACGTGGAAGACCTCACCGAGGCTTTCCTCAACGCGGTTGTGGATGACAAGATGAGCTTGTTAACCATTATGAAAGCCTATCCCACCGACGAAGTGTCCGTCAACGGACCGATGCTGGGAGATGCCTATGACAAAATCAAATTTGTGGCCACAGACGTGCTAGCCGTCGCCGAAGTCGTGCGGAACTATATGTATGACGTAGTTTGCACTGACGAGTTCTTTGGGTCGAATACGGAATATGACGTGCCAGAAATTATCAGCCGTTCTGACCGGTTCAACTTAGCTTGGCCAAAATAGAAGACATAATGGCGATCGAGGCGGGTTAATCCTGCCTCTATGCCTGACGATAGTTGGAGCAAAATAATTGGGCAAGGCCGAGCAATCGGGGGTGAATAGATGAAATTGAAAATTCAAAATTACTTAAAGCTGCTGGCCAATCTCCGCCAACGCTGGATCAAGTTTTTCGCTGTGGCGTTAACTGTATGTGTGGCCACCACATCGCTGGTAGTTTTTCAGCCCAGCAAAGCAGTAGCCGCTGATACGGTGGTACTGACTTATTTTCGACAAGAATTACCCATCCCAATGGCAGAGTTGGAGAGCTTCGCCAATGGTGGCAATCCATCTCGGGTAATTCGGTTCATCACTGGCGTCGCCAACCTAGACCGAGATGATTTTCGCACGATTTTAACCAGAGAAGTCCCCGCTAACCTCAAAATTCTGGATAAGTCCCTCAACTTTATCCTAGGAGAATTAGCACTCTATGAAATCGGGCAAGCCATCCACACCCAAACGCGCTTAGGAAACATCGAGGCTTTGCGCTCTAGTTTGGTGCTATCCGCCAGTGATGATGGCAAATTATCCATGCTGGAAATCTTTAGAAAGTATCCAGCTCGCCGTCTGTACATCGATGCCAGACGCCTGAATAAAGCCTATGGTCAGGTTAGCTTCTTGGTAGATGGGGCAGAAAAAGCAATTATGTTTGTCCGAGAGTCGGTGGCTGACATCATTTGCTAATATGACCTAGCTTTGACAAGAGAGCAACTGGGTGCAGAAAACGAGAAATCGCGATCTCATCCCAGCCATCTGGGTTAGCAACCAGGTTTCTATAACAGTTTGAGGAGGCAGGGGAGCATGCCAACCTGCAACCAACAGGTAAATGCTCTAACTTCCCGGCGCGGTCTCGCGTCGGGATATTTTATATCCCAGTAATTTCCATCTAGAGAAAAATTAAACCAAAAATCGCGTTTCGCCAGAAAATAGGATTATATGGCACAGATAAGATTTTATGACTTTGACACAAATTAAGGAACTGGCTGCCAAATTAGCACCCCGCCTCATCGAGATTCGGCGACACTTCCACAGCCACCCGGAGTTAAGCGGTCAAGAACACCAAACTGCGGCTTATGTGGCAGGGGTGCTGTCTTCTTGCGGTCTTCATGTGCAAGAAGAGGTAGGCAAAACGGGGGTGGTGGGAGAACTCAAAGGCGCTGGTGGGGAAAATCGGGTTTTGGCAATTCGCACAGATATGGACGCCCTCCCCATCACCGAGCGCACAGGCTTAGAATACACCTCCTTGCAATCGGGGGTGATGCACGCTTGCGGACATGATGTGCATACCGCAGTTGGGTTAGGCACGGCAATGGTTTTATCCCAACTAGAAACACCCCTCCCTGGTACAGTGAGATTTTTATTTCAACCTGCAGAAGAAATCTCCCAAGGTGCCACCTGGATGGTAGCGGATGGGGTGATGGCAGGGGTAAGCGCCATTTTAAGCGTGCATGTTTTCCCGACTATTCCTGGGGGGAAAGTGGGCATCCGTCATGGTGCCTTGACAGCAGCGGCGGATGATTTGGAAATTATTATTATTGGGGAATCGGGGCATGGGGCGCGTCCCCATGAGGCAGTAGATGCGATTTGGATTGCGGCGCAGGTGATATCTTCTCTTCAAGGCGCGATCGCCCGCACCCTCAATCCCCTGCATCCCGCCGTCCTGACGATCGGCCAAATCACCGGCGGTAGAGCCCCCAACGTCATCGCCGATGAAGTCAAAATGCGGGGCACCGTGCGCAGCCTCCATCCCGACACTCACGCTCGACTCCCTGGCTGGATTGAAGGTATTGTGGCCCGCGTCTGCGACAGCTACGGCGCTCGCTACCAAGTCAACTATCAGCGTGGGGTCCCTTCAGTGCAAAATGACCCTTACCTCACCGACTTGCTGGCGGAGGCAGCGCGGGAAGCTCTCGGCGGTGATGCTATTACCATCCTCACCGAACCCTCCCTCGGTGCCGAAGATTTTTCCGTTTATCTGGAAAAAGCCCCCGGCAGTATGTTCCGTTTGGGGGTGGGCCGCAAAGACTTGCCCAACTACCCCCTGCATCATCCCCAGTTCCAAGTGGATGAGTCCGCCATTATCACTGGGGTTGTCACTTTGGCTCATGCTGCCTACAAGTATTGGCAAACATTACCGCAGAAATAGCACTGCCACGCCAGCAATGGAAACGATCGCCCCGAGCAAGGCGCGCAGGGAAACTCTTTCTCCCATCCAAATGACTATGGGAATCACGAATAGAGGACTGGTGGCGCTGAGGGTTTGGGCGATACCTGCGGGCGCCCATTTCAGGGAGGTTTGCTGACAATAAATGCCCAAATAGGTGCTGAAAAAGGCGGTGACAGCCACAATGAGCAGCAGTCGCGGGGAAAATTGATTCCAACTGGTGGGGTTTTTTTGCCCTTGTGCCCACAGCCACAGCATGAAAACTCCTGCCAACAGACGCAATAGGGTACTCCACAAGGGGTCAATATTGGTGGTAGCTAGGGCGGCGCGGGAGAGGACCGCCCCGGTGGCTTGGGCGGCGGCGGCGAGTGCCCCCCAGGTGATGCCTGATAAGAGGTGGGTTTCGGTGGTGGTAGTGGCTCCGGCTCGATCGCTAATCACCCAAGCGATGCCAGAAATGGTGATGATAATACCTAACCAGGTGGTTTGGGGCAGGGTTTCGCGGAGAAAAATCATCGCCAGTAGGGCGGCGAGGGGGGGTGCGAGGGTTTGCAGCAGCAAGGTGCGGCGGGGGCCGAGGTTGTTGATGGCGGTGAAGAAGGCGGTATCGCCGAAGCCGATACCGACAATACCGCTGAGGAGGAGGAGGGTGGTGGTGTTGGGGTTGAGTTGGGCGAGGGTGGTTTGGGAAATGTCACCTCGGAGGATGAGGGTGAGCAGCAGAAGGGCGATCGCCACGGCCCCTTTGCTGATATTCAGTTCCAGCGGTGGGATTTTCTTCCCCAAACCCCCATACACCACTGACGCCGCCGCCCAGAGCAAAGCAGTGCAGAGAGCCGCTAGCTCGCCTTTGTAATTTGCCAGCCAAAAATTTACCATTACAGCTACAGCCTTGGGAGGAATTGTGATTAAACTCTTACATTGTTAATTATTATTAACTTTTACCGCAAAAACTCAATATTTGTAAGCAATGTAACTGCGAGACCATAACCAAAATTGCTATCACATATTCAAAGGCAAAAAGTCAGAACCGATCGAGGAGGTTCCTATGTCATACACCTTTGATATCTTGGGAGTCTCTCCCTTAATAGATTTTTTTTACCAGCAACAACAACTGCCCAAGCAAAAAACCGGCCCCGAATTAGCCTATTTAGGTGCGCATAAATGTACTCTGGACGCCTTCATCGACTCCGCCGAAAGAGTTTCTCCCGCCAAAGAATGGAATCTCGATCGCGTCGTGGACACCGTGATTAATTTCTGGCTCCACAACCAAGAGCGAGTGTCCTACTGGAAAGAGCGGCTCGAAGACGCAGGCGAGGAAAACCTCCTCGTGGCGCGAGTCGCCGACATCGATTCCCTGCGGACCACCTTTGACTCCCTATTGCGAGACCAAATTTAACCGAACGCCTCTCACCTTTGGTGGGTTGGCGGCCAATTTTCCTTAGAGCCCTCCTCTTGACGCCACCCACCCGCCATCACCACTGATTTGCCTCTTGAAGCCGAAACCACCCCCAACAACTTGACAACATCCGGGAACAATGTGTAAATTTTTGTAAACCTTCAGAGACACTTTTTATCAATTTTTTGTATTGTAGGATACAAAAATTTCCAATGGATAAAAAGCCACATTACACCGTTTTCTTTAACTTTTTTTAACATTATTCCCTAATACCGCCCTTGGATACCAGAAAATAAACCGCAAGTCAAGGGCTCCAGTCACACTCACCCACAGATACCAGTCACCAGCAAACAGTGTTCAAGATCTGCATCCACCCCCACGCAGATCATATTCACGCTTTGCCAAAATAGAGGAAAATTATGATGTTGGCGTGAGAGAGGGTTTGACATGAAAGCGGGGTTATTAGTCGTAGCGGCAACAATGGCGGTTATCGGCTGGGGGATGCAGGCAAAGGCAGAAAATCCGAGCCACCTATTTCAGCTAATTGGCACCAAACAATGCCAGGGATGCGACCTCAGCGGTGCCCAACTCGCAGGGTTTGACTTACGTGGAGCTGATTTAAGGGATGCCAACCTCGCAGGAGCGAATCTCCGGGGCGCCAACCTCAACGAAGCCAACTTGGTGCGTGCTAATCTCGAAGGAGCCAAACTGCCTGATGCCAGCTTGATTGCGGCGAAACTGCACGGTTCCAATATGATGGGGGCTAACCTCACCAGAGCAAATTTGATGATGGCGCGCATGGTGATCGCCAACCTCGAAGGCGCGAATCTCTCTGGAGCCAATCTGGTTGGTGCTGACTTAGAAAGTGCTACTTTATTAGGCGCTAACCTTCACAATACCCAGCAGTCAGTGGCTGCACCGGGAATCGTGATGCTTGATGGTGTACCCTTGGCGACGGAGGTGATGGGAGTCAATCTCCGGGATGCTGACCTCACCGATGCCAATCTCACTCGCGCTAATCTGAATTGGTCTGATTTAACTGGGGCAAAACTAGACAATGCCGATGTCACCCATGCGCAACTACAAGGAAGTAACCTCCCAGAGGGTTTTCAGCTAGAAGCAACCCAAGTGGGACAGGTGGGTGAATAAATATATTTATTTGGATTTGGCAATTTTGCGGCAATTACCTCTTGGTGGAACGGATAATTGACCAAGACATAAGCAAAAGGATGGGTGGCGATATATGAGGATTGATTTTCCTCGATCGCCACCCAATTTTATTGGCGCAAGTAGTGGTGTTTGCCTTCGGGTTAGCGGCGGCAAGTTTTTTCCCAGCGATTATTTTGGGGGTTTTTGACAAGCGCACTAATAGTATTGGCGCGATTTCTGGGATGGTGGCTGGGTTAATTTTCACCAGCACTTACATGATTTTGACATCAAGTAAATTCATATGAAAAATGAAAAATTTCGTAGGGGCACGGCATCGTTAACCTTCATCGAAAAACCGACATCTTAATAACGCCGTGCCCCCCACCACGGATGAATCCAAGGGCACGGCGTTACCGGGATTTCTCGTTTGGTTCAGAAACCTTCTGAGGAGAATCCCCGTTTAGATACGAGAATCTGCATAGAAAACCGGTTTCTTGCCTGTGCTACTACAGGATTAATTATTATTTAATTGATTCATATGAAAAATGACAAATTTCTTACCAGCAGAGCTACGTTAACCTCCCGCAAAAAACCGAGTGAAACTAATTGAGGGCAGGGATGGGGTATATGTACCCATCCCACACCATCCATTTGAGTTATGTTTCTGAGGGTGAAGACCGACCCAGAACCGGGGTGAGGTAAGCTACCAGAGCCCCCGTACCAAAAGCCAGGAAATTCCGGAGCAGGGGCAACCAATCGGCGGTGCGAGATACTACTGGGCCGATGCCGAAAGCGATAAACAAGATTCCCCACAAAGGTGAGAAAATTAATGCCCATTGCCAAGCGAATAACTGACCTGGTTTGCGGGGTTGAGCGGCAAATCCAAAGACGGCGCCTCCCAAGGCAGAGGTGATTAAAGTGAGAATCCACTGCTCTTGGGGTAGTCCGGGGACGACGCGGCAACCGCCTTGACGCAAACAGTTTTCTACGGATTGTAGGGATTGGATGATGGCTTGGTCTTCGCCGTTGTCCCGGACGAAGAACTGATTACCGTAGCGGGTTTGCAATTCTACCCAGAAGGTGCGGGGGAGCAGGGGATACAGGTCGTCTCCCACGTTGAAATTGAGCAGGTTGCCACCACGGGGGTCGGCTACGAGCAGAAGGCTTTTATCGTCAAGACCCCAAAATTGCTTGACGGCGCGACCGGGAGTCCGATCGTACTGGGTTAAAACTCGCAATTTCCAACCAGTTTCGGTCTCAAAACTTTCTAGTTCGGTGGCTAAGTCCTTTTCCTGAACGTCGGTTAAGGATTTGGCCAAGTCAATCACTGGCGTCTGGGTTTCGGGGAGCAGTTCGGGATTTTCGTAGGCACCGGCTGGGGTGGGAAACAATGCCCAAATGGATAAGGCGAGGCAGAATGTGACTAGGGATGCGAGAAATTTGCTCTCAAACAGTTTTTGCATGGAAGTGCAGTTAATCTGTGTTTGACGGTGAAGGCTTAATCAGTTTTCTGGGTAATCGGTCTTTGGTAATGCGGCTGTTGGTGGATATTCGCCTGCTCATTATTTAACTTCAAAGCTCACTTAAATTTTCTCGTTTAAGTAAGAATATTTAAGTGATAAATGATTGAATATTTAAATAGCGATGCTGAAGACACACCGAAACAGCCTCCAGAAAAATTAATAAATCTTTACACTTGTTTACCTTGTCTTAATATTATGCCTGCAAGGGACGATCGTCAATTCCCCAAGGCAACAGTCTTAAAGGGGATAATTAATAATTATCAATTATCAATTATCAATTATCAATTATCCCCCGTCTCCCTTAAGGGATGTAGGCGAGGAGCCAATTGGCGATCGTGGCGCGGCGGGTGAGGCGGGGGACTAACTCGTTCACCTTGTAGCCGGGAAAACCGAGCTTTTCTTTGAGTAGCTGTTTGTTTTCCGGGGCAATGGAGCGGGTGAGCTGTACGGTAGGGGGGCGGTTGGCGATAAAATCTGGCGGTTCGGGGTATTTTTCGCGCCATTCTGGGGCAACGGCACTGAGGTCCCAGCGGTTTTGGTCTGGGTCGTAACGATAACCCAGGTAATGCCAGACGAGACGGTTTACAGTGGCGTCGTCGATTTGGTCGTTAATAATCGCCCAAACAGTTTCTGTATTCAGGGGAGGCAGTTCTGAGGTCATCAGGTCTTTGGTTGTAGCTATTCAGTTGTCGATTTTACCGCTTCTTGGGGTTGGGGGCGCGGCGGTGAGACCATGACTCAGAACTGGCGAGGGCGCTGCGACTAGGAAGACAGCCAAGATTTGAATCGAGCGGCTTCTGCCAAAGCGGGATTAATCCAGTACCAGCGGCCCTGGTCATCGCGGTATTCAAACAAAAACATACTGCGCAACAGAGTTTGGTAATCCTCATCTCCCTGGACGGTTTTTTGTTCCAAGGCTTGAAACAGTAATTCCCATTCATCCTCGGTGATGGCTGCCACCAAGTCATCGCGGTATTCTTTGATGGTGTTTTCTAGAGTTTGCCGAGAAAAAGGCGGGTCTTCTTGCTGGAGACAACTATAGAGGAGTCCGAGGAGGTTGCGCACGTGACCGCCGCTGATGCGACACAGGCGATCGAGGGTTTCGGGGGCGTCGAACACTAAGGGAATGAGGGCGAGACGATCGCTCGGTGGCACGTCGGGAAAGGCTCGAGCTAGTACCATCTGGCGGAGGAGATTTAGTCCTGGTTCAAAGTCGTTGTTAATTGAGGGGTCTTTGACTAGCTGTCTCTGCTGTACGGGCACCATTGGTAAGACCTTGGGTTTGACGCCAAAGCGGTTGACGAGACGGCTAAAGTCGTTGGAGAAAATTAACCCTAGGGGGATGGTGTAAACCACATGGCAGCTAAGGCGACGGAGTTGCTCGCCTCTGTCCACGAATAAATATTCTGGTTGGGTGCGTCCGGTGGGCTTGCGGACGCTATCAACGCGGTCTAAGTTATCCACAATCACCACAAGTCCGGTTTTGCCCAGAGACTGGAGCAATGGGATGGCGGGGGCGAGTAGTTCGTTGTTAATGGCTTCGAGGATGTTGTTGGTGCGGGGTTCTAGGTACTGCCGCAGTTGGTGGCGAAGTTTGGGGCTGTCTTTGGTTTTGGCGGTAATGCTGCCGATGCCCCCGGGTAGGGAAAAGCCGATTTCTCCTTCGGTACTGGCGTTGATGGTGCCAATACCGGGGAGGGCGGCTGAGCCTTCGATTTGGATGGGGGTAGCGAGGATGTTGGCGGCGCCTTGGAGTAAGGCCCGGAAGCCTCGGGGTTGAATGGCACCGGGTTTGATTTTTTCTAGACTTTCACTGACTTGGCGGGCGATCGCGAGCAAAATTTCGGTGATATCCACATCTGCCATGTCCAGTTCTTGGGAAGATTCAAAATAGATGACGTGAAATCCCTTTTTTTCCAACTCATCTTTAAGTCGGAGCAATTCTGTGGATTTACCGCAGCCGATGTGGCCGGTGAATAGCTGGCAGGTGGGTTCGTCTCGGGAGAGGAGTTCGATCGTGCGTCGCAGCTCCCGGATGATGTCACTACCTCGCACCGAGGCAAAATCGATGTAGTATTTTCGCTCTTCCTCGTGAGCCATATCGATCGTTTTGCTGGGGTTGCAGGCTTTAAAAAATCTCAGTAAGTCCAATTTCATGCCTTAATGACAGCGGCTCCTTACCGTAATTGATAATTGATAATCGATAATTGATAATTGATAATTGATAATTATCAATTATATCCCCGTCTCTACTGGGGAATTCTCGGAGCTATGTGTTGTGACATCGGTTAAAGACAAGCTAATCTAAGCATAGCGATGTGTTGGCAAGAAGGTATGGTGCAGGGTATATCGACCTCAGAATCGCTGCTGTGGCTCGCTTGCTTCGGCGGACTGCGGGCGTCACTTAAAATCGTCGAGGTGTGAGATGGGTCAGATCGCGCCAGTATCTAAGTCCCAATTAGCGCAGCGGCGGCGCCAGCTTCTCCGGCGGCGGCGGCGCGTAGCCGCGATCGGACTGTGGCAGTTGCTCGCCCCAGTGGCGTTGGCGGCTGGTTTGGTCTGGGCAACCACTTTACCCGGATGGGTGATTCGCCGTCCCGAACAAGTGGCGATCGCAGGCAACCAATTTCTCTCACCCCAGGCTGTCAGGTCGATGTTGCCTTTGGAATATCCCCAATTTCTGCTGCAAGTGCGCCCCAAATTGGTAGCACAACAGCTAGAATCGATGGGTCCGTTGGCCAAAGCTAAGGTAACACGCCAGCTATTTCCCCCCGGTCTGAGTGTGGAAGTAGAAGAGAGAGCCCCGGTGGCGGTGGCGGAAATTCCCGGAGCCACTAAAGAGGGGACGCTTGGAGACAAGGGCAGAACAGCGGAGATCGGGTTTCTGGACTCACTTGGGGTGTGGACTCCCCAAGAGCGCTACACTTCCCTGGTGGGGATAGGGGCGCTTCCCACCCTCAAGGTGATTGGCAACCCGGTTCAATACCGGCCTTACTGGCCTAATCTCTATAATGCTCTCAGTAGCAGTTCTGTCCGGGTATATGAGATTGATTGGCGTGATGTGGCCAATGTCATCTTAAAAACTGACATTGGCACAGTTCATTTAGGCGCGTCTAGCGATCGCTTCTCCCGCCAGGTAGCGGCGCTCGAGCGGATGAAGGAATTGCCCAAACAGGTCAATCCCACCCAGATTGTCTATATTGACCTCAAAAACCCCGACGCTCCTACCCTGCAAATGACTAATGCCCAGAAAAAACAGCCAAAATAGTACCGGCGTTGATTCGTGTCACCAAATCAGATACGCCAGCAAGCGCCGGATTGCGCCTTCACCGGCATTGACCAAAGCCCCTCAGCATTGCTGGCGAAACCAACCCCAAATATCCCGGCGTCAATGGTTCGCCCTGACAACGCCCCTGGGCAGGCAGCTCATCTTACCCTATAGTTGACTCTTGGCAAGTACGAGTTTACAAATTGTATATTTAGCTTAACTATCCCCATGACACTTAATAGTACACTAGAGCTTGGCAATCAAAGCCCCCAAGATAAAGGACAAACAGGTTTTCCGCTGCCACCGGAGGACAACTCTAATGCCTTTAACAATGCCGGGATTTTTGGAGAGCAAAAATCGGAACGCAACCCTAAAACGGGAGACTTCAGGAGTAATGAAATTGTGCCGAGTAGCGTAGCCAGAATTAAAGTCATTGGTGTTGGTGGCGGTGGGTGCAATGCCGTCAACCGCATGATCGCCAGTGAAGTGTCAGGGATAGAATTTTGGGGAATCAATACTGATGCCCAAGCCTTAACTCAAGCTAAAGCACCCAAACGTCTGCAAATAGGACAAAAACTGACCCGGGGTCTCGGAGCGGGTGGCAATCCGGCGATCGGCCAAAAAGCCGCCGAAGAATCTCGCGACGAAGTGGCCGCCGCTTTGGAAGGCTCGGACCTAGTATTTATCACCGCTGGTATGGGTGGCGGCACTGGCACCGGCGCGGCTCCCATTGTCGCCGAAGCTGCCAAGGAAGTAGGTGCCCTCACGGTAGGTGTAGTGACGCGGCCCTTTAATTTCGAGGGCAGGCGGCGGATGAACCAGGCCGAAGAAGGTATTTCGGCTTTGCAAAGTCGCGTTGATACTCTGATTATCATCCCCAACGATAAGCTACTGGCGGTGATTTCCCCAGAAACCCCAGTACAAGAGGCTTTCCGGGTGGCAGATGATATCCTGCGCCAAGGTGTCCAAGGCATCTCTGACATCATCACGATTCCGGGACTGGTAAACGTTGACTTTGCTGATGTCCGCGCTGTGATGGCTGATGCTGGGTCCGCTTTGATGGGTATCGGTCAGGGTTCGGGTAAGTCCCGCGCTATTGAAGCGGCAACTCAGGCGATTTCTTCTCCTCTGCTGGAGTCGGCTTCGATTGAGGGGGCGAAAGGGGTGGTGTTTAATATCACTGGGGGCACGGATTTAACTTTGCACGAGGTGAACGCCGCAGCGGAAATTATCTACTCAGCGGTGGACCCGAACGCTAACATCATCTTCGGGGCGGTAATTGATGACAAAATGCAGGGGGAAATCAGAATCACGGTGATTGCTACTGGGTTTAGCGCCGAGCCCCAAAGTGTGGTGCCACGAGAACGGATGGCGGCACCCCCGGCCAGGACTACTTTTAGACCGGCACCCCCACCCCAAGCCCAACCACCAGTTACTCCTCCGGCGGAACAACAGCCTAAACCTCGCTTAAATCCACCAGGTCTGGATATCCCTGATTTCCTCCAGCGGCGGCGTCCCCCGCGATAGGTAGTCCCACTATACCGATCGCGCTTGACGATGCTGAGGCGATGCCGGACGGCAGACGCCACTCTCTTGGCGCCCGATCGGTCTTGGTGAAAGGCGGTTCTCTGGGGGGAGAGTGGCGCCGCCTTGCTCTGTAGTTGCACGGGAAAAACTGCTGATAGCTACAAGTGGCGGCAGTGGAGATGAAGAATCCCCACGCTCCGGGGGGCACTCTCCCACTGTATTATCAGATGGGTTGATGAAAGCAGCGGCGATAAGTTTGCTGGCGTCTTTGCATCAGTCACGATCGGGTAATAATAGCCAGAAGCTGATTTCATAAAATCATCAAGGATGCTGATGATAAATAAGAGAATTGCGCACTACAAATAATTGCAGCGCGCTCTGATCCGGGTGATTTTAGTTAATGAGGGACATAATTTCTCCAGATTCCGGCCTGAGCGGGAATAACATTTGCTCCTTATGGTTAACTTATCCCAGTAATGTCACTTTTCCTGATAATCCATTCCCAAAAAGTCCGGGCATTCCTCCCCATCCCAACCATAAGGGTGCATACCACACACCATCAGGTTGCCATTGTAAACATAGCCGTGATAATTTTCGCAGCCGATACAGGCAGGATTTTTCGCAGGGGTTGCCGCCACATAAGTCACGAAAGGCAGGGGTTCCGGTTCCTGCTCTTCATCTGTGACCCCAACATAATAATCTAATTGGGGGTCGATAAATTCCTGAAAAAACCGCTCCATGTCTTCCCCTAGGAAATCCTGCAGGTCTCTGGTGAGTTCCGAGATAGTTTCCTCAGAACTGCGCAGTATTCCTTCCACGGCTTCATTCACATCATCCGTTAGTTCCAGCAAATAGCTATCCAGCTCTTTGGCGGCATGATTCGCCAGATATTCCAGGCTTGTAAAAAAATTCGTAGGCCAATCTTCCATAATTAAAATTATTGTGACATTTGGGCAATCAACAGTTACTCTTTCTGGAGGCGCCGCAATTCCTCTTCCAAGTCTTTCACCTGCTGGCGGAGGTTGTTTACTCCAGCATCGGGTTGCTCACCCTCTGGCGCTTCTTCATCGAGAATCTCAATCCGGCGCGGTTCCCCAGTAGCTGATTCAGCAGCATTATCAGCACCCCCGCCTTTGGCACCAGCGAGATTTTGCCCCTGCTTCACCATATCTTCCACAAATTTGCGGGCTTCTTCTGTGGTCATTTCCCCCTTTTCTACCAATTCCGCCGCCAGCTTCTGGGCTTGCTTTTGCACTTCCGAGAGGGTGTCACCAGCTTTCTCCCCGGCGTATGACGCTAAGCCTACGCCAAGATAAAACGCTTTCTGTACGATGTCTCCAAAACCGGGCATGGCGCTCGATCGCTCCTGTTCTCACGCTGTAATGATTCCAGCATAAAGCACAACTGGGTCAAATGCCCACTTTGGCTCTGGGTGGCAAGGCAGGTCCTCTGGTGGCGGCGGTGCGGGGGATGGGAATTTCATCTGCTTTTGGTTCGGCATGGCGCTGATTTAAAGCTGTTGTCAGTGCCCTAACATCCTCATGGACATCCCCGCCAATGCTAATAATTCGACATCCCTGGAACTTGCTTCGTCATGGTTTAACTCCTGTAATTATCCACTAAAGTTTCAATTAATTTATCCCCGGAATATGTGCTTTGCTGCTGGCAGGTTTTCAGCCATTACCACCACAAGGCTAAGTGAAGAGGTTAATCCTCCTCCTTCACCATTGACGCGGCGACGGCGGCGGCTTGTTCAGGATATAGTTGCGCTAGATAGCCACACATTTGATAGGTAGCATCGGGGTAATAGGCGCTGGGAATTAAAAGCTGTTTGAAGGCAGCTTTATCCTGGGTTTCGACGAAGGCGGCGGCAATTTCCGGGATGTGTTGGTTGCGGTTGATGAGAATTTCCGGCAGGATATGGAGTGCCTGTGGACTGAATCCGGCTTTGGCATAAGCAATGGCGATTTCCTTGAGTGTTTCTGCCCGAGATTCTTCATTTTGAATCTGGCGAGCAATGGTGAGGTTTTCATCCAAGACTGATGGGGCAGTAGTAGTGTCGCCGGTTTGAGCAATGGCAGTGGCAATGTCACTTAGTACCTCTGCTTGATCCGGTTCATCTTGAATATCGGGCGCGATCGCGAGGGCTTCATCCCAGCGAGAGGCTGCTTCTTCAGCGTCGCCAGTTTGGGCATAAGCAATGGCGATGTGTTTCAGTGCTTTTGCTCGATACCATTCATCTTGAATCTGGTGGGCAATAGTGAGGGCTAGCTCTAGAAGTGGGATGGCAGTAGCAGTATCGCCGGTTTGGGTAAGAGCCTTCACAACCTCCTTTAGTGCCACTACCTGATACCATTGATCTGGAATCTGATAGGCAAGAGTCAGGGCGGGATCCAGTAGTAAGGTGGCAAAGGTAGCAGTAGCCGCGTCGCGATTTCGGGGATAGGTGATGAAGATGGCACGCAGTACCCTTGTTTGATAAGCTTTCTCCTGAATCTGAGCGGCAAGAGTGAAGACTTGCTCCAGGTGTGAGGTGGCAGCATGGGTATAAATATTTCGGGCATAAGCGATCGCGATGTCACTCAGTGCCATTGCACGATAATCTTGATTTTGAATCTGACGGGCAATAGTAAGAGCTTGCTCTAAAAGTGAGGTGAAAGTAGAAGAATCGCCATTTCCGGCATAAGCTCTGACTATGTGATTTAGTGCCTTTGCCCGATGCCTTTCATCTTGAATTTCGCGGATAATGGTGAGGGCTTGCTCTAGGAGTGCGGTGGCAGTAATGGCTTCGCTGATTTGGGCAATGGCAGTGGCAATTTTACTCAGTGCCCATACTTGATACCCTTCATTTTCCATCTCGCGGGTAATGGTGAGGGCTTCATCACAGCGAGAGGCTGCTGCTTCAGCTTCAGCGGTTTGGGCAATAGCAATGGCGATGTCTTTCAGTGCTTTTCCTCGATACTCTTCATTGTGAATCTGGCGGGCGATCGCGAGGGTTGTTGCCATAAGTGAGGCACCAGCGATTAAGTCGCTGATTTGGGCAATGGCGGTGGCGATATCACCCAATAAAATTGCTATCTTTTCTTCAGATGGAATCTGACGGGCAATGGTAAGAGCTTCCCCCAGGAGTCGGGTAGCAGTGGTATTGTCGCCGTTTTGAGTAATTGCAGTGGCAATGCCACTAAGTGCCTCTGCCCGAGACGATTCATCTTGAATCTCACTGGCAATGGTGAGGGTTGTTGCCATAAGTGAGGCACCAGCGATTAAGTCGCTGATTTGGGCAATGGCGGTGGCGATGTGACCCAATAACATTGCTATCTTTTCTTCAGATGGAATCTGACGGGCAATGGTAAGAGCTTCCCCCAGGAGTCGGGTAGCAGTGGTATTGTCGCCGTTTTGAGTAATTGCAGTGGCAATGCCACTAAGTGCCTCTGCCCGAGACGATTCATCTTGAATCTCACCGGCAATGGTGAGGGCTTTTTCCAGGCTTGAGATAGCAGTAGTTGCGCCGCCATTTTGGGCAAGAGCCACAGCGATGTAACCCAATAACATTGCCCGCAAGTTTTCCTTTTGAATCTCACGGGCAACGATGGTAGTTTTCTCCAGCCTTGATATGGCAGTAATCCCGGTGCAATTTTGAGCAATATCTTTGACGATTTGAAACAATAACATTGTCCGATGCAGTTCATCTTCAATCTGGCGGACAATAGTGAGGGCTTCTTCAAAGAGTGAGCATGCAGTTATAGAATCACCGTTTTTGGCAATAACAGTCGTGATATTATTCAGCGCAATTGCTCGTCGATTTTTATTGGGAAACTCGCGGGCGATGATAACGGTTTTCTCCAAGAGTGATAGGGCAGTTATTCTGTCCTCTATTTGCGCAATAGCCTGGGTAATCTCCTTCAATGCCAGTGCCCAATACACCTCCGATTTAATCGGACGAGCAATCTCTACCGCCGCCCCCAAATCACCATGATTAACCAAATATTCACACAACACCTTGCGCCCATCATCTGCTAAAATCTGCTGCGCTAAAGATAAACAGATTTCCTGACTTACCTCCCATAACCGCTCCAGTAACCATCCCCCATACTCGTCTTGCCAATTCGATAAATGCGGTAACGGTTTCTGTTGCAACATTACCAGCATTTCCCGCGCTTCATCTAATCTGCTCGTCTCTTTCAACTCCCACGCTAGCAGCAGATACCATAACACCGAACGCTCCGCATCATACAAATCCGCTAATTGGCGCGATCGAACTAAACTACCATTCCTTAGCGCCTGCAAGGGCGATTCTTGCAGAATTGCCCCCAGTCGCCGAGAGTGCAGTAACATAAACTCCGCCATTTTCCCCGCATCATCGGCAATAGCCGCCTCTTGTAGAGCTAATTGCACTGTTTCTAAGGATAAATCCACTGGGGTGGGAATTTGCTGCCTTTTGATAAACATAAAACTCCTATCTGGTACTAAGGAATCCAAAGGTTGCCATAGCATAATTAGGCTGGAGTGTGGGGATGTTTGATCTCGATCGCTGCTCCCTCCCCGTCAGAAGCTGCTCCCGGTACGTCCACTTTTGTCAGCCTGCTATCCACCGAATTTAAGATGACTTAGGATCCTACTAAAAATAACTGCTCGGCGAAGGAGATAATTAAGTCTTTGCCAGCAAGCCGATCGCGCCACTCTTCTGGTATCGCCGCCTCCCCATAAAAAGCCCCCGCCAACTGCCCATAAACCGCCCCCGTTGTATCCGCATCATCCCCCAAATTCACCGCCAACAAACACCCCTCAACAAAAGAACTACTTTTATAAAACGCCCATAAAGCCGCTTCCAGAGACTTCACCACATAGCCGCTCCCCTTAATTTGCGGCGGTTCTCGGTCTTTAAACGACCCCAAAGCAATCTCCATAATCTCCAAAGCCAAGGGATGCTCTTGCCAATATCCCAAAATCGGACAATAACCCGGTGAAAGCAGTTCCTCTTTACTCGCTCCCCGAACCGCTCCCACAATTAAACCCGCCAAATACCGACAAGCATCCACCGCCACCGCCACCGGATGCGTCGTTCGGGAACTATCCCCCGCTTTTTCTATTGCTTCCTGTGGATTTCTCGCATAAAATAAAGGCACTGGCGCCAAACGCATAATCGAACCATTCCCTGCCGTCCTGGGGTCAAGATTACTGCGGTAAGGTTCCCCGGTCTGCTCAAAATCTCGCAGCGCATTCGCCGTGGTAATGCCAATATCAAAACAGCGTCCCGTACTGCTCAAATGTCCTTCCCGCCACCACCGACAATAAGTTTCTAACTGATGCAGGGGGTCAAACCCTTTTCGACTAATCAAACTTTCCGCCAAGCACAAAGCCATTGAAGTATCATCAGTCCATTGACCCGGTTTCAATCCAAATGGACCGCCACCCACCATATCATCTATGGGGGTAAAACTCCCCGGTGGTTTAAATTCTAGGGTTGTCCCCACAGCATCACCCACAGCCAATCCCAACAAACAGCCGCGATATAGCTCGATTTCCTGCATATTTGCTTTTCCCAACCTGATTTTAATTGATTTTAGCTGAAAAAACAATTGGCGCCACAGGGGTAGGGTGGGCAAAGCTAAATCTCCAGATTTAACTTAAAAAGTTAAATCTGCCTTGCCCACCGGACAAATTTACTCCAAATTTACTCAGTGCGGGATGTGGGAATTTCTATCACAAATGTGGTGCCCTGACCAGTTTCAGAAAAACATCGGAGCTGCCCGCGATGAGTTTCGACGACAATTTGATAGCTAGTTGATAGACCCAACCCTGTACCCTTACCAGGTTCTTTGGTGGTAAAGAAGGGGTCAAAAATTCGGCTGAGAAGGGTTTCGGGAATGCCAATGCCGTTATCAGCAATTTTAATCACTGCCATTTCTGCGACCAATTCCGTGGTAATTGTAATGGTGGGATTTTCTGAATTTTGTACGGCATCAATGGCATTGCCCAAAATATTCATAAACACCTGATTGATCTGGGCAGGATGACATTGAATCGTGGGTAAATCTCCGTATTGCTTCACTATGGCTATTTCTTGATTTTGCCCATTGCTTTGGAAGCGATGTTGGAGAAGTAATAAAGTGCTTTCCAGTCCATCATGCAGATTTACCGGCTTCATCTCGGCTTCATCCAGACGGGAGAAAGTGCGCAGGGATAGCACTAATTGACGAATGCGCTCTGTCCCCATCTTCATGGAAGCCAAGGTATTGGGCAAATCTTCCATAATATAGTCTAAATCCATGTCCGCTGCATACTTTTGCATCTCCGGTAGCGGTTCATCATATAATTGGCGGTAGATCTGCACAAACTCCAGCAAATCCATCACATAATTGCTCAAATGATGGATATTCCCGTGAATAAAGTTGACAGGATTGTTAATTTCGTGAGCCACACCTGCCACCAACTGACCCAAACTGGCCATTTTTTCGCTCTGAATCATCTGGGCCTGAGTTTGCTGTAGATTTTTCAGAGTTTGGGATAATTCCGCTGCTTGCTTGCGGGTTTGCTCTAAAAGTTCAGCTTGCTGCAGAGCGACCCCCAATTGGTCAGCGATTTGGGCGAGTAGTTCCACGTCCTCATCTTGCCAGTGGCGCGGGCCGGAATTTTGATAAACTGCCAGCAAGCCCCAGAGTTTGTCACCTTGATAAATTCCAGACATAGCATATGCTCTGGCTTGCACCTTTTCCAAGAAGCGCACATAGCACTGAGTAAACCCAGCCTTGTAAATATCGTCACAAGTGCGGAACCGTTGCCCTCTGGTGAACCGACCGCCCTGGGTTTCTTGGAGATAGGTATCGGGGACGGTGGTGGCGAGGGATTTGAGGCTGCAGTCGCTGATGTTTTCCCGTAACTCTGGCTGCTCTAACTGCTGCAGCATTAGGGAATTCCACCCCTCGGCGATCGCTTCAAATTTAAATTCCCCACTCCAGTCGGGGTGGAAGTGGTAAATTACTACTCTGTCGGCTTGAAGCAGTTCTCGCACTTCTAAAGCTGTGGTGCGAAAAATCGTTACTAGGTCGAGGGAACGGCGAATTTTGTTGATGGTGGTGGTGAGGGTTTTCTGCCGATCGGCTGCTCTTTCCCGCTCAGCGGCTTTGGCAAGTTGCCCCGCCTGCACCTGCACTTGGGCGATATATTCCGCTTGCAAAAGCGCTACTCCCAATTGAGCCCCAATTTGAGCGAGTATTTTCACTTCGTCTTCTTGCCAATGGCGCGGACCGGAGTTTTGATATGCCGCCAGCAGTCCCCACAGTTGCTCTCCCTGAAATATGGGAACCACCACATATGCTTTAGCTTGAAACTGCTCTAGTAGCTGGATGTGACAGTTGGCGTGTCCTGCTTTGTAGATATCATCGATGGCGAGGGTTTCGTGATTGACATACCTACCGCCTCGGGTTTGCTGTAAAAAAGTATCTTCAATTATTGGGGTATTTCCCACCAGGGGAATCCAACCTTCAGTGAAGGATTCCGCCACAAAAGAGCCCGTCCAGTTGGGGTGAAATTGGTAGATGGCTACTCTGTCGGCGGCGAGCAGTTCCCGAATTTCCTTGGTGCTGGTGTCGAATATGGCTTCAATTTCTAGAGACTGGCGAATTTTGTCTGCGATCGCCCCCACAGTTTTCTGCATTTGGGCAGCTCTTTCCTGTTCTACCACCTTCGCCATTTCTCTGGCTTGAATCTGAAATTGCTCTAAATATTCCGCTTGCTGTAGCGCTACCCCCAGATGTGCGGCGATTTGCTTGACAAATTCAATCTCGTATTCTTGCCAATATCTCTTACTGCGGCACTGGTGCAGGCAAAGCAACCCCCATAATTCTTTTCCTTTCACCAATGGGGCCACCAGGTGCGATCGGACTTCCAGTCTGGTGAGTAAATCTAAATGTGCATCGCTCAAACCCGCCGTTAAAATATCTGGCGCATCACTGACCACTAACTGGCGGTATTTGGCCACAAACTCCTGCCCAAAACAATTCGGTTCTACCCCTAGATTTTTCGCTTTTGGCCAGTTTTCCCCCACATCTTCAAACAGGAATTCTCCCGCACCATCTAACTTGCCGTAGAAGCGTAACACCGCCACCCGATCGGCTCCCAGGAGCAAGCGCATTTCCCTAGCAGTGGTTTGGAAAATAGATTCTAACTCCAATGACTCGCGGATGCGAGCTATCACCGCCGCCAGCGCTTTCTGCTGCTCTAGCTGATGGCGGGTTTGCTGTAGTAGTTCTGCGTGTTCTATCGCCACTGCCAAGTGTTCGGCAATATCAATCACAAATTCGATTTCTTCTGCTTGCCACTGCCTCGGAGCTATACATTGATGAATGCAGAGCAACCCCCACAAATTTTTAGCATTCAGCAGGGGCACCACTAAGTTAGCTCTAACTTGAAATCGGGCGAGGATTTCCGCGTGACAAGGACTCAAACCCGCTTCGTAGATGTCCGCTACCGCTTGCACTCTCCCCTGTTGATAATAAGGAGCATATTGCTCGCCAAAGCAGTGGTCATTGACTCTGGCAGCGAGGACGGAATCCCAAGGGGGCGCCACATCTTCAGAAACGAATTCTCCTTCCCAGTCCAGCTCGGGATAGAAACGAAATACCCCCACCCGATCGGCCTCCAACAGCAGGCGCACTTCTCTAGCGCTGGTAGTAAAAATGGTTTCCAAATCCAGGGGTCTTCTAATCCTGGCAATCACTCCGGCTAAGGCTTTTTGTTTGGTTAGTTGCTCGATAAAACCGGTGTTACTGCTGGTGGCTGTGTTCAATTCTTGCTGCTCAGGTTTCATTTGGGGATTTGGCCAATTGGTTTCTGTCATAATTTCGCCTCTTATCGATGAATCAATTAAAAATTTAACCCGCACAATTTTTAATTGCCAATGTTTAATTTTTAATTTTTAATTATTAGCAGCCAATACCAAAGCCCAGCATAAAAATCGGGACAAGTATCTACCAGTCCCATCATTCAGCTAGGCACCCAATCACCCAGTCCCCCGGCGCAGCGGTGGGGGGTTGAACCCTTGTGTTGTCCTCTGTTGGTGGCAGGAACCTGCCTGGTGGCAGCGAGAAAGCCTTCAGGCGTCACCCTAGCATCGAATGCTTTTGGCTTTACATTCTCACCCTGTGGCCTACAGCATTCTTGGTCAGGTTAGCACAGAAAACCCATCAGCCCAGGATAGACCTCTGGATTAACCCCTGTCTCGATCGCCCCATACACCGATCTCCCCGGGGCTTCTCCTTTTCGCCTTTGTTTCTCGCCCCAGAAACCCAGTTTCTACTCCTGTATCCCATTATTCGACCTGAGAAACCGGGTTTTTGCTGCAAATTCCTCGTTTTTGCGCAGATTCACCCTTTGAACAACCCGGTTTCTACTCCAGTTTCTGGCATCCCATGAGTAAATACTCTCACCCCAATGTCAATTATATTTAATTTTTGGTTTATTCTCGCAGGTAGCGGTAGGTAGCAACTACTAATCCCAGCAGCACCGCTGTCCCGGTCCAACTGGGCAACCCATTAAACACAGAGGAAAACTGGCTCGCGGCAAAGCCCATCAATTCTAGGATATAGGCGATCGCGATCGTGGCTAGAGGCAGAATGAATACAGGTAAAATTTCCGACATAACACTATCCCTGGTAATTAACTTCTTACTACCGGGGTCAACCGCAAGGAACCGGGTTTCCATTCCCTCTCCTGGGTGTCCCTTCCATCCGATCGGGGCAACACCATTATCCTGGTCAAGGATAGCGACTCCTATCTAGTTATTTCCGGTAGAGCCTAATGTAACAGATTCAACCGCAAAGTTTACGAAGTTATATTAAGTTTTTTAATAAATCTTCATATAACTTCGCCACCGGCTCCCGTCCGGCTCCGTGTCGGTGCCGCAACCAATTAGAGACCAGGCAATACTTTTTCCTGAAAATGGGGGGACAAGGGTGGGGAGACGGCAAAAACAGTCTCTACAAGTTCATCCGTGCAGGGGATCATCTCAGACAAAACCAAGCCGGTGGGCATTTCGCATCACCAGCTAGAGCGCTAGAACCCGGGTTTCTGACCTCGGTTTCTCCCTACTCTGGGCAAAATTTTCGTTATCCTGAACTAGCACTGGTGGAGAAACATATTTCATTAACGCCGATGAAAACAAAACTTTTAGTGCGATGGCTATCAGCACCGGGTGACGATGAGCCAAATATCGGCCATCAACTCTATCAGGGACTGATAAATTTTGGCCGCTCAGTTCTGTTTATCGGGCTGTTATTGATTTCCCTCTTACCATTGACCCTGATATCTTTACTGATATGTGGTGACGAGGAAGCCGATGGCGATGCTCCCGAAGCTGAAGCCGCGCCACGCCACCGCTCCCTAGACTAAGAGAGGATCACTTTCGCTCGCTCCACATTCTGGCGCACTACCGAGCCAGAAGCCGATAAAGCCTCTAGTTCCGCTGGGGTGAGATTTAATTCCACCACTTTTTCCACTCCCTGGTATCCCAATACACAAGGAACGCCGAGAAATATATCTTGCAATCCATATTCACCTTGAAGATACACGGCTGCTGGGATTAACTGAGATTGATTGTGCAAGATAGATTCAACCATCAGCGAAATAGAAGAAGCTGGGGCAAAATAGGCACTGCCTGTTTTCATCAGTTCCATCACTTCTGTGCCACCATTGCGGGTCCGCTCCACCAGGCGATCGATGGTGGCACTATCCATCAATTCCGTGATCGGCACCCCCGCCACCGTGCTGTACCTCGGCAAAGGCACCATCAGCTTGCCGTGGTCTCCCATCACCATCGCGTTGATTTCCTGTACCGAAACCCCCAGCTCCATTGCAATAAAGGTTTTAAAGCGAGCGGCATCGAGAACCCCCGCCATCCCTACTACCCGCCGCTGGGGAAGACCGCTAGCCTCCCAGGCAAGGTAAGTCATCACATCTAGGGGATTGGTAACGACAATTAAAATCGCATCGGGAGACTGGTCAACGGCCTTTTGGGCAGCATCGGCGACGATGCGGGCATTGGTTTTGATTAAGTCTTCGCGATTCATTCCTGGGAGACGGGGGCGACCGGCGGTAATCACCACCACATCAGAGTTACTGGTATCGGCGTAGTTGCTGGTGCCAATCACGAGGCGATCGTGGCGCTCCACCCCCCGCGCCTCCATCAAGTCCAAAGCAATTCCCTGGGGCATTCCCTCCACAATATCCAGCAGCACCACATCAGCGATGTTTTTCTCCACCAGCCGCTGGGCAAGGGTACTGCCAACTCGACCAGCACCGATAATCGATACACGGTGGCGGCGATCGGTGGGGGAGTCAAAGGAGGAATAGCTCATAATTTGTCCTTAGTCATTTGTCATTTGTCCTTTGTCATTTGTCCAAGAGTCCTTTGTCCTTTGTCATTTGTCGGAAGGTCGCAGGGTCGGAATGTCCTTATATAAGCAGCGGTCTAAGACGCACGCCACTAACACACATATGAATATTATACTCATAAGTGATAATTGACAAATGACCAAGGACAAGTGACAAATGAAAAGTGACAAATGATAAGTGACAAATGACCAAGGACAAATGACTAAGGTTTATTTGAATTCTTCTAGCTGGTCGAGGCGCAGCCAGATGTTTGGGGTGGGCACTTGACCGAACTTGACCAAGGCGTAATCGCCCCTGGTGTCGAGGATTTCGCCCTTGGTTTCAAAAATGTAGGGCGGAAAACGCCGATCGCTGGCTGTGGCTTCTATACTATTTTCCAACTTTTCGCGCACAGCGCGCACAAAAGAACCTTTTTTTACGGCCATAATTTGCTTTGGGAAGTTGCTCTTTGATATCCGTTGTCAATCTTAATCTTTTCCCGGGCAGGTTTCACATAACCCTGGTTTCCTGACAATGGGGGCAAAAATGGGTAGAGCGTCCCGCGAGTTTACACCGCTCGATCGGGGTGCCACAGACCCGACAAGGTTGGCCAGTGCGCTGGTAAACCCAAGCCACCCCAGCATAGTTGCCGTTGACGCCGTGGAGATTGAGAAAATTGCTGAAGGTGGTGCCACCGAGGCCGATCGCCTGGTGCAACACTTCCACAATACTGCTGTGCAACCGGCGGATTTCCTCTGGGGTAAGGTCGCCAGCAAGTTTGGTGGGGGCGACTCGGCTGAGAAACAACGCTTCATCGGCGTAGATATTGCCAATACCGGCGATAAAAGTCTGGTCTAAAAGTGCAGTTTTAATGGGGCGGCGGCAACGGTGAAGTTTTGCCCCTAGGTACTCTGGGGAAAAGTCCGGCTCTAATGGTTCTGGGCCTAATTCTTGTAATCCAGTGATGATGGTTTCTGGTGCTACTTCCGGGGGCACCCACCACATTTTCCCGAATGTGCGCTGGTCAACGAACCGCAGTTCCTGGTTTTGGGTGAAAAACAGGCGGACTCGGGTGTGTTTTTGCAGGGGTTCAGTCTGGGAGAGCCAGAGGAGCTGACCCGTCATCCGCAAATGAACTCCCAACGTGCCCCCAGGAGCATCGGGTTGATTGGCCGCTGTATTGCCAATTTGGAGGGAGGCGAGTAAGTATTTACCCCGGCGGTGCCAACTTTTGATGCTTTTACCTACCAGGGAGGTAATGAAATGGGCAGCATCTGGGTGGGCGATCGAGCGTTCTAACAACACTTCTGTGGCAGTAATCACCGCTCCGATCGTGGCGCTGCTCAATCCCCGCCGCACCGTTTCCACTTCTGGCAGTTCTGGCATAACGTTCTTAATTGGGCTTTAGCCCTCAAGGTTCGTAGTTGGGCTTCAGCCCAAGTTAAGACGGGGGGGGCAGGGGGGCAGGGGGGCAGGGGGGC
>Ga0209172_10001447_pt1 | contig 50429 bp, 30 predicted proteins | sample LarsenN4metaG_FD_184113 | JGI IMG/M metagenome (GOLD analysis project Ga0209172, IMG submission 184113) | Hot spring sediment bacterial and archeal communities from British Columbia, Canada, to study Microbial Dark Matter (Phase II) - Larsen... ...
GCAGGATGTCGGCCAGAGTCGGCGTGGTGGGCATGGCGCTGAGGGCGTGATCGTACCGGGCCGCGGATGGGAGCGATAGAATCCAGGGTTATGGACCCGCTGCTGGCCGGTCGCGTCGCGGACCTCGCCCACCCGGACATCAGCGCGCGGGTGCTGGAGCGCACGCTGCGCGAGCGGCGGCGGCGGCTGGCGCGCAACATTGCGGTCTACGGCATCATCTCGCTGGCGATGATCCTGCTGGCGATGGCGCAGCGCGACGCGCAGACGGTGCAGAGCGCCAAGAAGCACGCGGCGTTGTTGGCCGACGCGCTGCAAGCCGAGTTCGACGCCGAGGGGATTCATCCGCTGGCGTTTCCCAAGCTGGACCCGGGGCTGAAGTTCCTGGGCGATCGGTACTACTTCAACGGTCTGTACGTCAAGGACCTCTCTGCATCGAGTCGGGTCGGAGTCTGTTCGCAGCGCCAGCCAGTCAGCGTCTTTCTGCGCTCGGCGGGCCGCTACGTGGTCCTGTTCGACGGCCAGCGCTTCCAGAACTCCTGGCTGAGCGAGGCCGACTTCCACCGCCAGGCGCGCGAGCTGGGGTTCGATTCGCTCCTGGCGCGGTGAGCGCGGACGCGCGGCGACCGCGGTCGGCCGCCCGAGGCGAAACGCGATGGATTGTTTTTCGTATCGCGACGGACGGCTGCACTGCGAGGAGGTGCCGGCCGAGGAGCTGGCCGGCCGCTACGGCACGCCGTTGTACGTGTACTCGCGCGAGACGTTCCTGGCCCACTTCGAGCGTTTCCAGGCCGCGTTCGCGGGGCTCGATCCGCTGATCTGCTACTCGGTCAAGTGCTGCCCCAACGTGCACATCTGCCGGCTGCTGGCCGAACGCGGCAGCGGGTTCGACGTGGTCAGCGGCGGCGAGCTGTATCGCGTGCTGCAGGCCGGCGCGGACCCGGAGCGGATCGTGTTCGCCGGCGTCGGCAAGACCGAGCGCGAGATCTGCGAGGCGATCGAGGCCGGCGTCGGGCTGCTGAACGTCGAATCCGAGTCCGAGATGGAGCAGCTCGCGGGGCTGGCGGCCGAGATGCACGCCGTCGTCCCCGCCGCCCTGCGCTTCAACCCCGACGTCGATCCGCGCACGCACGCGTACACGACCACCGGCAGGCGGGAGACGAAGTTCGGCGTGGACTTCGAGCAGGCGGCGGCGGTGTTCGAGCGCTTCGGCCGAACGCCGTCGCTGCGGCTGCACGCGATCCATCTGCACATCGGTTCGCCGGTGCACGACGTGCAGGCGTACGGCGCCGGCATCCAGCGCGGGCTGGAGCTGGTCGAGGCGCTGCGGCAAAGCGGCCACGAGATCGACACGATCGACATCGGCGGCGGCTACGGGGCGCATTACCGCGGCGCGGAGGCGCCGCCGGCCGCCGAGTACGCGCGGGCGATCGTGCCGCTGCTGGAGGGCCGCGGGCTGAAGGTGATCCTGGAGCCGGGCCGCGCGATCGCCGCCAACGCCGGCGTGTTGCTGACGCGCGTGCTGCACGTCAAGCAGGCGGGTGCGAAGCGGTTCGTGATTGTGGATGCGGCGATGACGGACCTGATCCGTCCGGCGCTGTACGGGGCCTATCACTTCCTCTGGCCGACGCAAGCGGGCGCGTGGGTGCCGCGCTCGCGCGACGAGCAGCAGCCCTTCCCCGACCTCGTGCGCTGCGACGTGGTGGGTCCCGTGTGCGAGAGCGGCGACTTTCTCGCCCAGGACCGCGCGCTGCCGCCCGTACAGCGCGGCGAGCTGCTGGCGGTCTTCACCGCCGGCGCGTACGGCATGAGCATGTCGAGCCAATACAATTCGCGTCCGCGCGCGGCGGAAGTGCTGGTCGAGGGCGCAGCAGGTCGATTGATCCGCCGCCGGGAAACGTATGACGACCTGCTCGCGGCCGAGCGAGTTGAGCGCGACTGATCGCGCGGGTACGCTCGCGGCGTATGGAGACATGCGAGGGCTTGGAGCGGTTCACGCCGCCGCAATCCGGGGTCGTCCTCACGATCGGCAACTTCGACGGCCTGCATCGCGGGCACGCCGCGATGGTCCGCCGGGCGCGCGAAGTGGCCCGCGCTCGGGGCGCGCCCGTGGTCGTGGTGACCCTGGACCCGCACCCGCTGGCCATCCTGACGCCGGACCGCGCCCCGCCGCAGCTCACGACGCTGCGCGAACGGCTGCTGCTGCTGGAACGGGCTGGGGTGGACGCGGTGATTCTGCTGCGGGCGACGAAAGAACTGCTGGCCACGCGCGCCGAGCAATTCGTGGATCTGCTCGTGCAACGCTGCCGGCCGCGCGCGTTCGTCGAGGGGCCGACGTTCAACTTCGGGCGCGACCGGGGCGGCTCGGTGCGGACGCTGCACGAGTTGGCGCCACGTTACGGCTTTGCGGTGCACGTGATCGACGAGCTGCGCTGCGAAGCCCTCCCGGACTGTCCGCCCATCAACAGCTCCACGATTCGGCGGGCGCTTCAGGAGGGACACATCGAGGCCGCCAACGCGATGCTCGGCCGGCCGCACCGCATCACCGGCGTGGTCGTCCGCGGCGCCGGCCGCGGAAACGCCTTCGGCTTCCCGACCGTGAACCTGGATCAGGTCCCGCAGCTTGTGCCGCGGCAGGCGGTGTATGCAGCCATCGCGCAACTGGCGGACGGGACGCTGCACCTGGCGGCGCTGAACATCGGGCCGCAGCCGACGTTCGGCCAGCCGATCGGACGGGTCGAGGCGCATCTGCTTGATTTCCGCGGCGAGCTGCTCGGCCAGCGCGTCGGTCTGCATCTGCTGGCGGCGTTGCGCGGGCAGACGAAGTTCCACGCCGTGGAGGCCTTGGCAGCGCAGCTCGAACGAGACGTGGCCCAGACGAGGCAATACGCGCCGGCCATCGGGTCTCTCGCGCCGTTGCCCCTGGAGTGAAACAAAAGAGCGTGGCACATCTTGTATCAGACACGGAGGTCGCTACTATATGTCGCGTGATCGTGAAGAAACAAACTTCCCACGCGGCCGGTGCGCGGAGCTGACGCCATGTTCCTGAAGCGCATCCTGCTGCAGGGATTCAAGAGCTTCGCCGACCGGACCACGTTTGACTTTGGCCCGGGCCTGACCGGGGTGGTCGGCCCCAACGGCTGCGGCAAGAGCAACGTGCTCGACGCGATCCGCTGGGTGCTGGGGGAGCAATCGGCCAAGACGCTGCGCGGGGCGCGCATGCTGGACGTCATTTTCTCCGGCTCGCGCTCGCGGAAGCCGGCCAACTTCTGCGAGGTCGAGCTGACCTTCGACAACGCCTCCGGCCTGCTGCCGCGCGACGAGCGCGAGGTGACGGTGGCACGGCTGCTGTACCGCAGCGGCGAGAGCGAGTACCGGCTGAACAACAAGCCCTGCCGGCTGAAGGACATCCGCGACCTGCTGCTGGACACCGGCGTGGGGGTGGACGCGTACAGCGTGATCGAGCAGGGTCGCGTGGACGCGCTGCTGAAGGCCAACCCGCTCGAGCGGCGCGAGATCTTCGAGGAGGCCGCCGGGATCAGCCGCTACAAGGTCCGCCGCGCAGAGGCGCAGCGCCGCCTGGAGCGCACGCAGCAGAACCTGCTGCGGCTCAACGACGTGATCGACGAGTTGGAGAAGCGGCTGCGGAGCGTGAAGCTGGCGGCGGGCAAGGCGCGGCGGTTTCAGGAGTTCGACGCGCGCCTGCGTGAGCTGAGAGGCCTGTACGCGCTGGCCGAGTACCACGAGTTGCAGCAGGCCCGCGCCGCGCACGCGGCCGAGGTGGACGCGTACACCGACCTGCTGGCGGCCAAGCGGGCCGACCTGGCGGCGCACGATGCGCAGGCCAGTGATCTGGAGCGCGAGCTGCAAAGCCTGGACGAGCGGATTCAGGCCCTGGAGGCCGAGCTGCTGGCGCTGCAGACCGAGGCCAGTGCGGTCGAGGAGCGCGTCACGCAGGGGCAGCGGCGGCTGGTCGATCTGGCCGAGTCGCAGCGGCGGCATCAGAACCGGGCCGAGCAGGCCGCGCAGCGGGTGGAGCTGATACGCGCCCGCGCGCAGCAAACGGAACAGGAACTGCACGAACTGGTCGCAGCCGGGCAGGGGCAGGCCGCCCGTGCGGCCGAGCTGGAGCAACAGCGCGACGCCGCGGGGGCCCGCGGGCGGGCGCTGCGCGACGCGGTCGAGCAGGCCCGCGGCGCCGCCTTTGAGGCGGCGCGGCAAGCCAGCCTGCTCTCCAACCAGCAACAGCACCTCCAGCAGCAACGGGCGCGCTGCCAGGCACAGCTCGCAGCCCTACAGCACCGGCGCGAACAGGTCGAGCGGCAACTCGCAGACACGGCGGCACGCCGCGAAGCGGCCGCCGCGAGCGCCGCCGAGCTGGACGAACGCGCGGCGAGGCTCGCCGCGGACTGCCGTTCCCAAGACGCCGCCAGCGCAGCGCTGGAGGTCGAGCGTGATCGGCAGGCGGTGGAGGTCGCGTCCAGGAAGGAAACCCGCAGCGGGCTGCTGTCACGGCTGGAGCTGCTCGAGGATCTGGAGCGGCGCCAGGAGGGCGTGGATCAGGGCACACGCTGGGCATTGAGCTGGTCGGACGGGGCCAGCCGGCCCGGCGGCATCGTCGGCCTGGCCGCCGACCTGATGTACATCGACGACCCGCGCGTGGCGTTGTTGCAGACCATCCTGGCGCGCTTCGAGAACCACCTGGTCGTGCGCGAGGCGCACGTCTTTCTGACCGAGCTGATCCGCCGCGGCGAGCCGCCCGGACCGCTGGCCTTCCTGGCGCTCGACCGGCTGGCCAGCCCGGCCGCGGGCGTCGACTACCGCGATGCGGTCGGTTTCGTGGCCCGCGCCGTGGACTGGGTCCGTTGCGAGCCGGCCTTTCGCGCGCTGGTCGATCGGCTGCTGGGGCGCGTGGTCGTGGTCGAGAGCGTGCACGCGGCGCTCGGCCTGGCGGGCGAGGCGCCGGAGGGCTACGTCTTCGTCAGCCTGGACGGTTGCACGGTCGAGAGCGGCGGACGCGTGACGATCGGCGCGGCCAAAGCGGTCGCCGGCCTGATCGGGCGCAAGTCGCAAATCCGCCAGCTTCGCGCCGAGCTGGACGAGCTGGAGACGGCCCTGGAGCGCGGGGTGCGCGCGCAGGCGGAGCTTGAGCGACGGCTGAGCGACCTGCGGCTGCAGCGCGAGGCGCTCTGGCAGCAGGTGGCCGAGGCGCAGCAGCAGCACGTCGAGGCCCGCAACGAACTGCTGCGGCTCGACGACGAGGCCGGCCGGCAGCAGCGCGAGCAGGACGTGCTCGCGGCGGAGGCCGCCGATGCGCAGCGCACGCTGGAGGAAATCGATCGGCTGCTGGTGCGCTCGTCGACCGAGCATCAAGTCGCCGAGCAGGCGCATCGCACGCAGTTGGAGCGGATCGACGCCTGCGAGCGCGAGCTGCGCGAAACGGAGGCCGCCCTCGCGCAGCATTCGCACGAGCTGACCGCGGCGCGGGTCGAGCTCGGCCGGTGGGCGGAGCGGCGGACGGCGTGCGAACGGGCGCTGGAGGAGCTGCGCAGTCAGCACAACGCCTTACAGCGTGAGCACGAGGCGGCCCGCCGTGAGGGGCAGGAGACCGCGGCGCAGATCGCGTCCACAGAAGTGGAGCTGGGCGCCAGCGGGCAACGGCGGGCGGAGCTGCAGCAGCGCTGCGGGCAGGGCCAGGCCCAAGTGCTGGCGCAGCGGCAGGCGCGGCAGGGGCAGCGGCGGCGGGCCGAGGCGTGCGGGGCGATCATCCGCCAGCTCCACGGTGAGATTGAGGCGGTCGAATCTGCGCTGCGCGCGCAGGAAGTCGCGCTGCGGGAGATCGAGGTCCGCGGCGAGAATGTGGTGACGCGCGTGCGGGAGGACCTGGCGCTCGACGTGGCCCAGCTTTACGCGGCCTATCAGCACGCGGAGCGCGACTGGGCCGCGGTCGAAGCGGAGATCGCCGAGCTGCGCGAGAGAATCGCGCGGCTGGGCAACGTGAACCTGGACGCGATCGCGGAGCTGGAGGAGCTGACCCCGCGCTACGAGAACCTGTGCGCCCAGCGCGACGACCTGAACGAGTCGATCGAGCGCCTGCAAGCCCTGATCCTGGAGCTGGACCAGGAGTCGCGCACGCGCTTCCTGCGCGCGTTCCAGGAGATCCGCGCACATTTCGGGGAGCTGTTCCGCAAGCTGTTCGGCGGCGGGCGGGCGGACATCGTGCTCGAGGACCCCGAGCAGCCGCTGGAGTGCGGGATCGAGATTCTGGCCAAGCCGCCGGGCAAGGAGACGCGCACCATCTCGCTCTTGAGCGGCGGGGAGCGTACGATGGCGGCGGTGGCGCTGCTGTTTGCAGTGTTCGAGAGCAAGCCGTCGCCGTTTGCGATTCTGGATGAAGTGGACGCAGCCCTTGATGAATCGAACATCGATCGCTTTAATACGGTGCTGCATGAGTTTCTGGAGCGGTCGCAGTTTGTGGTGATCACGCACAACAAGCGGACGATGCAATGCGCCGACGTGCTGTACGGGATCACGATGGAGGAGCCGGGCGTGAGCAAGCGTGTCAGCGTCCGGTTTGAGGATCGTGTTGGTACGCCCAATGTGGCGTAGGTGTTTCCCGTTTCCTTTCTAAGTGAGGTGCGCCATGGCAAAGAAGAGGAAGAAAGCGAAGAAGGGCAAGAAGAAGGGCCGCAGACGCATGTAGCCCTTCGCGGTCGTCGAAACGACCGAGCGGCGCCGCCCGCCAGCCGCGGGCGGCGCCGCGTTTTTTCTTTGGGCACCCATCGGAACGCGAAGCGCAAGCGAGCGCTCTCCCGGAACCCGCAGCACAAGCAGCGCTGCTTCGCAAGTGCAGCGCGAGCAAAGCGCCGCTCGCGATGGGCGCTCGCTTGCGCTTCGCGTCCGGATCGCCGACGTCTTCGCGCAAGGCCGTCTCCCAGGCGCCCGCATCGGGCCGGTCGGTGACGACCGGCTTGACCCACGAGCGGCTGCACACGAAGCTCCGTGGGTTGCGTAGGTGAACCAGGCGGCTGTGCCGTTCGCCGCCCGGCGCGTGCAACGCGCAAGGGATGCTGAGTTCGTCGATCAGGCGGGCGTTGTTCCATGTTGCAACCAGTGCCGTTTCGGATACGAGAGCTTCGCGCGCTTGTCGGCGTAGCGTCGGCCCCCCGTGGCGCCCCCCGTGGCCGACGTAGGCGTGCCGGGCGTTTCCACCGTCTACGTCCACCACGGGGGGCGGACGCTGCCCTGCGGCGCGAAACTGTCGCAGCGGAAACGGCCCTAGCGCTGTTGGTCGGACTGCTGGCAGCCGGCCCCGCCAGGGGCAGCGCGCCGTTCCAGGAATCGCCGACCTCTCAGTCGCAGCCGGCGGTCCCGCCGAGCGAGTCGCGGCCGGCCGGGTCGCAGCCCAGCTCGGCGCCCGGGTCCGCTCCGACCTCCGCGCCGGAGCCAGCGGACCTGCTGGCCGCCGAGGGCGAGCCGGCCGCCGTCGATCTCAGCCGCGACGCGATCGAGGCCCGCATCAAGCAGGCCAGCTCGGCCACCGACCTGGCGGAAGAGGTCCGTGCCGAACTGCTCCAGTGGTACCGCCAGGCGCTGGACCAGGTCATCGTCGCCGACATGTGGCGAGGGAAGATCGCAGACTACGAGAAGCGCCGCGCCGAGGCGCCTACGGAGCTGGAGAAGGTCCGCAAGGCGATCAGCGACATGCAGGCACGTGAGCCGGCGGCGGCGCCGGCAGTCGCGGAACGCTCGCTCGAGGAGCTGAACCGCGAGCTGGCCAACGCGGAAGCGGAGTTGGCCGAGCGCAGGGAAGCGGTCGGCAAGTTGGAGACCGAGGTCAAGAACCGCGCCGAGCGGCGCAAGTCGATCCCGGGCGACATCGCCGCCGCTACGGAGCGGCTGGAGGGCGCGGCGCGCGAGATCGATGCCGCACTGCCGGCCGACCTGCCGCCGCCGGTCGCCGTCGCACGCCGTATGGCGCTTCAGGCGCAGACCCAGGCGATCGAATCGGAGCTGCGGGCCTACCAGGAAGAGCAGCGGTTCTACGAGGCGCGCACCGACCTGCTGGCGGCGCGGCAGGAACTGGCCGGCCTGAAGCTGGCCGAGGCCGAGGCGGCCGCAGCGGCCTGGCAGGCGGCGATCAGTGAGCGGCGGCAGGCGGAGATTGAGCGGCAGAAGAAGCAGGCGCAGGAGGAGCTGGAGCGGGCGCTGGCGCCACTGCGCGATGTGGCGCAGCGCAATGCGGAGCTGGTGCACGAGCGGGACGGATTGACGAGCCGGATGGACGCGGTCAAGGGCGATCGCGATCAGGTGCAGCAGCGCCTCAAGGCGCTGACCAGCGACCTGGAGGGGCTCAAGAAGTACGCCGCGACGCCCGGGCTGGAGGACTACGTCGGCGGACTCATGCGCGGCGAGCGGGCGGAGCTGGCCAAGCTGCGGCTCGATTACGAGCGCGCCCTGCGCCGCATCGAGGCGGAGATCAACCAGGCGCAGCTACGCGCGGCCCAGCTCGCGGGGGAGGAGTTGAACGCGGCGGCGCTGCTGGACCGGCTCCGAGCCGCCGGGCACCGTGTGGACGCGGCCCCGGTCGAGGCGCAGGTGCAGGGGCTCGTCGGCTCGCGGACCAGTGTCGTTGAGCAGCTAACGGTGGATTACGACAACTATGGAAAGGGCCTCGTCGATCTGAACGGCGATACGCGCGACCTGCTCGCGCGAGTCAACGCGGCGCTGAAATTCATCGATGAGCACGTCCTGTGGCTGCGCAGCGCCGAGCCGCTGTACCGCCTGCAGCTCCCGCGCGACTGGGCGCCCTTGCGTACCGCCTGGAGCGCCCTCGCTCCGGCCCTGGGGCGCGACCTGCGCGTGGACCCGGTCCGCTACGCCGCCGCGCTGTTGCTGCTGTTGCTCCTGCTCTCGATCCGCCGGCGGCTGGTCGCGCGGCTGCGCGCGCTGGGCCAGCAGACGGCGCAGCCGGAGCGCGATTCGTTCCTGCTGACGTTCGAGGCGCTGGTCTATACCGCGCTCTACTCCGTGATCTGGCCGTCGGCGCTGTGGTTTGCGAGCTGGCGTGTGGCGGGCGCGGCCAGCCCTTCTGACGAATCGTTGTACGAGACGAGCCAGTTGCTGGCCACGGCTCTGTTCCGCGTCGGACGCTTGCTGTTCCTGTTCACGCTGCTGCGCGAGCTGCTGCGCCCGTGGGGCCTGGCCGAGGCGCACTTCCTCTGGCGGGCGGACGCCATCCGCTACGCGCGCCGGCACTTGCTGTGGCTGACCCTGGTTCTGCTCCCGGCCGGCTTCCTCGTGTTCCTGACCGACCACGCCGAGGATACTGGCTGGCGCGACGCCTTCGGCCGGCCGTTGTTCCTGGTCGGCATGGGCGCTCTGGCGATCTTCCTGCAGCGCGTCCTGCGGCCGGATGGACCCGTGCTCGGCCCGGCGCTGGAGGCTCGCCGCGGCGGCCTTTTGGACACCTGGCGCTACGTTTGGTTCGGGACGGCGGTCGGCGCGCCGCTCGCGCTGGCGCTCACCTCGGCGATTGGCTATCACTACACCGCCGCGCAGATTGCCAGCCGGCTGGTGGAGAGCGGCTTCGCCGGCCTGACGTTGCTGGTCCTGCACGCGCTGCTGGTGCGCTGGCTCATGGTCGCCCAGCGCCGCCTGCACCTGCAGCAGCAGCAGCGCAAACGAGCCGCCGGCGAGGCTGAAGCGCAGGAGACGGCCGAACGGATCGTCGCCATCAGCGATCAGACGCGCCGCATCCTCAACAGCCTGACCGTATTGGGCCTGGTACTGGGCTTCTGGATCATTTGGGCCGACATGCTGCCCGCGCTGAGTTTCATGGAGAAGGTACGGCTCTGGTCGTACACCGTGGAGACCGCGGGAGCGGAAGACGCGGTGACCAAGACGGTCGTGACGATCACGCTGGCACACCTGGCGCTGGCGACGATCATCCTGATCGCCACGCTCGTGCTGGCCCGCAACATCCCCGGCGTGCTGGAGATTGTCGTCCTGCAGCGCCTGCCGCTGGACGCCGGGGCACGCTTCGCGATCAGCACGGTGGCGCGCTACCTGATCACGGCGGTGGGGGTCGTGGCCGCCTTCAGCTCGATCGGGGCGCGCTGGTCGCAGGTGCAGTGGCTGGTGGCGGCGTTCGGCGTCGGTCTGGGGTTCGGGCTGCAGGAGATTTTCGCCAATTTCGTTTCCGGGCTGGTCATTCTGTTCGAGCGGCCGATCCGGGTGGGCGACATCGTGACCATTGGCGACCAGTCCGGCACGGTGACGCGCATCCGCATCCGGGCCACGACCCTCACCAACGCCGATCGCAAGGAATTGATCATCCCCAACAAGGAGTTCGTCACCGGACGGATCATCAACTGGACGCTCAGCGACCCGATCCTGCGGCTGGTCATCCGGCTGGGCGTGGCCCACGGTTCCGACACGCGGCTGGCGCGCGACCTGCTGCTCAAGGTGGCCAACGCCAACCAGCGCGTGCTGGTCGACCCGCCGCCGCAGGTGCTGTTCCAGGAGTTCGGCGAAAGCGCCCTGCTCTTCGAGCTGAGCGTGTACTTCAACGGCATTGAGAACTGGGCGATCGGACGGCACGAGCTGAACATGGCCATCGACGAGGCCTTCCGGGCCGCGGGCGTCGAGATTCCCTTCCCGCAGCGCGACATTCACATCCGCTCGGCCGAGGCCGTGCTGCCGCTGATCCGCGAACAGAACCCGCAGCTCGAACCGCAACGCCGCCCGGCCGCGGCACGCGCGCGGGTCGCCAACCCGCGTGAATAGGGGTGCGGCGCGTAGCCGTCGCGCCGGGATACGACCTCCCCCAACGGTCGTTTACCCGTGGCGAGCTTCAGCCGGCGCGACGTGCCGCAGCGCCGCGCCGGAGCGTACCGCAGCCGGCGCGGCCGCGATTGCGTCCGGCGAAACCGCGGCGGCAGGCGCGGCCGACTGGCCCGCGGGCTGCGCGTCCGGCGGGTCGTGCCGGCGCAGCAGCCGCCATTCGAGCCAGACGATGCCGGCGACGGCGAGGATCGCGGCGGCGATCAGGAGCCACTGCACGCTGGCCACGTAGCGCTGCAAGGCGGGGATCATTCCGGCGAAGAAGTAGCCCAGTCCCACGAACAGCGGGATCGACAGCAGTGCGCCGCCAAGATCTGCCAGCAGGAAGCGCCAGAAGGGAAACCGCGTCACGCCGGCCGTCAGGCACATGGCCGCCCGCACGCCGACCACCAGCCGTCCGAAGAAGCACATCCACACGCCCCAGCGGTGGAAGCGCGCGGTCATGACGCGCAGGCGGTGCGGCGTGATGAGCCAGTTGACCGAGCGGTGGGCAAAGACGTTCGGCCCCCAGCGTCGCCCCAGCGAGTACAGGATCATGTCCCCGCTCAGGATGCCGCACAGCGAGACCAGCAGCGTGCTGTTCCAGGTGGCCACGTGTGCGTGCGTGCGCAGGATGACGCCCGCCGCGATCAGCGGCACGTCCTCGGGGATCGGCACGCCCAGGCTGGCGACGACGAAGAGCAGGAACAGCACCGGATAGAAGGCGTGCTCGAGCCAGGATTGGACCGTCGGCTCGGACAACCCCACGGCCAGCAGCAGGATGGTCAGGCTTCGCATCGCTCGGGTTCCAGCCGGCAGCGCGACAAACGGCGGTGATTAGATCGGCCTCGTCGCGAGCACGCAAGCACGGCGGCTTGTGTGGCACAGCCGCCCTCGGCTGTACTGGGAGCAGCCACTTGCGCGCGGCACACGATTCTCGCGCTTCGGGCGCGCCTGCCGTCTCTATCGGCAAACGCCAGGCGCGCGCGGAGTTTTCCGGGCGACCGGGTTTGCCGCCCAACGGGTCCGTTATAGTTGGCCGACCCGCCGGCCGTGCAGGCGGCATGGCCGCCTCCTGAGGCGCGGTCGGGCGCACCGCGTCGAGCCGAGTTGTCTGCCACCCGGCGCCAGTGAAGTGTGGCGCGCGAGAAGAAGCTCATGAGCGGTCAACCCGCGCGATCCACCGGGCAGCCACGCGACGCGCTGGCTCGCCTGGCGGCGGCACGGCCGGACCTGCCGCTGATCGCGCCAATCCTGGTGTATCTGGTGCTGCTCGCGGTCCGCGACGTGCTGCCGTACGACTTCCGCTGGCTGGCAGCATTGCTCCGCGGGGCCGGCGGGCTGTGGGCGGTCTGGCTGTTCCGACGACACTTGCCGGCGTGGGGCCGCCCGCACGCGGTGCTTGCGGCGGGATGCGGCCTGCTCGTAGCGTTGGGGTGGTACTACGGGCAGTGCGCCAGCGACGCACTCGGGCTGCCGCATCGGCTGCCGCTGCCGCTGTTCTCCGCTGCGGCCGAGGTCGTCGATCCGCGCGACCGGCTGGCGCAGGAGGGCGGCTTCTGGGTCGGGCTGCTGGGCGTGGGCGCCGTCTTCTGGTTGGACGTCGCGACGCGCATCGCGGCGGCGAGCGTCGCGGTGCCGCTGGTGGAGGAGCTGTTCTGGCGCGCGTTCCTGCTGCGGGCGCTGATCGACTGGGAGAACTTCGAGAAGGTGCCGCTGGGGCGGTTCACGTGGTTCTCTTTTCTGGGCACGTCGCTGCTTTCCACCTTGCAGCACCCGGACAACTGGGTGGTCAGCATCCCCTGCTGGTTCGCGTTCAACGCGCTGATGTATTGGAAGCGGAGTATTCTGTTTCTCGTGTTTGTGCACGGGTTCACCAACCTGTTCCTCTACGCGTGGGTGCTCCTCAACGCCGTCGCCTGGGGCGACCGCACGGCGTGGATCTTCTGGTGAGCCTGGCTCGTCTAGCCTAGCAGGTCGCTGAAAGACGCGGAAACGCGAGCGTAGCGGCCGCCCGGCGGCGGGCGTAAGCTCTTTGACGGTCTACGTCGGCCGCAGGGGGCGCCACGGGGGGCCGACGCTAGGCAAGACACCGACCGCAGGCCATTCCAAGAACGGTCGGAGACCAGTCCCCCAGAGTGATGGCTGCGGTGGCCGATGCCGCGCGGGACCTTGCCGAGCGTCGCAGAAAGGGTGAAGCGGGGTGGACAGGGTGGGGGCCGGCCCCAATAATGCCGCCGTTTTCGCGGCGGGGGTTCCCGTGGAGCGCGTACCGAAACCGTTCGTCATCGGTGTGGGTCTGGCGGTGTTGTTGCTGCTGGCGACACTGCTGCCCGGCTGGCTGGCGCGCTCATCGGAGCGCCGCGCGGCGGCTCAGGCGGCGCAGAAGGCTGAGCAGGCCCGTCGGCAGGTTCACCACTACGAGCCGCAGCTCGAGCTGCTCGCGGCCCGGGCGAGTGCGGAGTCGCTCAAGCAAGCCGACCTGGACACGCTGGTCGAGCGGTCGCGCGACGCGCTGCGGGCCGTCACGAAAGCCGCAGCCGACATGGCGGCCCAGGCCCGCGACGCTGACCGCCAGCGGCACGTGGAGCCGGCCAAGATTCCGACGCTGACGATCGACGCTGGCGGCGTGCGCAACGCGATCGCCGGCTTTGAGCGCACCCAGGCGGCCAATCGTGCGCGGCTGCAGCAGGCCGCGTCGTTGGCCCAACAAGCGACGAGCACGTCCAGTAAGGCGCCGGGGGTCGCGCTGGCGGCTGGGTCGGTCCACCTGGCCAAGGCCGGGCAGGCACTGGATGAGGCGCTGCGGCTGCAACGCGAACTGGCGACGGCGCGGGCAGACGCGCTGGCGATCGCGCACGCGTGGGCGGACGAGAATTCGGACCGGGCCCAGTTCGCCGCCCTGGACGTGACGGAAACGCGCGCGGCGTTGCAGCAGACGCTGGAGGACTTGCGCAAATCGCAAGCCGAGGAGACGGACCGCCGCGAGAAGCTGAGAGCGGCGGTCGCCGAGCGCGAGCAGGCGCTGTCTCAGACCCAGGCGCAGCTCAAGCAGGCGCGGACCGGCCTGTTGACGCTCCAGGAAGTCGGCTTCAAGCCCGGCGACGATGCCGCCTTCGACGCTTACCGCCGCAAGTTCACGGACCTCTCCGCCCGACTCGTGCGGCTGCAGGAGCAGGAGCAGTGGCTGAGCGACGGCGGGCGGGCGGGGGCGAGTTTCGCCGACGACGATCCGTTTGCGGGGGCGATCCAGGGCGGGCAGCCCAGCGAGGGGCTGCAGGAGCTGCGCGCCCGCCTGGCCGTTGCGGAGGAGAAGGCGGTGCACTTCGAGCAGGCGATCGCAGCCACCGAGGCGAGGATCCGCGCGGTCGAGTCCAGCAGTGCGGATGCGGGCCGTCAGGAGAAGCACTACGCGCAGCGGAGTGCGGCGGTCAAGGCGCGTGTGGATGCGGCGATCGAGAAGCTGGCGACGCTGGCCAAGCAGGCCGGTGAGAAGCAGAACGCGGCGCTGGATGCGGCCAAGGCGGCGGAGTCGGCGTTCCGCAACGCGCGGACGGCCGTCGCGGACTGGGTGCGGGCCGCGCGCGAGTTGCAATCGCAGGATCCGCAGCGCAAGAACGAGCGGCTGCGGGCGATCCTGGCCGACTCGGGCGCGGAGGCGTTGGCGCAGAGTGCGGAGGCGGCGGCCCGCACGCTGCACGGCCGGATTCTGGTCGAGCGCGTCCGGGCGCTGTCCGCATATCTCGACACGCTGCAGCGGATCACCCGTGCAGTGCGCGATGCAAAGTTCGAGACCGCGGGGATTGAGCAGACCCTCAGCGCCGCCCGCGAGGAAGCGCTGACGGCGCTCGGCGAGGCGCGCGACATCTACAGCAAGCTGGCCGACAGGTCCGCGCCGACCCAGTGGGTGCACCAGGCGGCGCTGGCCGGCGTGCACCATCTGCTCGCCGCGGTCGACCTCCCCAACGCCGCCCGGCACCTGGCCGACGCGACCGAGGCCGCCCGCCAGGCCGTCACCCGCCGCGAGCAGTCGCCGTACATGACCCTGCACGTTCGCTTGCTCAATCACCTCACGGGCCGCGCCGCGCCCCCGGCCCCAGCCCCTACCCCACAACCGGGGTCGGGCCAGAACCCCGAAGACAGCACCGACTAACCACTCGGTCAACGTTCAACCTTTCGGCTGGCAACGGGAGGGCGAGGCTCCTGCCGAGCCGCGGCTCGCCGGGAGGCTCGCCCTCCCGGTCAACCGCGAACCCGCAGATCATGCGTTGACCGGACCGGCGTCGTGTAGCGCGGGTTCGTCGAGTGGGTTCGAACCCGGAGCCGAAAGCGACGGGCCTTGAGAACAGCGAATCTGGGCATGCAAGGCCCCTTGCTGCCAAGCGCGGGCTGCAACCGAAACAAAGCCCGGTCCTTGGCGGACCGGGTTCGGATGGCGGCTCGATGTGCGGCGCCCACCACGCCCGCGCGGCCTCAGGGCGTTTCCTTGAACCCGGCCAGCTTGGCCGCCAGGGCGGCCAGCCGCTTCTGGGCCGGCGTCAGCACGGCGCCCTCCGCCGGCGCGTCGTCGCCGTTGCCGTTGCCGCGTGCGAACACCGGCGTCGAGCGGGCCGGCTTGTCGGGCGGCGCCGGCGCCTCGCTCTGCGGCTCGGGGGCCGTGTACGCGGCCCGGTCCTGTCGCCACCAGCGGTCGACCGTGCGCTCGACGTTGATGTTGTGGCTGCCGCTGGACCACAGGCCGAAGAAGTCCACGTTGCCGCTCTGCGGGAGCTTGGGCGGCATGTCGATCAGCGTCCGCATCGGCATGAGCACCGAGTCGCCGATGATGAAGCCCTCGCCCGGCCGCAGGCTGGGCAGCAGGTTGATCAGGCTGCGGAACTGGTCGCTGACCACGCGGGCGGCGTACTCCTGGTCGTCCGGGTTGTTCATCCGCATCAGGAGCATGGTGTTGCACTGGCTCAGCACCGTCTCCGAGATCTCGTTCGGGCGCTGGCTGACGATCATCGCCGCCACCCCGTACTTGCGCCCTTCCTTGGCCACCTTCTCGACCGCGTTGCGGGCGAAGGTCTTGCGGCCCTCCAGCGGGCGGCGCGGCAGGTAGTTGTGCGCCTCCTCGAACGTCAGCAGCACCGGGTGGCGCTGCTCGGGCGGCGACCAGAAGTTGAAGTCAAACAGCGCCCGCGTGATCACCGCAATCGTGGTGTCGATCACCTCGAACGGCAGGGCCGACAGGTCGATGATGGTCAGGTTCTTGCGCTCGTCCAGCAGCCCCAGAAACTGCCGGATCACCCAGCCCACCGAGCGGCTGATCTCCGCCGCCGACGCGCCAGGATCCAGCTTGCCGGCCAGGTCGATGTTCCGCCGCGCCTGCTCGAACGGCCGCAGCAGGAAGTCGTAGCGGCGATCGTTGAGCCGCGTCTCGATGTTGTTGATCAGGCCCAGCAGGTTGCCGTAGTAGGCGGCGTGCGGGGTCTCGCCTTCGGAAGCGGCCGGGTTGAACTCCATCCGCTTGCTGATCAGCAGCTTCTCCTGTTCCTCGCGCGGCAACTGGCGGAAGGGCAGACGGGCGAAAGCGTAGTTGTCCGTGTTGGTCACGAAGCGGGCGTCGTTCATGTTCTGGGCGTAGACCTGCAGCCGCTCCAGCGAGTAGTACACCGGCGTGTCGATCGTGAACTCCCACTTCAGGCCGAGCTGCTCGGCGGCTTCGGCCTTCAGCCGCTCGAAGGCCTGCCGTAGAAAGACGCGCTGGGCGTTGAGGTTCCGCTTGTTGGCGGTGTCGACGAAGAGCTGCTCGAACTCCTCGTAGGCCAGCAGCCAGTACGGCAGCACCAGGTTGCGGTCCGACAGGTAGGTCACGCTGGGCAGCGGGTTGCCGAAGTCGTCGCTGAAGGCGCGCAGGTATTCCCCGTGCAGGTCGAACAGCACCACTTGCGCGTGCGGGAGCCGTGCGGCCTCGTGGATGATCTTGGCGGTCGATACGCTCTTGCCGGCGCCCGAATTCCCCATGATGGCCACGTGCTTGGCGAAGAACTCCTTGCCCAGCACCTTGACCTCGAAGTCCGTGTCCAGCGCGAAGCGGCCCATCGAGAAGGCCTTGGCCTGGCTGTTGCCGCCGGCCAGGTCCTCGAAACAGCCGAAGATCAGCTCGAAGTCCTCGTCCACGCCCAGCCGCACGATGTCGCCCACGGTCGGGTACTCGTTCACGCCGCGGCTGAACTTGTCGCCCTGCACGGTGCCCAGGAGCTGGCAGGTCATGGTGATGCGGCGCGGCGCTTCCGGATCGGGCAGCGGGTCCAGCTCGCCCACGAAACCGGTGCGCACCACGTAGCCGATCAGCGTGCGGCGCTCCATCGGCACCGTCACGTAGGTGCCCAGCCGGCCGACGCGGTAGGCCTTGCCGTGGTATTCGATTCGCAGGTTGGAAACGGTGATCTGGACTTCGATCGTGTCCCCGTCCACCCCGATAACGTATCCGATTTCCAGCGGATCCATCGCGCGCTCCGGCCTTGTCCCCTCTCGGAACAGTAGTATCCGAATTGTTCCACCCGCCGCGGAAACTCTTTTTTCAAGCCAGCGGCAGCAGCCCGCCGCCCGCGCAGAATCGCGCCGCCCCGCCGCACCAGCCGCGCAGACACTGCCGCTGCGGACGTTGCCCGCTGCACCCCCGAGCCGATAAACTCCCCGACCGGGTGTGTGCGCGCACCAGCCAACCCGGTCGAGGCCGCTGAGGAAGCCGTGTTGACCCAGCACGCCATTCACGCCAGCCGCTTCGGGCTGGAGACCATCGGCCTGGTCCATCGCGGCCGGGCGTACTGGAACCTGCGGCCGCCGGCGCTCGTGAGCGAGGCGCTCCAGCGCACCGAAGCCAAGCTGGCCGACAGCGGCGCGCTGGTGGCGCTGACCGGCAAGCGCACCGGCCGCTCGCCCAGGGACAAGTTCATCGTGCGCGAACCGTCGTGCGAGGCGCACGTGGATTGGGGTGCGGTCAACGTGCCGATCGAGCCGGCCCGCTTCGACCACCTGCAGCGCAAGGTGTTCGAGTTCCTGCGCGAGCGCGACCTCTTCGTGCAGGACCTCTACGCCGGCGCCCACCCGGACCACCGCCTCGACGTGCGCATCATCAGCGAGTACGCCTGGCACAGCCTGTTTGCGCGGCAGCTCTTCGTGCGCCCGCCGGCCGCGCACACCGCCGACCACGAGCCCGACTTCACGGTCGTCTCCGCGCCCAACTGCGCCGCCGACCCGGCCCGCGACGGGACCCGCTCGGAGGCCTTCGTCCTGGTGGACTTCGCCAGGAAGCTGGTGCTCATCGGCGGCACGGCCTACGCGGGCGAGATCAAGAAATCCATCTTCACGATCATGAACTACCTGCTGCCGCGGCGCGGCATTCTGTCGATGCACTGCTCGGCCAACGTGGGCGCGGGCGGCGATGTGGCCCTGTTCTTCGGCCTCTCCGGCACGGGCAAGACCACGCTCTCGGCCGACCCCAACCGCCGGCTGGTGGGCGACGACGAGCACGCCTGGGCCGACGAGGGCGTCTTCAACCTGGAGGGCGGCTGCTACGCCAAGGTCATCAACCTCTCGCCCGAGCTCGAGCCGCAGATCTACGGCGCGATCCGCTTCGGGGCCGTGCTCGAGAACGTAGTGCTCGAGCCGATCGACCACGCCACGAAGTACGAAGACGATTCGATCACCGAGAACACGCGGGCCGCCTACCCACTCGAATTCATCGCCAACTCCGTCATCCCCTCCGTCGCCGGCCACCCGCAGAACATCGTCTTCCTCACCTGCGACGCGTTCGGCGTGCTGCCGCCCGTCGCGCGGCTGACACCCGAGCAGGCCATGTACCACTTCCTGTCGGGCTACACGGCCAAGGTGGCCGGGACCGAGGCGGGCGTGACCGAGCCGCAGGCCACGTTCTCAACCTGCTTCGGCGCCCCGTTCATGGTGCTCAACCCGGCCGTTTACGCCGACCTGCTGGGCAGAAAGATGGCCGAACACCGCGTCCGCGCCTGGCTGATCAACACCGGCTGGAGCGGCGGGCCGTACGGCGTCGGCCAGCGCATGAAGCTGCCGTATACCAGAGCCCTGGTGACGGCCGTGCTCGGCGGGGCGCTGGACCGAGTCGACTACTGGACCCACCCGGTCTTCCGCGTGCAGGTGCCGCGGGCGTGCCCCGGCGTACCGATGGAAGTGCTCGACCCGCGCAGCACCTGGAGCGACCCGGCTGCCTACGACGCCAAGGCGGCCGAGCTGGCCCGCCGCTTCACCGAGAACTTCAAGCGTTTCACCGCCGCTTCCGAAGCGATCCGCAACGCCGGTCCGAAGGCCTAGTGCTCCGTCAGGCTTGCAAAGCGACGGGCAGGCGATCAACAACCTCGGCCGCGTGGTCCGAACGGTCTCGGGAGGCCGACGGGAGCCTCGCCCTCCCGCTGGCGCTGGCTGGCATCGGCGCCGGGCGGGTTGTACGCTCTCGACCGCGAGCCACCGCGTTTCTGCACGAGGGCTTCCGTGTCCCGCCGCGCCATCGCCGCCAAAGTCGCCGCCGACATGCAGTCCGCCTCGTGGGTGCGCGAGATGTTCGAGCGCGGGCGGCGGCTCAAAGCGCAGCTCGGCGAGGAGAACGTCTTCGACTTCTCACTGGGCAACCCCAACGCCGTCCCGCCGCCCGAGTTCTTCGACGCGCTGCGTGCGGTGGCGTGCGAACAGCGGCCGGAGTTGCACGGCTACATGTCCAACGCGGGGTTTGAGGAGACGCGGGCGGCCGTGGCGCGCTTCGTGTCGCGCGAGTACGGGCTGGAGCTGGACGGGGCGGCGGTGGTCATGACGGTCGGGGCGGCGGGCGGGCTGAACGTGGCGCTGCGGGCGATCTGCGACCCCGGCGACGAGATCATCGTGCTGGCGCCGTACTTTCCGGAGTATCGCTTCTACATCGAGCAGGCCGGCGCGCGGATGGTCGTGGTGCAGACCGACGCGCAGTTCCAGCCGGACATCGCCGCGATCCAGGCTGCGCTCAGCGCGCATACGCGCGGCCTCATCGTCAACTCGCCGAACAACCCCAGCGGCGCGGTGTACGCTGAAAGCTGCTGCCGCGAACTGGCGGCTGTGTTGCAGCGGCACGACCGGCCCGACCGCCCGCTGTACGTGCTGCTGGACGACCCGTACCGCCGGCTGGTGTACGAGGGCGCGCCCCCGGCGTCGCTCGCGAGTTGCTACCCGCGCAGCGTGCTGATCTCGAGCTTCTCGAAGGACGTCAGCCTGGCCGGCGAACGCATCGGCTACATCGCTGTGCCCGCGGGCGTCCCCGACCGGCAACTCCTGCTGGGCGCGATGACGATCCTGAACCGCACGCTGGGCTTCGTGAACGCGCCCGCGTTGATGCAGCGCGTCATCGCCCGTTGCGTCGGCGCCGCATGCGACTTCAGCTTCTACCGCCGCAACCGCGACCTGCTGTGCCGCGTGCTGCGCCACGCGGGCTACGAGCTGATCGTTCCGGGCGGCAGCATGTTCGTGTTCCCGCGCACGCCGATCGACGACGACGTGGCCTTCGTGCAGCGGCTGCTGGAGCAGCGCATCCTGACCGTGCCGGGGACGGGCTTCGGGCGGCCCGGGCATATGCGGGTCAGCTTCGCGGTCGCCCCGCACGTGATCGAGCGAGCGGCGCCGGGCTTCCAAGCTGCGTTCCGTGCGGCGGCGCGCTGACGCGCCTTGTGGCAGACGTAGGCTGTCCGGAAGCCTGCGTCGGCCACTGGGGGGGGGCGACGCTACTGGCTTCTCAGCGGCCGGTTAATCCGCCGCGATCGACGCCACGGCTGCCTCGCACACCTTCTGCCAGTCCAGCCGCCGCATCTTGATGGCCTCGGTGTGCGAGCCGGCCTGCATGATGAGGTACTCGTCTTCGGCCAGGCGCGTGTCCATGACGGTCTTCAGCCCGAAGAGCGAGCCGACGGGCGGCTCGGCCCCCAGCTCGCACTCCGGGAAGAGGTCGGCCATCTCCTTCTCGCTGGCCAGCCGCACTTCCTTCTCGCCGAGCGCCTGGGCCGTGCGCTTCAGGTCCAGGTGCTTGGGCGCCGGCAGCACGCACATGGCGAAGCCGCGCTCGCCGCGGACGATCACCGGCTTGGCTACCAGGTAGCCCGAGACGTGCTCGGCCTGGGCCAGGCCTTGCGACGTATACGTGACCGGGTGCGTGTGCCTTTCGAACGGGACGCCGCGCGATTTCAGGAACGCTTCGAGTTGCATGGTCGTGCTCCGCTGCGGACTCGCTGACAGCCCACGGCCGCGGGGGCGACGGCCGACGATCGGCGGTCCGGACCGCTGCAAGATTCTTGCGCGCGGGGGTCACACCGGCAAGCAAAGATCTTTGGTTCGCGCGTTCGCTCGAACTAGGTTCACAGCTCGGGGCACCGGCCTCCGGCCGGTCTTTTGCAGGATCGCTCTCGCGCCAAGGGGGATTCGTCGAAGGGCGGCGGTGGCTTGTTCCGCGGGCCGGGATGCGCGCCAAGGCTACGGCGTCACTGGCCGGCGGCCCAGGCGGCGCGCAGCGCCGTCACCGGCGCTTCCGCGCCGGGCAGCGAGAACGTGGCGTCGTCGCGCACGGCTCCGAGCCGCAGGGCACGCACGTGGCTGCGCTCGAGCAGTACGAGCAACTCTTCCGCGTGGCGCGTCTCCACCACGTAGCCGGCGCAGCAGTCGTCAAGTGCGCCGAACGGTTCGCACGCGGTGGCCTCCAGCGTTACGCCGCGCTCGCCGCCGATGGCCATCTCCGCCAGCGCCACCAACAGGCCGCCGTCGCTCACGTCGTGGCAGGCTGCGACCAGGCCGCGCGAGGTCGCCTCCGCGACCATGGCATGGATGCGGGCGGCGTCCGCCAACGAGAAGTCGAGCTGCGGCAAGCCGCCGACCAGAAACAGCACGTCCCCGGGCGTCTTCAGGTCGGCCGTCACGCAGCGACGCACGTCGTCGATGAGGCTCAGGGCGCTGATGAGCAATGTGCCAGGGATGCTCACGCGACCGGTCGCCCGGATGCGGTCGACGATCACGCCGATCAGCGCCGGGTCGCGCCCCTCCCGCTCCAGGTACGAGCGGATCGTCACTGCGGCCGACTCCACGTCAGCCGGGTCGAGCGCGAACTCGTTGTTGAGCGAGTCCTTGCCGGAGATGAACGGCGTGCCGTAGGCCTTGGCGGCGTCGTAGCAGGCCTGGCAGGCGCGGACCAGCGCCCCGAGCTGCTGCGGGTCGTCGCTGCGGCCCCAGCAGAAGTTGTCGAGGATCGCGGTCTGGGCCGGGTCGCCGCCCACGCACACGACGTTGCGCAGCGCCTCATCGATCGACGCCGCGGCCATCCAGTACGGGTCGAGGTCGCACAGGTGCGGCTTCAGCCCGCAACCCAGCGCCACCCCGCGCCACGAATCGAGTCTCGGCCGAAGCACCGCGGCGTCATTCGGCCCCGTGCCCCGGCCTCCCAGCGGCTTGACCACGCTGCCGCCCTGGACCTCGTGGTCGTATTGGCGGATGACCCGGGCTTTGCTCGCGACGGTGGGCGACCGAAGCACGTCGAGCAGCCGACCGAGGAGGTCGGCCGGCCCCCGCCCGCGCGCCTGCGCCGCTACTCGGCTTCCCGGCCGCGCGTGCCACTCCGCCATCCGCTCGCGCTTTGGTAAGGCCTCGTGCAGGAATCTCAGGTCGAGGTCGCCCACCACGGTCGCGTTGTATCGAACGACCAGCCGCGGCGAGGCCCGCGGGGCGTCTGTGGAGCCTGGTGCGTCGGCGGGCAAGATGCCCGCCCTACCCGGTTGGGCGGGCAGCATGTCCGTCGTGCCCTGTCCGAATACGCCGATCACCGTCGCCTCGGCTTCCTCCGCGCGCATCACCGCGAGGAACCGATCGAGGTTCTCCGGCGGCACGGCCAGCACCATGCGCTCCTGGGCCTCGCTGATCCAGATTTCGTCGTAGCGCAGGCCGGCGTACTTGAGCGGCACCGTCTCCAGATCCACGGTGGCCCCAACTTCGCGGGCCATCTCGCCCACCGCGCTGCTCAGCCCGCCGGCGCCGCAGTCGGTGATGCACGTGAACAGGCAGCCGGCTTCGTGATCGCGCGCCCGCAGCACCGCGTCCGCCACGCGCTTCTCGGTGATCGCGTTGCCGATCTGCACCGCGTGCGAGAACTCGTCGGCGTGCGCGTCGGTCAGCTCCGCCGACGAGAAGGTCGCTCCGTGGATGCCGTCGCGGCCCGTGCGTCCGCCCACGAGCACGATCAGATCGCCTGGCCGCGCGGCCTTATGGATGCGGTCGCGCGGGATCAGCCCCACGCAGCCGCAGTACACCAGCGGGTTGCCGACGTAGCGCGGGTCGAAGTGGATCGCGCCGTTGACCGTCGGGATGCCCATCCGGTTGCCGTAGTCCGCCACCCCGCGCACCACCGCGCGCAGGATTCGCCGCGGGTGCAGCACCCCACGCAGCAGCTTGCCCTGCGGCCAGTCGCCCGGCGCGACGCAGAACACGTCGGTGTTGGCGATCGGCCGGGCGCCCAGCCCGCAGCCCAGCACGTCCCGGATGCAGCCGCCCACCCCTGTCGACGCCCCGCCGTACGGCTCGATCGCCGAGGGATGGTTGTGCGTCTCGACCTTGAATGCGACGCCGAACTGTTCGTCAAAGGCGATGACACCCGCGTTGTCCTCAAAGACGGACAGGCACCGCGGCCCGCGGCCCGCGGCGATCAGCTCCTGTGTGGCGCGGGCGATCGTGTCGCGCAGAAGGCCCTCGTAGCGAACCTCCACCGATCCCACCGTGTCCGGCGGCGGCATTGCTGAACCCTGAAAACCGAACCCTGAACCCGGCGGTGAACCCAGTGCGGGCATCGGCGCGCCGTGATAGACCACCGCGCTCTTGAGCGTCTTGTGTGCGCAGTGCTCGGACCAGGTCTGCGCGAACGTCTCCAGCTCAAGGTCGGTCGGGTCACGCCCCTGTTCCGCAAAGTGCGCCTGGACGGCCCGCATCTCCTCTGCGGACAGGAACAGGTGTCGCTCGCGCGACAGCCGGACCAGACCGGCTTCGTCGAGCCCCCGCAGCGGAATCCGCCGAATCGCAAACGGCGAGATCGGCGGCTTGGGAGCCGGACCGATGCCCGCGGCGCCGATCACTACCCGTTCGATGCAGTCGTTGGCCAGCACGCGCAGCACTACGGCACGCACGTCCTCCGCCGCGACTGACCCCCCGATCACGTACCGCCGCGCCGTCCGCGCGCCCTCGACGGGGTAGCCTTCGGCCTGCAACTCTGCCAGCGTGCTTTCGGCGACCGGGTCCATGACGCCCGGCAGCAGGTGAATCTCCACCCCGACCGCGCCGTCGTCGGCCCGAGCATCCCGCTCTGAATCGTCTGAATCGATGGTCGCCCTCTCGGTGACGGGATCCACAAGCAACCGCTGCGCGATCTGCTCCGCATCCGCCCACGTCAACCGCCCCTCGAGGAAGAAGAGTCGCGCCTCCTCGACCCATTCCGCCGCCGTCAGTCCGTCCTCCCGGAGGCGCACAAGAAGATCGCTGGCGGCGGCCGTGCTCTCGCGGTTGGCCCGCGGCCGGATTTTGATGCGGAAGGTGGCCATGAGGTCGTTCTCGGTTTATCGGAGCCAAGGGGCCGGGTGGCCCGATAAACGGTGAGTTTTGTCGCTAGCCCATGTCGGCACTCGCAGCGAGCTCCGCGATAACGCAACCGCAGTTCCCAAAGCGGTTTACAAGAGGCCGACCGTCGGCCGGCAAACCGCGGGGCATTGCGGAAGACCTATTGTACCAGACGGGCCTACTTGCCAAGCGGGGCGGATCGGCGTACAGTCCCCACCAGCGATGCCGGCAGGGAGTGGCATCGCGTACTCGCGTCCCGGGGAGCACCCATGAGCGAGCAGCCAGGCGCGGTGCGGGCCGTTGGCCCGTTGAGCTACACGCTCGAATTCGAAAAACCGATCGCGAAGATGGAGCAGGAGATCCAGCGGCTTGAGGCCAGCCAGGCCGAGTCCGGTCGCGACTATTCCGACATCATCAAGAACATCCGCGAGCAGCTCCAGAGCGCCATCGAGAAAGCGTACGGCCAGCTCACGGCGTGGGAGAACGTGCTGGTGGCACGGCACCCACGCCGTCCGCTGCTGCGCGACTACATCCGCATGCTCTGCAAGGACTTCTGCGAGTTGCACGGGGACCGGCTGTTCGCGGATGACCGGGCGGTTGTCTGCGGCTTCGCCCGCATGGCAGAACTCCGCATCATGCTTATCGGACATCACAAGGGACGAGACACCCACGAGAAGCTCGAAACCAACTTTGGCTGCGCCCACCCGGAGGGCTATCGCAAGGCCCTCCGGGCGGCGAAGCTGGCCGCCAAATTCAGGGTACCGATCGTCTGTCTGGTCGATACGCCCGGCGCCTACCCGGGCATCGAGGCCGAAGAACGCGGCATCGCCTCGGCCATCGCCAACAATCTGCTGGAATTCTCACGCCTGCCGACCCCCATCGTCGCCTGCATCATCGGCGAGGGTGGCAGCGGCGGCGCGCTGGGCATCGCCGTGGCCGACCAGGTCGCCGTGATGGAGCACGCGTACTACTCGGTCATCAGCCCCGAGGGCTGCTCGGCGATTCTGTTCAAATCTGCCGATTCCGCCCCGCGAGCCGCCGAGGCCCTGCGTCTGACGCCGCGCGACCTCAAGCAGCTCGGCCTGATCGACGCGATCGTGGAGGAGCCATTGGGCGGCGCCCATCGCGACCCGCAGGCCGCTGCAGCCAGCGTGGAGGCCTGGGTCGGCCGCGCGCTTCGCGACCTGCGGCGGCTGAAGATCGAGACGCTGCTACGCCGGCGCTACGAGCGTTTGAGGAACATCGGGTCGTTCGTCACGTCGGCCGGTCCCGCAGCGCGGCCGAAGCCGGCGACAGTTCGTGCGAAACGTGCACCCGCGGCGACGCGCGAGGCCGCCGCGGTCCCGTCATAGAATCCGTGTTGCGGCGGTCGGGCCGCCGCTCGGCGGATAGAACGCACTTCGCGAGACGCCATGGACGGCCGGGTTTCGCAGCGTGAGCGGGTCAGGCGATGACAGACGCCGGCGCACGTCCGGTCGAACTGGAGCTCGACCGCCAGAGGCATTTGCGGATCAGGTGGTCGGACGGGGTTGAGAGTCTCATCCCGCTAACGGTGCTGCGGAGGGCGTGCCCCTGTGCATCGTGCCGGCATGAGCGCGAGGAGGCGCTCTGCAACCCGCTGCGGGTGATGCAGCCGGCCGGCGACGCGCGGCTGCAGGCGACCGCGGCGAGCGCGGCGCTCGTCGGGCAGTATGCTTTGCGGATCGAATGGCAGGATGGACACAATACGGGGATTTACGACTACGCGTTGCTGCGGCGTCTGGGTGAGGAGGCCGGGCGCCCATGAGCGGTTGCGGGGCCTGCAACCGAACCGTACGCGGCCTGCGGCGTACGCGTGTGGACGGGGGTGAGCGTCAAGATCGTGGGGAAGACCCCGCGTGACCCGGCTGTCGTGTGGCACAGCCGCCCTCGGCTGTGCGGTCCCGGCCTCCCAGCCGTGGGCGGCTGGGCCACACCCACGATCTTGACGCTCACCCGTGGACGGCAGCGGGGCGTGAGAAAAGCAGTCCGGGGCTGCGGTGGCTGGTTATAATAATGGGTTTAGCGGGGTTCGCGGTGAATCCCGCCTTTCCAGCAGGGATGCCAGAAAGTGAAGGGTTTGGACCTTGGCAAGCGTACTTCAGGCGGTTGATCTTCAGCTGTTCCTGTATGACCGGCCGCTGCACCCGGAACTGTTTCGGCACTTCGCCGACTACCGCATCCGGCAGCAGCACTACACGGCCGACATCTGGGTCGTCGGGCTAAGTCACGTTGTGACAGTTGCTTGCGGCGACAAGAGCGTCACGGAGCTCGTGGCACCCGAGTCCGAGGTGTTGCCGGCGCGCGGCGTGCTCACGCGCTTCCGCATGAAGGGCGAGCGCGACCTGGAACGGAAGGCCAGCGACGGCGGCTGGCACTACATGGTCAGCACGCAGGTCGAGACCATGGAGGAGCCGCTGTACAAGTCGGTCCATAACGACCTGCTGCGACACGCGCAGGTCCGCAGCGGGTTCGTGCAGTACGAGCAGTGGGCGGACGGCGACCTGATCCCATTCAGCTACATCGATCACGAAGCCCGTGACCGCGAGTTCCATGTGCACGCGTTCCACGCCTTCCCGCTGGAGCACACGCTGGTCAAGACGCAGTCGATCTTCGAGCTGACACGCTGACCAGCCGCCGTCGTCCGCGCCCGCTGCGAACGTGCGCGGCCGGCGGCTCTGCTTCCGCTGGTCGGCGGTCTTTATCGCGGCGCTGCCATGGCCGACGCATCTGCCGACGTCCTCCGCGTCCGCGGCGCGCGCGAGCACAACCTGCGCGGCGTCGATCTCGAGCTGCCCAAGGGCAAGCTGATCTGCTTCACCGGCGTCTCCGGCAGCGGCAAGAGCAGCCTCGCCTTCGATACGCTCTATGCTGAAGGCCAGCGCCGCTACATCGAGTCGCTCAGCTCGTATGCGCGGCAGTTCCTGGGCGAGCTGCCCAGGCCGGACGTCGACCAGATCAGCGGGCTGGCGCCGTCCATCTCGATCCAACAGCGTACCGGCGGCTGGAACCCGCGCAGCACGGTCGGCACCATCACGCAGATCCACGACTACCTGCGCGTGCTGTACGCGCGTGCGGGCTACCCGCGCTGCCCGTCCTGCGGCAAGCCGATCAGCGCCCAGACGCCGGACCAGATGGTCGAGCGCATGCTTGCGCTGCCGGAGGGCACGCGCTTCACGCTGCTGGCGCCGAAGGTGCGCGGGCAGAAGGGCGAGTACCGCGACCTGTTCGAGGAGCTGCTGCGGCAGGGCTACATCCGCGCCCGCGTCGACGGCCAGATCATTGAGCTGGCCAACCCCCCGCCGCTGGACCGCTACCGTCGACACGACATCGAGGTCGTCGTTGATCGACTGGTCCTGCGGCCGGGCGTGCGACCGCGGCTGGCCGAAGCGCTCGAGCTGGCGCTGTCGATCGGCGCCGGCAGCGCGATCGTCGCGGTCGTACCGGACGGGTCGGACAGGAACGACTCGAATGCAGCCGCTGGAACGGCCGCCGGCGCGCAGGTAGCGACCCCCGATGGCGAGAAGGAATCCTCAAAGGCCGAAAGGCGCTCTTCCAGGGCCAGGGTGGTACGGGCGTCTCGCCCGCCTCGCTCGTTCCGCGACGGGCAAGATGCCCGTAGCACCCAATTGCGCGCGGGCGGACGCTCCGACATCCTGCTCTCGTCGGGCTTCGCCTGCACGGCTTGCGGCCTGAGCTTCGAGCCGCCCAATCCGCAGATGTTCAGCTTCAACAGCCCGCAGGGCATGTGTCCGGAGTGCGACGGCCTGGGCACGCGCTTCGACTTCGACCCTGACCTGCTCGTCCCCGATCCGTCGCGGAACTTTCTGGACCCCTGCGTCGTCGCCCTGCGCACCCCGCCCGGCCGCTGGCGGCGACACCTCTACGAAGGCGTCGCGGAGTATCTCGGCATTGACCTGCGCACGCCGTGGCGCGATCTGCCCCCCAGGGCCCGCCGGACGCTGCTGTACGGCGCCGGCGACGCGCACATCACGTTCACGTGGCGCAGCCGGCACGGCGTGTGGCGGCACGGCGGTACGTATGCGGGCGTCGTCGCCGAGCTGCACGAGAAGTATCGCAAGACCGACTCAGCCATGGTCCGCGCGTTCTACGAGCAGTTCATGCGCTCGACGCCCTGCGCGAGCTGCCGCGGGGCGCGGCTGAAGCCCGAGGCGCTGGCGGTCGTGTTGGCGGGGCGAACCGGGCCGGACGAGCCGCGGACCGAGCTCAACATCGACCAGGTCTGCCGCCTGCCGGTGAACCGGGCGCTGGAGTTCTTCCGCCGCCTCGATCTGGACGGCGTGCGGACCAAGATCGCCGCCGAGCCGCTTAAGGAAATCCGCGCGCGGCTGCAGTTCCTGGTGGACGTCGGCCTGGAGTACCTGACGCTCGACCGTGCCGCGCCGACGCTGGCGGGCGGGGAGTCGCAGCGCATCCGCCTGGCCAGCCAGATCGGCTGCGGGCTGACCGGCGTGCTCTACGTGCTGGACGAGCCGAGCATCGGCCTGCACCCGCGCGACAACCGCCGCCTGCTGGCCTCGCTCCAGCGGCTGCGCGACATGGGCAACACCGTGATCGTGGTCGAGCACGACCGCGACACCATGCTGGCCGCCGACCACCTCGTCGACTTCGGCCCCGGCGCCGGCATGCGCGGCGGCGAAGTCGTCGCGCAGGGCACGCTCGAGCGCATCGCTTCGACGCCGGAGTCCGTGACCGGCGCGTACCTGTCCGGCCGGCGGGCGATCGAAATCCCGCCGACTCGCCGCCCGGTGTCGCGCCAACGCCGCGCAGCCGGACGCCGACCGGCCTGACGGTTCGCATGCGCTTCGGGGACCGAAGCCTTCCCTCATTGCGGCGATTGGAATCTCCGACGTCGCACAATCGTCGGCTGGGGACTGAACCCCCAAGGATTACTGGCGTACAGCCTGGATATCCTCGGCAGCATGCGGGTGCTCCTGCGGAGTGACACATTCGTTCAACGGCACTCCGGCATCTACTCTGTCGCCTCCGGCAACGGCGCCGGCTTGACAACCGTCACCGGCGAGATCTTCTCCAGGTCGGCCTGGACCTGCGCCGCCGGGCCGACCACGACCACAACCATCTGGTCGGGGTTCACGCGTTCGCGGGCCAGCTTCGTGCAGTCGTCCGCCTGCGTCTTGGCGATGCGCTGCAGCATCTGCTGGAAGTAGTCGGCCGGCAGGTTCTGCGACTCGATCAGCCACAGGTCGCCGGCGACGCTCTGCGGCGTCTCGCGCTGGCCGGCGAAGCTGCCCAGCGTGTAGGAGATGGTGTCGTCCAGCTCCTTGGCGCTGGGCGGCTCCTGCTTCAGGCGGGCCAGCTCCTCGAAGATCGCCCGCACCGCGTCGGCAGTGGTCGCGACCTTGCTGAACGTACTGATCGAGAATTCGCCCGCGAACCGGTTGGCGTAGAAGCCGCCGCTGGCGCCGTACGTCAGCCCCTTCTTGACGCGGATGGTCTCGTTCAGGCGGGCGTTGAAGGCGCCGCCGAAGTAGCCGCTGAGCACGCGGCTGACGAAGTAGTCTGGATCGTGGCGCGTGATGCCGGGTTGGGCGACGCGAATCTGGCACTGGATGCCCGGGCGGTCGACCAGGTAGATGTGCGTGGGCTGCGACGGCGGCGCCGGCGGCAGCTCGACCTGCGGCTTCGGACCGGCCGGCTTCCAGTCGCCGAAGTGCGCCTGGGCCAGCTCGAACGCCTGCCTGGGCGTGATGTCGCCGGCGAAGATCAGCACGCCCATATCCGGGCGCACGAAGGTCTGCCACCAGCGGCGGCAGTCGTCGACCGTCAGCGCATCGACGTCCGCCAGCTCGCCGGTCGCGGTGCGGGCGTAGGGGTGCTGGCCGTAGAGGCGCTGGCGCAGCTCGCGGTCGGCGATGTAGCTGGGCTCGTTGGTGGAGATGGCCAGGCCGGTGCGGACCTGGTCGCGGAGCTTGTCGAACTCCTCGTCCGGGAAGGTGGGCGTGCGGACGATCTCGGCCATCAGCTCGACGGCGCGGTCCGTGTGCTCGCGGAGGCTGCCGGCGGAGACGGTGGCGGCGTCCAGGTCGGCGCTGCCCGAGAGCGAGATGGCGTAGTAATCCAGTTCCTCGGCGAGCTGGGCTTCGGTGTGTTTGGCCGTGCCTTTCTCGAGCATCTGCATGGCCATGGAGGCGGCGCCGGGTTTGTCCTCGGTCCATGCGCCGGGCAGCAGACCCAGCCGCGTGGTGAGGTATGGGACCTCGGTATTCTGCACCACCATTACCTTCAGGCCGTTGTCGAGTGTGCGGCTCTCAAACTTGGGCGTGGGGTCGTAGGTGAGCAGGCTGGCGACGGGCGGCTTGTCGGGGAAGTTGGCGGGACGCACCGCACCCTGGCGGCCGGGCGGCGGGGGCGTGGTCTCGCGCTCGGCGGTGATGGGCGCGTCCTCCTCGCTCTTGCCCTTCAGGCCCAGGAAGGAGCCGATCGAGCCGAGCAGGTTGCGCTCCAGCGTGATCTTGTACGCGCGGTCGGGCCGCAGGTATTCCTTCGCGACGCGCGCCAGCTCCTCACGCGTCACGCGCCGCACGTCCTCGAGCCGCCGGTTCACGCGGGCCGCGTCACCCTCCAGCACGGCGGCCGAGCCGAGCACGCTGGCCTTGCTCACGACGGTCAGGTTCTGCGTGACGATGCCAGAGAGCATCTGATTGCGGGCCTTCTCCAGCTCACGCTCGCCGACCGGCTCGCTGCGCAGCTTCTCCAGCTCGGCGTCGATCGCGGCCATCGCCTTGGCCGTTTCGCCTCCGAAGGGCGACAGCACGGCTGCGCCGGCGAACGCGCCGTCCTGCTCCATGGACATGGCCCCGCCGAAGGCCATGGTCGCCGACCGGTCCTCGGCCACCAGCTTGCGGTACAGCCGGCTGCTCTGGCCGCCGCCGAAGATCGAACCGAGCATCTGCAGGGGCACGTAGTCGGGGTGGGCCTGCGGGACGGTGCGGAAGGCGATGGCCACGATCGGGGCGGGGGCGTTGTCGGACTTGATGCGGATGTCGCGCAGCTCGCTGGGCAGCGGCTCCTTGATGGTCACGCGCGGCGGGTCGGCGTAGCGCGGCACCCAGCCGAAGTACTTGCGCGCCAGGCGCTGGGCCTCGTCGTGCTTGACCGCGCCGACGATCACCAGCGTGCCGTTGTTGGGCACGTAGTAGCGCGTCCAGAAGTCGCGCAGCTCCTGGGCGCTGGCGGCGCGCAGGTGGGCGATGTTGCCGATCGGCGACCAGCGGTAGGGGTGCACGGTGAAGATCTGCGGCAGCAGCTTCTCGGGCACGTCGCCGTAGGGGCTGTTCAGCCCCAGCCGGCGCTCCTCCTCGACCACCTTGCGCTCGGTGTCAAAGCTGTCCTGGTCGATCTTGAGGTGGGTCATGCGCTCGGCCTCGAGCCACAGGGCCAGCTCGAGCTGGTTGGCCGGCAGCGTCTGCACGTACACGGTCTGGTCGAAGGCGGTGTAGGCGTTGCAGTTGCCGCCGGTGCGGCGGATGTGCTCGAAGTGGTCGGTGGGTCCGAGGCGGTCGGTGCCGCGGAACATCATGTGCTCGAACATGTGGGCGAAGCCGTTTCGCTCAGGGTCTTCGTCCTTGGAGCCGACGTGGTACCAGAGGTGGACGGCGACGATGGGGCAGGAGAAGTCCTCGAGCGTGACGACGCGCAGGCCGTTGTCCAGCGTGATCTCGCGGTAGTCGAAGAGCTTGTCGTCGGCGCGGAGCGCGGCGAGCGGCGAGGAACAGAGTGCGATCAGCGCGGCGGCGAAGCGGCGATACAAGATGCAGGGGTGCATGTGGCACGTCTCCTCAAGAGTGAGTGGAATCGCCTGTGCCGCCGGGGAGCTTATCCGAAGGCCAGGGGGGCGTACAGCACTCGACCTGACGAGGGCAAATCCGAGCCCGAAGCGCCAGCGAGGGCAAATCCGAGCCCGAAGCGCCAGCGAGGGTAAATCCGAGCCCGAAGCGCCAGCGAGGGTAAATCCGAGCCCGAAGCGCCAGCGAGGGTCAATCGGAACTGCAGCAGGAGCCCTCGCTCGCGCTTCGGGCTCGGACCGTAGGGCATGGCGCCCGGTGGCGTGATCGCGTAATCCCCGACGCCACACGCCAAGCCACGTTCCAAAGGGGTGAGCGCCAAGATCGTGGGTGTGGCCCAGCCGCCCACGGCTGGGAGGCCGGGACCACACAGCCGAGGGCGGCTGTGCCACACGACAGCCGGGTCACGCGGGGTCTTACCCACGATCTTGACGCTCACCCTTCCAAAGTCCGCCGATTCGGTGAATTCCAAAGGCTGGCACCGGGCGTCATACTGTCGGCAGGACGGGGCCGCGCACGGCCCGGCTCGGCCAGCAGCGCCGCGGAAACCCGTAGCGTCGGCCCCCCGTGGCCGACGTAGGCGCTCATGAGGGGCCACGGCCGACCTAGGCTGTCTGAAGCCTACGGCGGCCACGGGGGGGGGGCGGCCGCTACGCTCCAAACGGGGCGCTACGCCGGTGGCGGCGGGCACGTGGCGGACGGGAGCGAGCAACGCGGGCGAATGAGGTCATGAGCAGCGCGCTGGTTTTATTGAACGTCACCAAGCGCTACGGCGACTTCACCGCCGTGGATCAGCTCAGCTTCGGTGTGCCGGCGGGTAGCATTCTGGGTTTCCTGGGGCCGAACGGAGCGGGCAAGACCACCACGCTGCGGATGGTGATGAGCATCATCTACCCGGACAGCGGCGAGATTCGCGTGCTGGGTCATCCGCAGGCGATCGACGTCAAGGACCGCATCGGCTACCTGCCCGAGGAGCGCGGCCTGTACCGCAAGATGACGGTCGACCAGACGCTGCGCTACTTCGGGCGGCTGAAGGGGCTGCGCGGCCGGCGGCTCAGCGAGCGCATCGGCGAAAGCCTGGAGCGGATCGGGCTGGCGGACTGGCGGCACAAGCGGGTCGAGGCACTGTCCAAGGGCATGAGCCAGAAGATCCAGTTCGTGGCCACGATCCTGCACGAGCCGGAGCTGGTGATCCTGGACGAGCCGTTCGCCGGCCTGGACCCGCTCAACGCCGAGCTGCTCACGGAGCTCGTGCAGGAGCGCAGGCAGGCGGGCGCGACGGTGATCTTCTCCACGCACCAGATGGAGTTCGCCCAGCGGCTGTGCGACCGCATCGTGCTGATCAACCGCGGCCGCAAGCTGATCGAGGGCAGCCCGGACGAGGTCCGGTCGCGATTCGCCAGCCGCACGATTCTGCTGGAAGGCGAGGGCGACTTCGCCGCGCTGGCGCGCCTGCCGGGCGTCAGCCACGCCGACATCGGTGACGGCCGCGCCCGGCTGGTGCTGGCCGACGGCCTGGAGCCGGCCGCGATCCTGCACCGCGCGGTCGACGCCGTCCGGCTGACGCGCTTCGAGGAACATCGCCCGGACCTGTACGACGTGTTCGTCAGGCTGGTGGGCGCCGACCGGGCCGCGGCAGAGTCCGCCCGCAGCGCCGGGGAGGCGCGGCATGGATAAGGTGCTCGTCGTCGCCGTGCGCGAGTTCATCGAGACGGTCAAGACCAAGGCCTTCCTGATCGGCTCGCTGCTCATGCCGATGCTGATCCTCGCGCTGACGTACGGCTCCGCGTGGCTCGCCAAGACGGCCGAGCGCGAGAAGCTGCCGCCGCGCACGATCGGCGTGCTGGACCAGACGGGCGTGACGTTCGGGGCGCTGGCGGCGCGGGTGCGGGAGTACAACGAGGCCTACCCGGCCCGGCCGTTTGTCGTCGAGAACGTGCCGCCGGGGCCGGACGCGCGCGAGTCGCTGCGGCGGCGGGTGGACCGCGGCGAGATCTACGCGTTCCTGGTGATCCCGCGCGAGGCCCTGGCCGGCCAGTCGCCGTGCGAGCTGGGCCGGCGCGATGCGCAGCTCTCGGCGGGTGAGGCGATCGAGCGGATCGTCAACGACGCGATCGTGGCGGTGCGCTTCGCGCAGGCCGAGCCGGCCATCGATCTGGCGCGCGTGAAGCAGCTCCAGCAGAAGGTGGGGCTGCGCACGGTGGATGCGCGGACGCTCGAGGCCACGGGCGAGGGCGAGGACATCGCCCGCTTCATGACGCCGTTCGCGTTCATGTTCCTGCTGTTCATGGGGACGCTGAGCATCAGCCAGGGGCTGCTGACGAGCCTGATCGAGGAGAAGAGCTCGCGCGTGATCGAGGTGCTGCTGTCGGCGGTCAGCCCGCTGCAACTGATGGCGGGCAAGATCCTGGGCATGGTGGCGGTGGGCGTGCTGCTGCTGGTCATCTGGGGCGTGGCGGGGTACGCCAGCGCCGAGTACCGCGGGATGGGGCACCTGGTGGCGCCGTACCGCGTGCTGTACCTGGTGCTGTACTTCGTGCCGGGCTTTTTGTTCTTCGCGGCGTTCCTGGCCGGCGTCGGCTCGGTCTGCAACACGCTCAAGGAAGCGCAGGGCATGGCGTTTCCGATGACGATCTTCACCATGGTGCCGATCTTCCTGTGGTGGCGGATCACGGACAGCCCCTCGTCGACCTTGTCGCTGGTGCTGAGCTTCTTTCCGCCGACTGCGCCGTTCGTGATGATCCTGCGCATCTGCGCCGACCCGCAGACGCCGCTGTGGCACATTGTCGCCACGCTGGGGCTGCTGTGGCTGACGGTGATCGGCATGATCTGGCTGGCGGCGCGCGTGTTTCGGATCGGCGTGCTGATGTACGGCAAGCCGCCCACGCCGCGCGAGTTGCTGCACTGGGTGCGGTACGCGTGAGGCGCGCACGCGTCGGTCGGCCAGGGGGTGGAGGAAGGTGCGACGGCGCGGCCGGCGGCCGGAACGCCGTGGCACGCGCATCGACGGGAGTGTACGCTGCGCGGTTCGCGCGTGTCATGATGCGGCTGCGTGACGATGGGCTGCGCGTGCCAAGTGGCAGGTGACACCTGACAGACTGACCAAAGCCGGCCCCCGGCCGAAATACGGCGCTCGGTTGTCACCTGTCACTTGTCACGGCCATGGAGTTTGGCATGTTGATTCGCTTCGCCCACAGCCCGGACCCCGACGACGCGTTCATGTTCTACGGTCTGGCGACCGGCGCGGTCGACGCCGGGCCGTATCAGTTCGACCACGTCCTCGAGGACATCCAGACGCTGAACGAGCGGGCGATGCGCGGCACGTACGAGATGACTGCGATCAGCATCCACGCGTATCCCTACGTGGCCGACAAGTACCAGCTCACGGCCTGCGGCTGCAGCATGGGTGACAACTATGGGCCGATGGTGGTGGCCCGCGAACCGCTGACGGTCGAGCAGCTCCGCGGGCGCACGATCGCGGTACCGGGGCTGATGACCACCGCCTACCTGACGCTGCAACTGCTGCTGGGCAAGGGCGGCTTCACGCCCAAGGTCACGATGTTCGACCGCATCCCCGATGCAGTCGCGAGCGGCGAGATGGACGCCGGGCTGCTGATCCACGAGGGGCAGCTCACGTATGCGGTGCAGGGGCTGCAACTGGCAGCCGATCTGGGCAAGTGGTGGATGCAGCGGACCGGGCTGCCGCTGCCGCTGGGCGGGAATGCCGTGCGGCGCGACCTGGGGCCGCAGGCAGCGCGCGAGCTGGTGCGGATCATGAAGGCCAGCATCCGCCACGGTCTGGAGCACCGCGACGAGGCCGTGAAGTATGCGCTGCGCTTCGGCCGCGGGCTGGATGAGCGTCTGGCCGAGCGGTTCGTGGGCATGTACGTCAACGACTGGACGCTGGACTACGGCCCGCGCGGCCGCGCGGCGGTGCGGCGGCTGCTGGACGATGCGGCCGCGGCCGGGTTGGCGCCGCGCGTGGGGTCGATCGACTTCGTCGACGGCTAAGCGGTGCGACTCCGGGCAGGCGGCTGGCGCGCCGCAGGCGGGAAGGTGTGCGCCTTCGGTCGGCGCGGGCAAGTGGCCATGGGTGCGAGCGTCGGAGTGGGAGGGGTGTAACGCGCGGCCGCTTGCCGATGGCACCCTTCAAGTCGCTGATCGGCCCCTGCTGATCGGTGGGGTTCGGCGATCACCGCCCGCGGAGGGCCGCGCGCAACCTGCCCTGGACACTGCACATACGCAGGAAACGCCGCGCTTTCACCGGAGAGGGTGGGATTCGAACCCACGGAGCACCCAAAGGCGCTCACCGGTTTTCGAAACCGGCCCCTTCAGCCGCTCGGGCACCTCTCCTGAGTGCGTCCGCCCGCCGTGAGGCGTCGTCTGACTTCGAGTTAGCGTAGTCGCGCGGGCCACGCCCAACAAGCGCCGCCCAGCCGCCCGCGTGCGCGTCCGGAAGGCGTACAGCGCGCGCCGCGCAGGGGCGCCATGGCGGCTTGCTGCCAGTGCTCCACGGGCGGGCGAGCCGCCCGTGGCAGCCAACTGAGACACCACACCGGCCGCCCGCGTGAGCGTCGGAAAGCGCGCAGCGCGCGCCGGGCCGAGCCGGGGCTGCCGCGGACAGGGGCAAAGCACCAAGACCCACCGCACAACGCGCGCTCCTTGCCCAGGCGCCCGTGGCACGCTCGCGGCCCTAGCCAGGCTTCTGCCAAGGGGGTGCGGGAAATCGCGCAGGGGGTGTGGGAGTTCGCGCAGTGCAACAGCGCATCGCGCGGCCCACGAAGCTAATTCATCGGCCTTGCCGGACGACGACCGGGGCGCTGGGGATCCAGAACGGCCCCCGGCCGGCCAGGGCGGCTGATTCTCGGGCAATCTGCGACGAGCGGCTTTCGACCGACGAAGTACGACCGTGTGGCGCGCAGCTTGCCGGGGGTCCGGATGCGGGACCGGCCCGTGGGTCGGCGGGGCCCGCGACCGGAGCGACTGGCCGCCAGGGGAGGATCTCATGACAACCCTGCAAGAGGCGCGCCGCGAGCGCGGGTGGGATTGCACGGATGTTGCGGAGGAGGTGGCGGCCGCGTGTAGCCGACCGGGTGAGGAGCAGATCCGCAGGCGGGCGTACGAGATCTACCTGCGGCGCGGCGGCGGGCCGGGCGACCCGCTGGAGGACTGGCTGCAGGCGGAGCGCGAGCTGCGTGAGGAGCTGGTACGGGCGCGACAAGGTCCGGCGCCGGGGGCGATGAGCTGAGGGAGCGAGGCAAAGGGAGCGGCACCGGCCGCAAGGAGATGCCTCATGGCAGTCTAGTTCGACTACGGGACCAGTTCGACACGCGCTCGACCGGTTCGCGACGGACTTCGGCGAAGACTTCTGAGGTGAAGACGAACCGCTCGTAGTCGGACTGCGACGGGCGCGGTGCCCGTCCCACCGCCGACGGGCAGAGGGGGTGCTGCCCTCGGCGGTCCGCGACCGCCCCGCTGGCCGGTTCGCCGGCGCCAGCGGGGCGGTGACCTATAGGGCTTACCCGCACGGAGCGGACTGGGCTAAGCTACCTGTCCGGCGGCCCCATGCGGGAGGAAGATCGTGCAAGAGATTCATTTGCGGATGAAGGACATCGGCACGGCAGGCGTGCTGACGGTACGACCGGATGATCCCGTCGATCGGGCGATCGGCCTGATGGACGAGCGCGGCATCCGCCACCTGCCAGTGGTTGGGCCGAGCGGCGTGCCGGTCGGGATGCTGTCGGATCGAGACCTGTTGCGGGCCGTCGGCGGACTGCTCAGCGACGAGCGGCGCGACTTTGCCGGCGGGCCGACGCTGCACGGCCCGCTGCGCGTCGAGGAGATCATGTCGAGGCCGGCGTTCGTGCTGGCGCCGGACGATCCGGTGGAGGTCGGGGTCCGCCTGATGCTGAGCCGCAAGATCGGGGCGATTCCGCTGCTGAACGAGGAGCGGCTGAGCGGGATCGTGACCGAGACCGACTATCTAAGGTGCTACACCAGCGAGAACAACTGGCCGCGCGGGTCGTGGCGCTTCCGGAAGGCCGCCGATGTCGCGCATGCCATGGTGCACACGCTGCGGCCGCGGGATACGCTGGCCAAAGCGCTCAAGCTGCTTCGAAGCGAGGGCATACGGCACGTGCCGATCGTCGCAGGCGAGGCGGTCGTAGGCATCGTCTCCGACCGCGACGTGCGGCGCGCGCTGGGCCGGTTGCCGTTGGCGCGGCAGTGGGAGGGGCCGGCCGGGACGCACGGCGTCATCGACGCGCGGCTGGAGGAGATCATGACGCAGGACGTGGTCACGGCCGAGCCGGGCGAGGCACTGGCCGGCGTCGCGGACCGCATGGTGACGAGCAAGATCGGCGCGCTGCCGGTGCTCGACGACGGGCAGCTCGTCGGGATCATCACGGAGACCGACCTGCTGGAGGTCTTTCTGGCGGCGTGCGAGCTGTGAACCGCGCCACGCTGTAACTGAACCCGTGCGGAGCCGGGCCGGCGAGCCGCCCGGTTCCGCGTTTTTGCCGCTGGTCGGCGGAGCGCGGGCGGCGGATCGGGCAGGCTGCCGCTGTGGGTATCGGCGCCGTCGAAGGCGATGGTCGATCAGCAGACTCATGGTGGGGCGTGCCTATAGAACCCGGGGCAGGTTCCATTCGGCGGTTGCCCTGTGGAGCGGCGCGATGCTTGTGGCGGGCTGCGCGGCGCCGCGCGGCGCAGGTGATGAACCGTCGAGGCCAGGGACGCAGGGCGAGCGGGCCGCCGCGACTTCAAGAGGGGTTGATCCGGGACTTGATCCGGAAGTCGTCTCGTTGCTTGGACGAAGGCTGTACGCGCGGGCGGCGGGCGCTGACCCGCAGCAGGAGCGGCAGCTCGTCGAGGCGCAAGCCGCCCTGGCGGAACGCCCGGAGGAGGTGGAGCGCGTCGTCTGGGTCGGGCGACGGCTGGGGTACCTGTGGCGGATGAACGAGGCGATCGCGGCCTTCAGTCGTGGCCTTGCGCGGCATCCGGGCTACGCGCCGCTGTATCGACACCGCGCCCATCGGTACGTCAGCCTGCGGCGGTTTGATGACGCGATCTGCGATCTGCGTCGCGCGGCGGAGCTGATCGAAGGCCGGCCGGACGAGATCGAGCCGGACGGCATGCCGAACGCGCGGAACGTGCCGCTGACGACGCTGGCGTTCAACGTCTGGTATCACCTGGGGCTGGCGCACTATCTGAAAGGCGAGTGGGAGGCGGCGCTGGCGGCGTACGAGAGGACCATGGGTTTCTCGCGCCGCTACGACGACAATCTGGTCGCGACGACCTACTGGACCTACCTCACGCTGCGACGACTCTCGCGGGACCAGCAGGCCGGCCGCCTGCTGGAGCCGATCCACGCGGACATGGACATCATCGAGAACCGCGCCTACCACCGGCTGCTGCTGCTGTATAAGGGCGTGCTGCCCGTGCAGGAGCTGCTCGAAGCGCAGGGCCACGGCACGCTCGACGATGCGACCGCCGGCTACGGCATCGGCATGTGGTACTGGCTCCGCGGCGACCGTGAGCAGGCCCGGCGGGTCTTCGAGCGGGTGGTCGAGAGCGAGTACTGGCCGGCGTTCGGCTTCATCGCGGCGGAAGCGGAGCTGGCGCGCATGCCGGCGCGGGAGTCACGGTAACCCGGCACCAGAGCCTTCGCCGCCGATCCCCCGGGCCCACGCCTTCAGGGACCCCCCGGCGGCGCGCCGGCTGTGGGGCTGTTGACGCCGGCGGCGGCCGCCGCGTCCGCGTACCACCTCGGCCGGGAGTCGCCGACCATCTGAATCGCACGCGCGAATGTTCTCGTGGCTTTCTCGGCCTGTCCGCTGAGGCGGTAGGCGAGGCCGAGGTGGTAGACGTAATCCGCGTTGTCCGGTGCTCCCCGAACCGCCCGCTCAAACGCGGCCACCGCTCCTGCACCGTCGCCACGCTTGAGCTTCACCCAGCCCAGCGTCGCCGTCGCCGCCGGGCTGCGGCCGCTGTGCTCGACGGCTGCCTCGGCCAGTTGCAGGGCGCGGTCGAGGTCCCCCGGCTGGCCGCCGTGCTCGACCAGGAACAGGGCCAGATTGTTGGCGGCGACTGGGTCTGCAGGATGTGCGTCGCAGTAGGTGCTCAGGATCGTGATTGCACTGGCCGCATCGCCGGCCGCCAGCCGCGTGTGTGCCAGATCGATCACAACCAGCGCGTGCTGCGGGTCAAGCCGGTAGGCGCCCTCAAGCTGCTCTTGCGCCTCCCGGGCTCGACCGGCAGCCGCGAGCACGCGCGACTGCCACCACAGGGGAGTGGCCTCGCGCGGCAGCAGCTCGCTGGCCTTCTGGAAAGCGACCAGGGCCTCGTCGAAGTGTCTGCCCTGGAACATGAGCTGGCCGAGGGTGGCGTGGATGGCGGCGCGGGATTTGTGGGAGAGGCGCGCGTCGGGGAAAGCTTTGGTCAGCGGGGTCACAATGTGCTGAGCGACGGACGGGTCGCGGGCGCACAGGTCGGCCAGCACCCAGGGGCTGAGCGGAGCGGCCGGGCGGTCCAGCAGCTTGTCCCACGTGAAGGCCGCCTCGCCGATCTTGCCGTTGCAGAGCTGGACCAGGCCGAGCTGTGCCAGCAGGGCGTCATTGTCAGAAGACAGCTCGCTGGCCTTCTGCGTCGATTGCAACGACTCGGCCAGCAGTCCCATGCGCAGCTCCGCCAGTCCCAGCCACGCCAGGTATGCCGGATTGTCGGGCTCCAGGGCGAGCGCGTCGGCGAAGCAGCGGCGGGCGCGGGCGGAGTCGAGCTTGAGCAGGTGAATGCGGCCGCAGGCGATCAGCAGCGAGGCCCGCACGGCCGGCGCGACCTGCGCGTCGCGCGCCGCCGGCTCGAGCGTTCCCAGGCTCTCGGCCGCCTGGAGCGGGTCGGCCGTGAGGGCGACCGACAGCAGCCATAGGGCATAGGGGTTGTCGGCGTCACCGCGCAGCACGTCCAGCAGCGCGGCGGCTGCGGTGCGGGCGTCGCCGGCCGCGAGCTGGCGCCGGGCGGCCTGCAAGGCGCAATACAACGGCAGGCGGTTCTTGGGATCGTCGCGCGGCTGCCAGTGTTTTGCGGCGTGTGCGTCGGTGTAGACGTCGTCGACGTTGGCAAGAGGGGCGGCCGAGTCGTCCAGCGCACCGGGTTCGCCCGGCGTCACAGGAACTGCGTCCTGGTTCCGGCCGGTCAGTCGCGCCTGGCGCAGCTTCGCGGCCAGCAGCGTGTCCAGCGCGTCAGCCAGCGGCGCGGCGGTGGAGCGCTGGCGCTCGAAGGCGTTGTACTGCGGGCCCTCGCGGGTGTCCTGCCCAAGCAGGTACAGCTCCGGCAGGGGGGCATCGATGTACTTCCGGTCATCGATCCGCACGCCCTTCAGCGGCGACCAGCCGCAGCGGTACAGCGGCAGCAGCGTCTCGAAGTAGATCGGGCGGCGGCGGGAATCCTCCTCGGCGTAGCGGTTCCGCTTGATCAGGCTGTGCAGCGAGCGGCCATGGACGGACTTGGCCGACGGGGCGGACAACCCGGCCAGGTCGAGCACGGTGGCAAGGACGTCCACCGTGCTGACCGGCGCGTCGACGACCTCGCCCGCGTGCGACCCGTCCGGCAGCCGGACAATCAGCGGGACGTGCAGCGTGGCGTCGTAGACGAAGTAGCCGTGCGTCGGTTCGCCGTGCTCGCCAAGCGCATGACCGCAGTCGGCCGTGAGCACGACGAGCGTCGGACACGGATTGGGTGGCTGCGCGCGAAGCTCGTCGAGCAGGCGACCGAGCACCCGGTCCAGTTGCGCGAGCCGGCGCGAATACGCCGCGCGGCCGGCTGACGCGTCCGCCAGCGCGGGCTGCTCCGACGGCGGCGCCCCCGGCAGCGTTGAGGGCGGCGAGGCAGCCGGCGGCGCGAGCGCTGGTTCCAGGGTTGGATCGCCGGCCTGAGCGCCAGCTTCCTGCTCGGCATCGTTGAGCTGGCACCAGAGGAAAAACGGTCGGCGGCCGTCGATCGTCTTGAGCCACTCCAGAGCGTCGGACACCACCATTTCGCCGCTTCGCACGCGCACGGCGGCGGCGTCCGCCGGGGCGCTGGCAATCGGCACCCGGACGGTGGCGTCGCGGTAGTGGTCGAAGCCCTGATCAAGACCGGAGCGGGCGCTGAGCGTGGGCGCGGCGGTCGCCGCGCAGGTCTGGTACCCCTGTCTCTGGAGCAGCTCGGCGAGCGTGGTCGCCTGCGGGCTGAGTGCGGCGCGAAAGTCGTCGCGTACACCCGTGTAGAAGGGATACAGCCCGGTCATCATCGCCGCGTGCGCAGGCAGCGTGAGCGGCGCCGGCGTGTACGCGTGCGAAAACCACAACCCTTCCTGCGCGAGCCGGTCGATATTCGGCGTGTGGGTCTCGCCGCGAACGGAATCGGCGCTGGCGGAGTTCGCGCGGCCGGCCGCCGCGCCGAGCGCGTCGGCCCGCACGGCCGTCAGCGTGAGCAGCACGACATTCGGCGCCGCGGCGGCCCGCGCCCGGGAGAGGGTGCGCAGAGAGAGAAAAGCCATCGCGCACGCCAGGACGACGACGCCGAGCGCGAACGTAATGAGCCTGGTTGTACGGGTCACGGTGCGCCTGTGGGGGCATTCTAAACCAAGTTGCGCGTGCGGGCGCCGCGAATCAGAACGCGCAGCGCCAGCAAGCGCTGATGCGATGGGCCGCTTGCGCGTCGCGTTCTGATCGGCGCGTAGTTGCGCAAGGTGATAGAGCAGGCCGCCCACACCGTCGGCCTCCGGAAGAGGCCGGTGACGTCGATTGCGCGGCGTGACCGCGCGGGCTGAGGCCCGCGGCTCTTCTGGTTTACAGGCTCGTCACCTGGGAAGCGGGCTGCGGCCGCTGTTTGTCGTGCGCGGCCGCGCGGATCCAGCCGCCGCCCAGCACGACGTCGCCGGCGTAGAAGACGGACGCCTGCCCGGGTGTAACCGCAAACTGCGGCTCGTCGAAGTGCAGCTCGAATGAGCCCTCGCCCAGCGGGCGCAGCGTGGCCGCGGCCGGGGCGTGCATGTGGCGGATCTTGGCCGCGCCGCGGACGGGGCCGGCGGGCGGGTCGATCAACCAGTTGACGTCGTCGGCGATCAGGCCGGTGGCGAGCAGGTCCTGCCGCGGCCCGAGCGTGACCGTGTTGTTCAGCACGTCCAGCCGCGTGACGTACACCGGCTCGCCCAGCGCGAGGCCCAGCCCGCGCCGCTGACCGATGGTGAAGCCCGCCACGCCGTCGTGCATTCCTAGCACGCGGCCGTCGGCGTGCCGCAGCTCGCCCGGGCGCAGCGCGTGCGGGCGGCGCTCCCGCAGCAGCCGGCGATAGTCGTGGTCCGGGACGAAGCAGATCTCCTGGCTGTCGGGCTTGTCGTGCACGCGCAGGCCCAGGCGGGCGGCGATGCGGCGCACCTCGGCCTTGTCGGCAAACTCGCCGAGCGGGAACAGGCAGCGTGGCAGGTGCTCGCGACGGATGCCGAACAGGACGTAGGACTGGTCCTTGGCGTGGTGGCGGGCTCGGGCGAGCAGGCGCTGCGCGCCGGCGGGCGCTGCGCCGCACTCGGCAGCGGACCGGGCGCCGTCGGGCGATCCGTCGCGCCGCACGATGCGCGCGTAGTGGCCTGTGGCGATGAACTCCGCATCCATCAGGTCGGCGTAGCGCAGCAGGCGGCCGAACTTGACGTGGATGTTGCACATCACGCAGGGGTTGGGGGTGCGGGCGCGGGCGTATTCATCGACGAAGTAATCGACGATCCGGTCGAAGTCGCGCTCGAAGTTCAGCGCGTAGAACGGGATGCCCAGCCGTCCGGCCACCGAGCGCGCGTCCTGCGCGTCCGTCGCCGAGCAGCAGCCGTGCCGCAGCCGCCGGCGCCGCGCGGCTGGTGCCGCGCCCGCCCCGATCGCGGGGTCGAGCGGGGTGGCGGTCGGCGTCGAGGCGCACGAGTCGTCCTCGGAAGCATGTGCCCCGACGCGCACGAATACGCCGACGCACTCGTAGCCCGCCTCGTGCAGCAGGCAGGCGGCGACGGACGAATCCACGCCGCCCGACATCGCCACGATGACCTTGCCGTTTCGAGACATCGCGAATCAAGCCCGGTCGCACGCGCGGGAGCGCGCTGCGACGGAATACGATATGCGCACGACAGCCGATCGGGAATCGGTTCAGAGCCGCAAGACGCCCGCGCGTTCGAAGCGCGGGCTGGGCCCACACCACTGCGAGGGCGAGCGAGGGTCAGCGCGGCGCCAGGTTCAAGGCGGCCTGGTACACGGTCTCGCCGGCGATGACCGTGCGGAGCACCTTCGTCTCGAGGATGGCGCGCGGCGCGCAGGTCATCACGTCGCGGTCGAGCACGACGAAGTCGGCCAGCTTGCCGGGCGTCAGCGAACCCCTGCGGTCCTCCTCAAATGCGGCGTAAGCCGCGTCGAGCGTGAAGGCGCGCAGGGCCTCCTCGCGCGTCATGCGGTCCTCCGGCCGCCAGCCGCCGGCCGGCTGGCCGTCAGCGTTCTGCCGCGTCGCCGCGGCATACAGGCCCAGGAACGGGTTGTGGGATTCGACGGGAAAGTCGCTGCCGGCGGCGATGCGTGCGCCGCTGCGGAGCAGTTGTGCCCAGGCATACGCACCTTTGGCCCGCTCCGCGCCGACGCGGGCTTCCACCCAGCGCATGTCGCTGGTGCAGTGCGTGGGCTGCATCGACGCGATCACGCCGAGCTGCGCGAAGCGCGGAATGTCCTCCGGGGCCAGAAGCTGGGCGTGCTCGATGCGGAAGCGGTGGTCCTTGGTCGGGCGGCGGCTGAGGGCGAGTGAATACGCATTCAACACTTCCTGGTTGGCCCGGTCGCCGATCGCGTGCGTGCACACCTGATAGCCGCGCCGCAGGGCGTCCTCGGCCACCTGGCGAATGAACTCCGGCTGCGTCACCTTGAGGCCGACGTACGGCCGTCCCTGCTCGTCCGTCGGCCGGTCGCTGTAGGGTGCGATCAGCCACGCGCCGCGCGAGCCCATCGCTCCGTCGGCCACGATCTTGCACGCCCGCACGCTCAGCCGGTCGCCGCTGCGCGGCTCGTGCGACTTGAAGTACTCGATCGCGTACGGGGCGGCGATCATGGCGTAGACGCGCAGCTTGAGCCGGCCGTCGGCCGCCAAGCGGTCGTACGTCGCGATGTCGCCCGGCGAGACGCCCGCGTCGTGCACGCCGGTCAGCCCGACGGACAGGCACAGCTCCTGGGCCTTCAACAGCAGTTGCTCGGACGAGCCGACGGCGCTCTCGTCGCGGCCCTCGACCAGCTCCGACGCGCTGTCGGCGGACACACCCGCGGCGCGAGCGTGTCGTGCGATCAGGTCCTCAGCGTTATCCACGAAGATGCCCGTCGGCTCGCCCTTCTGGTCGCGCAGGATCTCCCCGCCGGCGGGCGAAGGCGTCTCCAGCGTCACGCCGGCGAGCTTCATGGCGGCGGCGTTGGCCAGACCGGCGTGGCCGTCGACGCGCGTCAGCCACACGGGGTTGTCCGGACTGACGGCGCTGAGCTGGTGGTGCGTGGGCAGCTTGCGCTCCGGCCAGCTCTCGTGGTCCCAGCGGCCGCCGAGAATCCATTCACCGGGCTTGGCCGATTTCACACGCTCCGCGACCGCGGCGAGCACGTCCGCAAACGAGCGCGCGCTGCTCAGGTCGAGGCGCCCGAACGCGAAGCTGCCCAGACCGGCCATGTGGCCGTGGGCGTCGATCAGCCCCGGCAGCACGGTGGCGCCGTGCAGGTCGATCGTCCTGGTCGTCGGGTGTTTGAGGCGGGTGATCTCCGCCAGCGAGCCGACGGCGGCGATGCGCTCGCCAGCGACCGCCAGCGCCTCTGCCCGCGGGCGGGCCGGATCGACGGTGTAGATGTTGGCGTTGATGTAAACGGTATCCGGCGGCGGCGGCTGGGCGACGGCACAGACGACAAGCAGCCACGCGCCGGCGGCGTTGAGTTGCAAGACGCGACTGGTTTGGGGTGGCATGTCATTCCCCTGGTTCCGCCGGCGCTGCGGCGTCCGCGCGACGATAGACCGCCAGAAGATAATGGATATTGCCCGGGTGGGCGTGGGAGAAAACGGCTTCGGCGCCGATCATTGCGGCCAGACGTTTCAGCATGCCCGCGCGGCGGGGCACCGGCCGCTGGCGGAAGTAGTGCCGGGCGAAGTCGGGGGACTCGAAGATGCGCTCTTCGATCGGCGTCCAGGGCTGCAGGTTGCGGATATCGATCTGCCCCGGCTCGATCGGACCGGTGAAGACCAGGACGAGGAACTCCGGTCGTTGACCCAGGACGTAGGCTGGGTCGAAGTCCTTGTGGAGGAATTCGCCCGGCGAGCGGGCGATGCACCGGTCGGTCAGACCGGTGATGTCGAGGATGCGCAAGTCGATGCATTCGTAGCCCACGATGCCGATGTCCATCAAGGCCACGGTCTGGCCCGGGCTGGCGTTCCGGTTGAGCCAGCGGGCCAGGGCCCGGTGACCGGTACGATATCCCTGGGCGCGCGTCACAACGTGCTCGTGATACCCGACCCGCGTCGGTGCCTGCCAGACGGCCAGCAACAGCACCAAGGCTGCGGCGCCGACGGTCACGCCTGCGCGCGGCACGCGAAGCCGGGCCAGCAGCATCACCAGCCCGCAGACGGCCAGGGCCGCCCACACCGGCGTATAAGGCGCGAGCAGGCGGTAGCCCAGCATCCAATCGGGGCCGGCGGCGAAGATCGCTCCGACGGCCGCGACCAGTACCAGCAGGGCCGGCAGCGTCGCGTTGCGCAACTGCCGCGGGCCTGCGATCATGGCCAGCAGCGGTAACAGGGCCAGGACCGCGCCCAGATGCCGCTGGGCGTAGCCGCTGATGTAGCCGGTGGGCGTGAGCTTCCAGAAGCCGCCGGCCTTGGCGTAGTAGGTGTTCGGCAGCCACTCGCCGTCGTACACTGCCAGCCGGAAGGTCAGATGGCCGGCGAGGAACACGGCCACGATTCCGAGGTCCAGCAACAGCGCCCGGCGTCGCGGGCGCTCCACGAAATCGAGCGTCACCAGGCGTGCCAGCGCGACGGCGGCAAAGACGCCGGCACCCTCGGGGCGGGTGAGCGCCCCGAAGGCGTACAGCAGCCCCGCGCCGCGCCAGCGCCGCTGGTCGCGTGCCTTCTGGTCCAGCCACAGGCCCAGGGCGATCGCGGCGGCAAACAGCGTGGTCTCCAGGCCGGTGGTGCTGTTGAGCGCGAAGGCGGCGTCTGCGGCGACGATGGCCCCGGCCGCCCAACCGACCAGCGGGGCCGCAGCGGCGCAGCTTTCTACCTGTCGCAGCCAGCGCGTGCACAGCGCCCAGGCGGCCAGGATTGCAGCTATTCCGCCGGCCGCGCCGGTGAGCTTGGCGGCAAGCAGCACGTCGTCCGGCCCGAAGAGGTGGATGAAACCTGCCATCAGCAGCATGAGCGAGAAGTTGGTGTACCCTTCAACATGCTCGCCGGGATTGAAGTGCGGCCCGCGGCCCAGCGCCAGGAAGCGGCTGTAGCGGAACGTGATGAAGGCGTCATCGTTGATGTGCGGCCAGAAGTACGCCACGTGCGCCAGGTAGCCGGCCAGCACGGCAGCGCCGACCAGCGCGACGATCAGCCGCCACGCGCGTGGCGAACAGACATGTCCGGTCATCTTGGTTGTGGCGTCCACGGTTTCCCGGCGGCGAGTCTGAGCTCAGCTTGGCCTGAGCGGAGTCAGCGCCGGTAACATAACCGAAAAGCCGCGGGCTTCAGCCCGCGCAGCTTCCCGGCCTCAGGGCGCGCCCCACGGATCTCATGGACACGGGACCCGCCCGGCGGCTATCTTGGCGTGCAGCGAGCCGCACGTCCGCGGGAGCCGCATCGCATGGGCCGTCGCCGAGCCGGGTTCACGTTGATTGAGCTGCTGGTGGTGGTCGCCATCATCGCCCTCCTGCTGGCGATCCTGGCCCCGGCAGTGCGCGGAGCGCGCGAGCAGAGCCATCGTGCCTACTGCCTGTCCAACCTGCGGCAGCTCGCCACGCTGCTGCTGGAGTATGCCACGGAGAGCGACGACTACCTGATGCGCGAGCTGGGTGTGCAGAGCGGCCCCGACTGGACGCGCGAGATCCGCCGCCGCGTGAGCAATGACGAGGACACGTCCTTCGCCGAGATCGAGGTGTTCCAGTGCCCCTCGTTCCCCGAGATGGACCAGAGCCTGCTGCCGTCCCAGTACCAGTCGCCACGCATCACCGAGCAGCACTTGGACTATGTGATCAACGGCTTCGGCATTCAGGGCTCGACCGAGGACGGCGAGATCGAGACGCGCTGGACCGCCATCCGCCGCCCGGCACAGATCGCGTATCTGACCGAGGGCAGCGAGTTCCTGCCAGCCATCGAGAAGAAGATCACCATCGGGCGCCGGCGTGCGGCCACGCTGCACGACGTGTGGCACCCCGACCACCTTCCCGCGGCAGGGGTGGGCGAGAACCGCGACTGGTACCTGCGGTTGCGGGCGGGCCGCGACCGGCACGGCGAACAGGTGAACCTGGCGTTCATGGACGGGCACGGCCAGTCGATGCCGACGGACAGCATCTCCGACCTGACGATGTGGATCGACGACTACCAGCCGCCGCCGTAGGCAGAGAACCGCAGAGGCGCAGAGGAGCGCAAAGCAGCGCGGAGCAGAAGAGAGTTCCGCCCGCGCCCGCGCGCAGGCGCAGCGTGACGAGCAGCGTCCCGCAGTTCCCGACCGTCTGCCGCGTCAGGCTGAACGGGACGTCCTCGCCGGTCACGCCGTTGTGCCAGGTGCCGCTCAGCGTCTTCCCGTCGGCGCTGACCTCCAGCATCATCGGGGCGTCTACGAAGCCGTTGCCGGAGTCGAAGCCGAAGCGGCAGGCCGTGGTCGTGCCGGTGATCACGCCGTCGGCGAGCGTCCCGCGGAAGTTGATGAGCGTTGACGAGACCGTCCCCAGCCTGAAAGGCTGGTCGGAAGTAGCCGGGGGCCAGCGCGGCGCCGCCCCCGGCCGGCCGGCCGGCCGTATGTTCGACCCTGAAGGGGTCGGCCGCGATTGCGCCCTTCACGTCGCCGGCGACCCTTTCAGGGTCGTTCACACGAAGGGCTGAATGCCCACACGCACCGCGGGCGGCGCTGCGCTCTGCCCACGGCTACTTTTGATCAGCCCTCCGGGCTGGCAGGGGGATCGGCGGTCGCGGAATGCTGCTTCCCGAACTCGGTGCGGCGTGCCGTGTACGCAGCCGATTGGATGTGCCAGTGCGATCGGGCGGGGCCCAAGCCGCCGGATTTCGGACGGATCGAGGGGTTCATCCTAGAGTAGGGTGCATCCCTTGATGTCAAGCGATGTACCCTACGATAGGACGATCGCGGGGAAATGGCGCGTCTGGACGCAGCCAACGTGGCTTATGCGGGACGGCCCCCAGCTCGGCCTGGGGCGCCGGAGGACCGTCCGCGAATCGCGGAGGCCGGGCAGTGCAAGCCCGCTGGCGACTTGCAGAACGCCGCGTGCGACCGGATAATGGCCGTGGATAGCTGGTTGCTGCGCCGGCTCAAATTCCGGCGCGAGACGTCCCGCGGAGCGAGACGGTAACGCCGACGATTGGGGCCTGAGCACAGTTCTACTTGAGTTGCTCATTGGAGGCGACGCAAAGCAACGCTGAGGCCGGAGAACTCGCGCAGTTCTGCCGGAAGTGCGGACAGAAGAAGGGCGACTTGGAGATTTTCTGCGCCAATTGCATGTCCCCGCTCGTCCGGCCTTTCAAGAGCATCCTCATCGGCGAGATTCTGCTTTCCCTAGCCGTGTCTGTAGCGTTCGCCGCTGCGCATGACCTGCTCCCCAAAAGCTGATCCAGGCGTTATGAGAGTCCATTGCCCGGCCGCGGCGTAGCCGCGGCCAGGGGGAGGTGACTCTCGATGAAAAGAAAACGTCACAGCCCGGAAGAGTGACCTGCTCCCCAAAAGCTGATCCAGGCGTTATGAGAGTCCATTGCCCGGCCGCGGCGTAGCCGCGGCCGGGGGAGGTGACTCTCGATGAAAAGAAAACGTCACAGCCCGGAAGAGATCATTCACAAGCTCCGCCAGGCCGACGCCGAGCTGGCGGCCGGCCAGCCCATCGCCGCCATCTGCCAGAAGGTGGGCGT